>Ga0265293_10001467_pt1 | contig 51301 bp, 49 predicted proteins | sample Munlanlewell138R_FD_192505 | JGI IMG/M metagenome (GOLD analysis project Ga0265293, IMG submission 192505) | Leachate microbial communities from a municipal landfill in Southern Ontario, Canada - Leachate well 138R | ecosystem: Engineered > Solid waste > Landfill > Unclassified | place: Canada... | reverse complement strand
CTTATGCAAAAGGCATATTGTGTGCCTTGTTTATTTTCCCAAGGAAGAACAATGAGTTTGAAAAAAGCATGGCTGGCAGTCTGTCTGGCATCGTTGCCAATGGTGGCACAGGCACAATCCGCTGATTTGACTTCGCTTATTGAGGCGGCAAAAAAAGAAGGTCGTGTGGACAGTGTGGGTATGCCTGACTCATGGGCTAACTGGAAAGATACCTGGGCTGACCTGAAAACCAACTACGGACTGGAACACCAGGATACCGATATGTCTTCAGCCCAGGAAATTGCCAAGTTTGCGGCAGAAAAAGAAAACGCAACGGCTGATATTGGCGATGTTGGTCAAAGTTTTGGCCCTATCGCGGTTGACAAGGGAGTGACCCAAGCCTATAAACCCACTACCTGGAATGAAATTCCTGCATGGGCGAAAGACAAGGATGGTCATTGGGCAGTGGCTTATACCGGCGCAATCGCTTTCATCATCAATAATGACACGGTTAAAAATGCACCCAAAAGCTGGAAAGACCTGACCTCTGGCACGTATAAGGTTACTTTGGGAGATGTCGGCGTAGCGGCACAGGCCAACAATGCAGTGCTGGCTGCGGCGGTTGCTTTGGGTGGCAATGAAAAAAACGTTACCCCGGCCCTGGAACTGTTTGGTGAACTGGCCAAGCAAAAACGCCTGTCTTTAAGTAATCCAACACTGGCCACCCTTGAAAAAGGTGAAGTGGAAGTAGGGGTATTGTGGGACTTCAATGCACTTAACTATCGTGACCAGATTGATCCCAAGCGTTTTACCGTTGTGATTCCTGAAGACGGCTCAATCATGGCGGGTTATGCCACTATTATCAATAAATACGCCAAGCACCCCAATGCGGCCAAACTGGCACGTGAATACATCTTCAGTGATGCCGGCCAAAACAATCTGGCCAAGGGTTATGCCCGTCCCATTCGCGATAAGGTTGTGTTGACTGAAGAAGCCAAAGCCAGGTTGTTGCCTGCCGAAGCTTACAAAAATGTTCAGCCCATCAAAGACCAGGCTGCCTGGGATGCCTTGTCCAAGAAACTGCCTGAGCTGATGCAGGAACATGTGCTGATTCATCAATAAGCTCAAAAACCATGCATCAACATAAAGTTATACTGATTCTGATCGACGGCTTGGGCTGGCATGTGGCCAAGCACGCCATGGGTTATTTGCATGCGTTATGTGAAAGCCGCCAGGCCTCGGTGTTCAAGCTGCAGTGCGAGCTGCCATCGCTGTCCCGTCCTTTGTACGAATGTATTTTAACGGGCAGCAATCCGGTGGTGTCGGGTATCCGGCATAACCAGATTGTGCAACTCTCCAAGCAGGAAAGCATTTTTCATCTTGCCCGCAAGGCCGGGCTGAAAACAGCGGCCGCTGCTTACAGCTGGATCAGTGAACTTTATAATCGCGCACCGTATGATGCGGTGCGCGACCGTTTTACCAATGATTCGTCATTCGCCATTCAGCATGGAATCTTCTATCATGAAGATACCTATCCAGACTCCCATTTATTGCTGGATGCCGAACATTTGCGCACAACCCATGACCCCGATTTTCTTTTTATTCATACCATGAATGTGGATGATATGGGGCATCGTTCGGGTGGGGACAGTGCCGATTACCGTAATGCAGCCCGTAAAGTGGACGTGTTGTTGTCGCACTATTTGCCTGTCTGGCAGGAGCAGGGTTATAAAATTATTGTCACTGCCGATCATGGAATGAATGTCGATCATAGCCATGGCGGGCATTTGCCCGAGGAACGGGAAGTGCCGCTTTTCCTGGTGGGGCAGGGGTTTAATCACAAGGCTGCGGGCACTGACATCAAACAGGTCCAGATACGGGATTTGTGTGCGTTGGCCTTGGGGATTGTCGTCAACCGGAACGATGAACTGAAAGCTTTCCTCTCATGATGCCCGCCAAGCCTTCCAGGGCCCATTTATGGCTCTTTGTTCCTTTTGTGTTGATGCTGGGTGCTTTTTGCCTGGCTCCCACCTATTGGGTGCTGGTTAACAGTTTTATGGCAGACGATGGTGGTTTTACGCTGGGCAACTATAAAAAAATTTTAAGTAGCAAGTTTTACCTGATTGCGATTGAAAACAGTTTCTGGTTATCACTGTACTCCAGTTTTCTCGGGCTGCTGATTGGCCTGCTGGCTACTTCGTCATTACGATTCGTGCAAGGTAAAGTTCGGCAATGGGTGATTGCCTTTGTGAATATGAGCAATAACTTTGCCGGCGTGCCCTTGGCGTTTGCGTTCATTATTATTTTGGGAACCAATGGTGCCATTACGCTACTGCTGAATAAAATGGGTTTTCTGAACGGGTTTGATTTGTACACCCGTGCCGGATTGACGGTGGTGTATACCTATTTTCAGATTCCCTTGGCTATTTTGCTGCTCTACCCGGCGTTTGATGCCCTGAAGGATGATTGGGAAGAAGCATCCCGATTGCTGGGCGCCAGTACTTTTGATTACTGGCGCAAGGTGGTGTTGCCCATTCTTTTCCCTTCCTTGCTGGGTACTTTTGTGTTGCTGCTGGCCAATGCACTGGGGGCATATGCCACGGCATTTGCGCTCACGGCCAGTAATGTTAACCTGATCCCGATTCGTATCGGGGCCCTGGTTGCCGGTGATATTTCCCTGAACCCGAACTTGGCCGCGGCGCTTTCCATTGTTCTGGTTGTGCAGCTGGTAATGGTTACCATTATTAACCAGTGGCTGATGCGCAGGAGACGTTATGCATAAACAGGACCCCAGACAGGGCTTGCATCTGCTTGTGATTGGCGTGGTTATGTTGATCTTGCTGGTGCCCTTGTTGGCCACGTTTTTGTATTCCATTTCAACTTCCTGGGGCGCAACCATTTTGCCTGATGCCTTAAGCTTGAAGTGGTATGTGCAACTCTGGAGCGATCCTCGTTTCCTGATGGCCTTTGGCCGATCTGTTTTCCTTTGCATGGTTTCCATTATCGTTAGCCTATTGGTGATTGTGCCGTTGGCTTTTATGATGGAATACCGTTATCGGCAATGGCAGAAAATCATGGATCTGGTGATTTTGCTTCCATTTGCCATGCCTCCAATTGTTGCCACGGCAGGCTTGCTGCAAATTTACGCCGGCTCACCCGTGATGGGTACTCCCTGGATTCTGGTGGGCTGCTATTTCACGATTGTGTTGCCCTTTATGTATCGTTCCCTGGTTAATAATCTGCGGGCCCTGAACCTGCATGATTTGATGGATGCCTCCAGTTTGTTGGGCGCCAGCAGTTTTCAGGGGTTTATGCAAGTGGTGCTGCCCAATATCCGCAAGGGCATTGCCTCGGCCTGGTTCATTGCCTTTTCACTGCTGTTTGGTGAATTCGTTTTTGCCAATATGCTGGTGGGAACCCGCTTTGAAACCCTGCAGATTTACCTGTTCAATATGCGCCAGACCAGTGGCCATTTTACCAGTGCTATTGTGATCAGCTATTTTGTGTTCATTCTGCTGTTTACCATGCTTGCTAACCGTTTCAATAAAACTTAAATCATGTCCTATTTAACCGTTTCCAATTTGGCCAAGCGATTTGGCGATTCCCTTATTCTTGATGAGTTGAGCTTTACTATTGAAAAAGGTGAGTTTGTGACCTTGTTGGGCTCAAGCGGTTGTGGCAAATCTACCTTGTTACGTTGCATTGCCGGCTTGACCCAGCCAGATAGCGGGTATATTCAGGTAGACAATGAAAACATTACGTTTGCTCCGGCCCAGCACCGGGGTATTGGCATGGTATTTCAAAGTTATGCCCTGTTTCCCAATATGACCGTGGAAGCCAATATTGCCTTTGGCCTGAATTTGCGAAAAATGGACAAGGGGTTGGTGCAACAGAAGGTGAGGCAGGCGATTGCGCGGGTCGAATTGCAAGGCAAGGAAAAAAACATGCCGCATGAGCTGTCGGGCGGCCAGCGTCAGCGGGTGGCCCTGGCCCGGGCCCTGGTTATGGAGCCTCGTATTCTGTTGCTGGATGAGCCCCTGTCTGCACTGGATGCCCGTATTCGCCGCCATTTGCGACAGCAAATCCGCCAATTGCAGCAAGAGTTGCAGCTAACCACTATCTTTGTCACCCATGATCAGGAAGAAGCCCTGATGATGTCAGACCGGATTTTTTTAATGAACCAGGGCCGTATCGAGCAATCGGGTTCGCCAGAGCAGTTGTATGCACGGCCCAATAGCAATATGGTGGCGCAGTTCATGGGCACCTACAATTTTCTGGATGCAGGCAATACGCAGCGCTGGCTTGGTTTGCAAACACCTAATGGTGTGGCTATCAGGGCCGAAGCGATCATCCTGGATCATCCTTCCCTGTCTTTTGGCAAGAAGGTTTCCCAGCCGATTGCATCTATTATTACCGAGAAACATTTGCTGGGCAGTGTGGTGCGCTGTAAGGTGATGGCAGAAAACACAGTGCTAACCATAGACAGCCTAAATAACCAGTTTTTGCCCAAGCTGGACATCGGCAGCAAAGTATACCTGCGCATTGACCCTTGTGAGTGCGTGGTTTTGCAAAATTAATAGCTGTAAAAAGCTATAAAAAAGCTATAAAAAACAAATTGCCTCCTTCGCTCAAGTAGCGGCAGGAGGTTTTTTTATAACAGGGCTATGATTTTTACCGGTTTTTAAAGGGTGTCTGATGAAGATCCGTGCCATGCCTTGCCAAGTGGATGAATTTACGTTTGTTACTTGATCGCAATTTTAGTAATTACCCTTAAATACAAAATAATTTATGTGTGTGAAAATTAATTCACATACAAGAATTTAATAACGGGGTATTTATGCATAAATGGATTGTTAAAGAAAACGAAATTGAAGGGTATAGTCCGGCCAATCATACGGGTACTGTTAACAAAAGGTTGATCAGTGCTGAAACGGTAGGCGCAAAACACATGGAAGTCCTGATCGGGACAATAGAAAAAAATCAGGGGGCTCTGCCGCATGCGCATCCAGACCTTGAACAGGTCTGTTATTTGATTTCTGGTAGCGCCGATGTGGAAATGGATGGAGAAAAAGGGAAGCTGGAGCCAGGCGATTGCTGTTATTTCCCTCCTTATAAAAAACACATTTTTACCGTCACCAGTGAAGAGCCTGCCAGGGTACTTATTATTTACTCACCCCCATATGAAGAAAAACCGGAAAGAGTCATTCGTTAGGTAATGGCTGGATAAAACCAAATTAAAAATTAAAGGAGACATAATGTATAAAACAGGCATCAAGAAAAAAATGACTGTTCTGGCCCTGAGCCTTTTCAGCAGTAGCGTATTGGCAGCGTACCCGGAACAGCCTATTACGCTGGTGGTACCCTTTCCAGCTGGCTCCGGCACAGATGCAGTAGGTCGTATTTTTGCCTCAGAAATGTCATCCCGTTTGGGACAGCCAGTAATTGTTGAAAATAAACCCGGTGCCAATGCGACGATTGCAGCGCAGCATGTTGCAAAATCAAAACCCGATGGCTATACGATATTAATTTCCACCAATACACCTTTATCTGCCGCACCCTGGCTAATGAAAAATGTATCTTATGATGTGGTTAATGATTTTACGCCTGTAGCACGCGGTGGAAATTTGCCTTTTATTCTAATTACTCATGCCGGCAAACCTTATCAAACGGTCAAGGACTTGGTTGAGTATGCCAAGGCCAATCCTGGTAAGTTAAATTATGCTTCGGGAAACAGTACCGGAATTGTGGCAGGGGCAACATTGGGGAATACTGCGGATATTGATATTTTGCATGTGCCTTATAAAGGCACGCTTCAGGCAATCACCGATCTGATTGGTGGGCAGGTTGATTTTATGTTTACCGATCTGGCCTCAGGTATCCCTTTCGTGAAGTCCAATAAGGTCAAGGCTTTGGCTGTTTCTACCGCCAAGCCCAGTGCCTTGTTGCCAGAGTTACCCTCTATGGAGGCCGCAGGCATTAATAATTTTGATATTAATTCCTGGAATGGCTTTCTTGGACCGGCGGGATTACCAGATGAGGTTGTCAGTACGTTGAATAAAACCATTAATGAAATTGTGGACAACAAAGAGGTCAAGCAAAAACTTGCTAATCTTGGGTTTGACGCTTTTAGTGGAACACAGCAGGAATTTGCCGACTTCGTGAAGCAGCAATATGTGTTGTGGGGTGATTTGATTAAAGCAGCTGGCATTGAGCAGAAATAATATGAGTCATCATTATGAACCAAACCCGGGCCCATTAAGTGGAATCAGGGTACTTGATCTAAGCTCGGTGGTGATGGGCCCGTTTGCCACCCAGATGCTGGCTGATCTGGGGGCAGATGTGATCAAGGTGGAGCCGCCTTCCGGGGACAACATGCGCAAGGTTGGTCCTATGGTCAATGAAGACATGGGGGCGCTTTATTTGCACCTGAACCGTAATAAGCGTTCCATTGTGCTGGACCTGAAAACCGCGCAGGGAAGACAGGCCTGCCTGGCGCTGGCCAAAACCGCCGATGTGTTTTTGTACAACGTGCGTCCGCAGGCCATGGCCCGTCTTGGGTTATCTTATGAAGACGTGTCGGCAGCCAATCCCGCCATTGTTTATGCCGGCGCCTACGGTTTTGGGACCGATGGCCCCTATGCAGGAAAACCGGCTTATGATGATTTAATCCAGGGCATGACCGGTATTCCAGTCTTGTACGAGAAAAACTCGGGTGATGAGCCCCGCTATGTGCCTCTTACGCTGGCAGATAGGACCATTGGCTTGCAGGCAGCTATTGCCTGTCTGGCCGGTGTCATTCAAAGCAGGGCTTCGGGTAAAGGTCAGTCAATTGAAATTCCCATGTTTGAGGGGATGAGCCAGTTTGTGCTGGGAGATCATCTGGGTGGAAAAACTTTCGTACCTGAAAAAGGGGATATGGGTTATGCACGTTTGCTGGCTACGCATCGCAAACCTTATAAAACCGCCAATGGCCACATCAGCGTATTAATTTATAACGATAAACACTGGAAAAATTTTTTGCTCCTGATTGGGCGGGAAGATTTGGTTGAGGGGTCCATATTTTCCAGTCATTCGGTGCGTGCCGACAATATTGCCGAGGCATACAGTTTTGTGGCGCAGGTACTTGCTGAAAAAAACAGCGAATATTGGCTGGGCTGTTTTGCCCGGGCAGATATTCCAGCTGCCCCTTTATACAGTGTGGAAGACTTGATGGAAGACTCGCATATCAAAGCGGTTAACCAGGTTGTGGAAATGGATCATCCCACCGAGGGAAGGATTCGTACGCCGGGAACGCTGGGTAAATATTCGGCAACACCTTTAAAAATATACCGCCATGCTCCCAATCTTGGTGAACATACCGAAGAGGTTTTAAAAGAAACGGATCTGGATCAGTCGGTGATTGATTATCTGACAAATAATACGGAAACACGCAAATCATGATTGTTGAATTAAGTAATGAGCAGCAGATGCTAGTGGAGGCAGTAGAAAACCTATGTGCCGATTTTGATGATGACTATTGGCATGCCAGGGATACCGATGGTCAATATCCTGAAGCGTTTTACAAGGCGCTGGCAGAGGCGGGCTGGTTGGGTATTGCCATGCCCGAGGCCTACGGTGGGGCAGGGCTTGGGATGACCGAAGCCGCTTTGCTGATGAAAACCATCTCCCGTTCCGGGGCCGGTTTTACCGGTGCATCGGCTGTGCATATGAATATTTTTGGCCTGAACCCGGTAGTGGTGTTCGGCTCCGAAGATTTAAAGCAGCGTGCTTTGCCCCCGCTTATTCAGGGTAAGCAAAAAGCCTGTTTTGCCGTTACTGAACCCGATGCTGGGCTGGACACCACCAAGCTTAAAACCAGAGCTGTCAGGAAGGGCAATAAATATATTGTCCATGGCCGCAAAATCTGGATTTCCACCGCCCAGGTAGCAGATAAAATGCTGTTGCTGGCACGTACTACACCGCTTGAAGAAGTCAGCAAGCCCACCCAGGGCCTGTCCCTGTTCTACACAGATCTTAATCGTGACTATGTTGAAGTGCGTGAAATTGAAAAAATGGGACGCAAGGCCGTGGATTCAAATATGCTATTTTTTGACGGGCTGGCAATTCCAGAAGAAGACCGGGTGGGTGAAGAAGGGCGGGGTTTTGAATATATTCTGCATGGCTTGAATCCGGAGCGAATTCTGATTGCTTCCGAAGCGGTGGGGCTGGGGCAGGTTGCCCTGCAAAAGGCCACCCAGTATGCCAAAGAACGGGTGGTGTTTGGCCGGGCCATTGGTACTAATCAGGGTATTCAACACCCGTTGGCACAGGCCTGGATGCATCTGGAGGCCGCAGACCTGATGGTTAGCAAGGCAGCCAGTTTGTATGACAGCAATAAACCGTGTGGGGAATTTGCCAATACAGCGAAATATCTGGCTGCTGAAGCGGCATTCAATGCGTGCCAAACGGCGATTCAAACCCTGGGTGGCATGGGGTATGCCAAAGAGTATCATGTAGAGCGTTATTTAAGAGAGAGCTTTATTCCGCGTATTGCTCCAGTCAGCCCACAGCTGATTATGTGTTTTATTGCGGAAAAGGTACTTGGCCTGCCCAAATCATATTGAATGGATCAAGGTTAAACTGATCTGGCTGCGGCTCAAGCATAAAAGCGTGCCAGATCTGCTGGCCTGTTCATCCTGTTCAGGCGGATTTTTCAATAAACGTACTAATGACTCTTAGTTTTTGGGCGAAATCTTCCAGATTTGCCTGAATCCGGTACAAGGGCCCGGCAATGGAAATGGCATAGTAGCTGCCAGAAAGCTTGACTGGCCAGGCCAATGCGCCTACATCGGGAATGGATTCACCAAAATTCCCAAACCAGCCCCTTTGCAATGATTGCTCTATGTCTGCCAGAAAAGCCGCTTTGCCAGCAATGGTTTTGGTATTGAAGGCGTGAAAAGGTAGATGGCTTAGCACTTCTTCCTTTTCATCGTCATCCAGGGTTGAAAACAGGGCCTTACCCAATGAGTTTGCATTAATTTCTTTTTGCTCACCGGCCATCGCCACATAATGAATCGGATTGGCGGAAGGCAAGACTTCCAGATAAAGCACTTTTTGGTTGTTATGCAGTTTGCCAATCACAACCGTTTCATTAGTGATGTTGCGCAACTCTTCCAGGCTTGGGTAAATGCGCTCCAGAATCGGGTCGGCAGCCGAAATTTTTTGTGCCATGGCCAGCAGCCGTCCGGTAGGGTAGTAACCAGCCCGACGGTTGGTTTCATACAAATATCCCAAACTGACCAGCGTCCTGATAAGTGCAAGGCAGCTGGACATGGGGGCATTTAACAATTTCGCCAGTTCAGACAGGGCCAGAGGACGACATTCCTTGGCGTAAATTTCAATGATTTCAATGACCCGAAGCGCCGTTTTGACATTGGTTTCTTTAGGCGCTTGGCGTGGAATGGGTTTATCTGTCATGACGGGGGAAATAATTCAAGTGGATGAAGGCAAATTATAGGGGGTGTGCGCTCATTTGCAAAATGGTCCTGTTTGTCCATGATGCTTTTGACTATTTCGGTTTTTGCGAATTGTTGAACCATGTGGGTGATAGCAAACTATGCCTGTTGCTATTTACAAGGAGAACCCCATGAAAAAAGCCCGTTTCAGGCAGCGCGGACAAGGCATGACGGAATATATTATTATCGTTGCCCTGGTGGCCATTTCAGCGATTGCCGTGTATCAATTATTTGGTCAGGTCATTCGCTCGCAAACCGCAGCTATGGCCAGTGAATTGGCGGGTGAAGACGGTACCGAGTATTCCGCTTCGGCACAAAATGCTGCACAGGCCGCTTCTGCGCAAACCACGGCAAAATCCCTTAAAAGCTTTACCGGTAATGCAGGTTCGGGCGGGCAATAATGGCAATGCTTCCCAGCCATGCAGCAAGGCAAATTCATGTGCAGTCTGGCCAGGCGCTTGTGCTGGGGATACTGCTGCTGGGTGTGCTTGCCATTGCCATCAATGCCCTGTTCAGCACGGGCAGGCTCATTGGTGTCAAGGCGCGTCAGCTTAATACGGTAGATGCTGCCGTGTATTCGGGGGCGCTTATTCAGGCCCGTGCCCTGAACATGCAGGCTTATATCAATATTGCCCAAATTGGTCATCAAATGGCCATGGCGCATTTGGTTACCCTGGGATCTTGGGCAAAATTCAGTGCCATGCAAGGTCAGCAGGCCAGTGCCGGAAACCCGCCCGCCTATTTAATCGGCATGATGTTTGGCAGCGGACATATGCAGGCCTATCAGTCTGCCCGCAAGGCACAGGCCATTGCCACCATTGCCAATCCAGGCAATGAATTGTTCCAGGCTTTTGAGGCGCACGACAAGGCGGTGCACCAGGTGCTGCAGGCAGCCAGCCTGGCGATTGACAAAACACTTGAATCCGTCCGTAACCGGGCTATCGAGAAAGTGATTCAGGCCAATTATCCAGAACCCCATATTCGTGAGAACCTGTCCTGGGAAATCCGGCATGACAATTTGCAAGGGTTTTCTGCGGTTTATGAGCCCACGGGAAATTACCGCTCATTAATCGGGCAGGTGGCGGGTGTGTATCGTTTTTTGGATGAACGCAATCATATTCGCAAAAATGCATGGATGGTGAATGATAAATGTCCCTGGAAGCGTCATGAATTAAGGCGCAGGGGGCAAACCGTCCTAGATGAAAAAGGCAATTGGCAGTCTATCGACACCGAGTCTTATCATGCCTTGCGTTCAAATCGCTGGATTGGCTGTTATTTCAGGGAGTATCCCATGGGCTGGGGCTGGGTGCCAGGCAATGCAAACAGCATGGCCATGGATTTGCCTCACACACAAACACCACCCGATAATTTTTCCGGCATTGATTTCTGGCGCTGGGTAAGGCAAGCCACCCGATGGAATATTTATGGTGGCAACCAGAATCCGCTGGCCAATTCCCGTGCAGTGGCGGCCCGCCAGCGCTGGCAAGGAGGTGGCCTGGCCAATTATGTGGATATTGCCAATGCCAGTCGGCAGTCTTCAGTGGAGTTCACGCTTTCCTTGACCCGCAAGAATGCATGGGGGTATGACTTTACGGTTAACAGTCGCGCACAAACTTTTTTTGAAAGGCCGCAGGCACGTGCAGACAGACGGGTTGAAAAAGCCAATTTCTGGCACCCATTCTGGCAGGCGCGTTTGGTTGATACAGGGCTAAAGGTGCTTGAATGAAACGGACATTGCAAAGCGGTCAGGCCCTGGCCGAAGGTTTGGTGGTCATGCTGGTTTTACTGCTGCTCTTTGTTGGCATGGGCTGGCTGGGCCGCTTGCTGGATATGGGGTTGCAGGCCTCGCATGCCAGTCATTATGGTGCTTTTCAGCTGAGTCGGGAAATTCCTGACATTAACAATGCTGAACTGTCATCCCGTTTTTTGTTGGGCCCCGAAAAAAACTGGCGTGACCGAAGAGGAAATTTATTGCTGAACAGTGAAGTCATTGCCATCACTGTAGACCGTACTGAAAAGCTCAATGCCTTTATGCAGCCAGGCTCAAACCATGAGCAGGCTTCTTTGTTGCGTCAAGGCTGGCAAATTGAAGATTTGGGTATGGCCAGGCTTTCACTTAGCCTGACCCCGGTGTTTACCGCGGCACGCAAGCAGCCCGACTCAAAATCAGCGCTTGGTTTGGGGCTTGATCTTTTTGATCATTTTTCGCTTTCCATCAAGCGGCATACCGCCATCCTCACAGGCGCCGGGCATGCCGCCAGCGATCAGGCCGCGCATGCTCATACTTCACTTAGCCGTGAAGGCTGGCAAAACGCGGCAAGCCTGTCATATGCAAGCGGTCGCAAAATCCAATCTTTTTCACAAAGCGTAGATGCCCCATGGGATCGACCCCAGCCCGTATTTGACTGGTTGCAACCCTGGCAGGGCATGTTGCCCGCTCATCACCTGGAGCAATGAATGAGCAGCCCACTAACACGCATATTGGTTTTAATGGCTGCCATGACATTGGCCATGCCGGTTTTTGCCAAAGAAGGGCTATCGCAAATGTCCAGCCGTCTATTGCGGTCATTAAAAGTTGAACAGTTTGATCTGGCACAGGAAATAAAACTGTTTGGAGTGCCGGCCATGACCGTTGTGTTTACCCGGAACCAGTCACTGGATAGCTTTATGCAGCAGGTTCAGGATGGAAAGACGGTTTTCAGTTACGCAGACGTGATTGACGGCCAGGTTTTTTTGCATGCCAGCCTGGCAAAGGCGCATGTCATGTTGCGCTTGTTTGCCACCGCTGAAAACAGCTTCAGGGGTGAATTAAGTGTCATTGAAAATCAGCGGTCAGTCGATTTAAACCCGTCTTCTTTGAATGAACAGGTCGCTACCAGATTTTTACCTTGGATACCGGCAGACGCACAATTATTGATGGATATCGAATTGCCTGGCAGGGAAAAAGTGTTGCAACAGCTTTATTTGCTAAGTCAAACTGCAGGGCAAACGCGGCATGAAGTAAATGCCCGCTTGTTGGCCAGGCAATGGGTGCCAGACAGCGAGGTTTTCCTGGGGCAGGACATTTGGCATAAAGGCAATGAATCGCTTTATGTCTTTGTTCATGAAACCCAGACAGGGGCAGGCGTTTATCTAATGAAAAAAACCAAACAGGCAGAACAATGAAAAAGCGTAAATGGCTGGATAAAACGGCGGTGATGGCGGGGGTGGCTATATTGGCGGGCTTGTTTGCAGCCTGGGCCGCCAGGGAATACATACAGGACAAAATCAGACAAATCGAGCAGGAAGCACAGGTCAAGACCATTCAAAGAGTGGTGGCGGCCTATGACTTGCCTGAAGGCACCCGTATAGAGGCGGTACACGTTGCTGTGCGTGAGATCCCGGAGCCATGGGTGGTGAGTGGTAGCCTGGCACCAGAAGAATTCATTCAGATAGAGGGGCAGGTTATTACCACGGCGTTAAAAATCGGAGATCCGGTTTTATGGGCCAATGTGGCAAAGGCTAAAAATGCACCGTTTTCCGCCAAAATCAACCCGGGAAGAAGGGCAGTCACCATTCCGGTGGATGCCATCAATTCAGTATCGGGCATGCTGGTGCCCGGTGACCTGATTGACCTTTATGTGTCTTTCGAATATCGCAAGCGGCAAATTACCGCACCACTGCTGCAAGGGGTACTAGTTATGGCAACCGGCCGGCAAAGCAAAAGCGGGTATGCCGAAGGTCTTGAAGACAGTAGCGCTGACCAGGGTTATTCAACCGTAACGCTGGATACGGCCCCTGAGGAAGCTGCCAAACTGGTGGCTGCCCGTCAGGCGGGCATGATTACGGCCTTGTTAAGAAATCCTGAAGACAACAAGGCAACTCAAAAAGCGGTGCGGGGGGATCTGGCCAGTATTCTGGGCATTGCCACGCCACCGCCACCCATCAGGAAAAAACCGGCGGTTATTTATGGTGATGATTCATTAAGAAAATTGCCCGGGCTGGCCCTGCCGCCCAACCCTGAAACTTCAGGTAAACGTGATGACCGTGGCGTGTTTGAATTGCCCGCGCAGGAAGATATTGTCAGTGCCTGGATTAATTCATTGCCCGGGTCAGTGCAAACGGCAACCAGTGCGCAGACGGATTTTGTAATTGAGCAGTAAACAGGAAGTATGAGGAGTGAAGTTGATGTTGGCAAGAAAAACAAAAGCGATCATATTGAGGATGATCTTCGGGGGGCTATGGGCCTTGGGTGCCTGGCCTGTTTTGGCGGCAGATGACCCGGTTCATTTGCGCTTGAATATTGGTGATATACGGGTTTTGCCCATGCCCGATATTGCCCGTATCGCGGTGGGAGACAGCAAGGTGGTTAATGCGGTTAGCGATGATGACCGGGAAGTGATCGTGTTTGCCAAAGATCAGGGGCAAACCACGCTGCAAATCTGGGACGTACACGGAGACCGTAAAATTTTTCAGATTGTCGTGCAGGCAGCTGAAGAACAGAGGTTAATGCAGGATATCCGGCGAATTCTGGTGCGTATTCCCAAGGTGCGGGCCAGTATCGTCGGAGACAAAGTGATTGTCGAGGGTGACAGCCTGACTGATGCCGATCGTGAGCGGGTTGGCATTTTGGCCAAACACTATCCGCAAATTATTGATATGACCAGCCAGGTGGGATGGGACCAGATGGTGTTGCTGGATGTGCAAATACTGGAGCTGCCACGTAATTATCTGCAAGAGCTTGGCGTGCGTTGGAATCCGGCCTCGGCAGGTGGGTTGAATGCAGGCATGACCTGGGAGGCCACTTCTTCAAAATTGTTTGAACGGGTGGGTGAACAGGTCATGAACGTGCCGTTTCCCATGAATAACCCAGCCGGGTATTTCGGTGTCAGTGCCGTGCTTTCATCTACCATTCAGGCCATGGCAACCCAGGGTGAAGCGGTTGTTCTGGCGCAACCGCAACTGATGGCACGTAGCGGGGCAACCGCAGAGTTCCTGGCGGGTGGAGAGGTGCCGTATTCAGTGACCGACAACAATGGCAATACCCAGACCATTTTCAAACCCTATGGCGTGAGTCTGTTCATCACGCCCCGAATAGAAAAAAATGGCACGGTACGGTCAAAAATCAATGTCGAAGTCAGTTCGGTGGATGCCTCGATGAACCTGGCTGGCGGACCGGCACTTAAAACCCGCCGCACCTCCACCGAGTTTAATGTTCAATCGGGAGAAACGCTGGTGCTGGCCGGGTTCATCTCGCGTGACCAGATGCAAAACAGCGACAAGGTGCCGGGTTTTGGCGATACCCCTATTTTAGGTGCCTTGTTCAAGTCCCGTAAATTCCAGAACAATGAATCGGAGCTGGCTATTTTTGTCCGGCCTGTGGTGGTGTCTGCCGATAACAAGGATTTGCAAAAACGGGTCAAGCGTTCAAAGCTTATTCTTGACAGCACTTTTGAAGCGGGGCCCGTGCTTAATGTGCCTGTGCAAGGCGAACCGCAGAAAAATGAAGGAGTGACATCAGAGACAAAAACCAGGATTGAAGACAAGCCTGGAAAACGTAAATGGCAAGGCAATGAGCTGCAAGGCTCTGTATGGAATCCGGTTCTTGATAGTCCTGTAACCGGCATTCGATTCAGGAAATCCCGGTAATCCATTAGGCGCAGAAAAGGATAGAACCATGCTTACAATTGAAATGCAGTTTGAAGATGGTAAAAAGGAAATCAGGGAAATGCCATTGCCTTTTGATGTTGGCCGTTTGGCTGGGTGCGGGCTGCGATTGCGCAGCTGGAGGGTGGCTAAAAAACATGCCCGGCTGGAAGCCAGGGATGCAGGTGTGTTTATTGAAGACCTGGGTGCGATTACCGGTACTATGTTGAATGGCCAGCGAATTAGTCGTCACGGGCCTTTGCAGGAAGGTGATGAAATTATCATTGGCCCTTGCATGATGAAAATAAGGCAAATCTATCGTTTGAAAGACAGTCAAGGCCGACAAGACGAGGCTGAGGACATCGCCAGTTCTATGGCAACCCGGCCCCCCGGGAAATCCAGTTCAGATACGGAACGGCTTGAAAAGAATTTGGCATTCACGCCACCGGAGGCTCAATCATGCAGGGCTGCTCAGGAAATGCCCCGGAAAGACCTGGCACAGCACCTGTATATCCGCCGGCGCCTGCATGGTGCCTTACTTGAGGCGCTGGATTTGCGTCGCCGGGATGTTTCCATGATGAGTGACGAGGCTTTAAGGAGCGAAGCGGGCGGATTGTTGGACAAAATTATCCAAACCGATGAGGAGATTCCCCCTGCTGTAAACAGGCAACGACTTATGCAAGAAGTGCTTGACGAAGCGGTGGGCCTTGGGCCACTTGAACCGTTGCTGCAAGACGCCAATGTTACCGAGATCATGGTAAACCGCCATGATGAGATTTATGTCGAGGAAAATGGCCGTCTGCAACGGCATCATGCCGCGTTCAGTTCAGAACAGGCGGTAGTGGGGGTCATAGACCGGATTGTGGCGCCTATTGGCCGGCGCATTGATGAAAGCTCGCCCATGGTGGATGCCCGGCTGGCCGATGGTTCCCGGGTTAATGCGATAATTCCACCGATTGCCCTGAAGGGGGCCAGCATGACCATCAGGAAGTTCCCCCGGCATCGTCCCGCCATGCAGGATTTGTTAAAACTGGGTTCACTGGATACCTGCATGAGTCGTTTTCTGGAATTGTGCGTACGCCTGCGTAAAAATATTATAGTCTCGGGCGGTACAGGTTCTGGCAAAACCACCTTGTTGAACATTCTGTCCAATTGTATTCCGGCAGATGAAAGGATAGTCACGATTGAAGACGCGGCAGAATTGCGGCTTAACCACGAGCATCTGGTGGCACTAGAGGCTCGTCCAGCCAACCTGGAGGGGAGGGGGCAAGTCATGATTCGGGATTTGGTGCGTAACGCCCTTCGCATGCGTCCCGACCGGATTGTGGTGGGAGAGTGCCGTGGGGCGGAAGCCTTCGATATGCTGTCGGCCATGAATACCGGGCACGAGGGCTCATTAACCACCTTGCATGCCAATACCCCGCGTGATGCCTTATCACGGCTTGAAACCATGATTTTAATGGCGGGAATGGATTTGCCACTGATTGCGGTGCGTGAGCATATTGCTGCCAGTATTGAATTCATTATTCAGCAAACCCGCCTGTCCAGTGGGCGCAGGGTGGTGACCTCAATTGTTGAGGTGGGCGGGATGGAAAACGGCGTGATCAAAACACAGGAGATTTTTGCCTTTGAACGAAAAGGTGGGGGTATTTTTGCCGGGGCGGGCATTATACCCAATTGTTTCGAGCGTATGAGACAGGAGGGATTTGACTTTGACCCTGCACTGTTTAGCCAACGTAATGAGGCAAGCTCCCATGGGGCTTCATTTAACGATATCGGCCCTCATTAAGATGGATCCTTTGTATGCAAAATAGCATGATCTGGTTTGTGTTGGTGTTGTGCAGTGTTGCTGCGGCGATTCTGTTCTGGTTTGCCTTGAAATGGCTCCTGGTTGCCTTCAGGAAGTATGAATATGATTTCAAGCACCAGACCCAAAAAAGCATGAGTGATTTTTTCCTGTTTTTTGATCCGGTGCAGTTGTGGACGCTAGCCGTGTTAATGGGGATGCTGACCGTTATTCTAATCTGGTTGTTGTCCAATAGCCTGCCTGTTGCTGTGGTAATGGGGCTGGTGGTGTTGATGGCGCCACGTCATGTACTGTCTGTCTTGAGAAAGCGTCGTCTTGACCGGTTTGACCGGCAATTGCCGGATATGTTGCTGTCCCTGTCTGGCGCGTTGCAGGCCGGAACGGGGGTGCAAAACGCCCTGAAACTGCTGGTTGAAGAAGCGCCTTCTCCCTTGGGGCAGGAAATTGGGCTGATGCAGCGGGAGCAGCGCCTGGGCTTGTCATTTGAACAGGCGTTGGACAACCTTGCCCAGCGCATGCCTTCGGAAGCAACCGGTCTGGTGGTGTCCGTCTTGAAGATCGCCACGCAAAGTGGGGGGAACCTTTCCGAAGCATTGGACCGGATCTCTCTTACATTACGCTCACGGATACAGATTCAGGGTCGCATCAAGGCGCTCACCTCTCAGGGGAAAATGCAGGCCTGGGTCATGTCCAGCCTGCCCGTTGGCCTGATGCTGGTACTTAACCTGATTGATCCGCAATCCATGCTGTTTTTATGGAGTACACCCATGGGCTGGGCAGTGCTGGCCGTTATTGTGGTGCTTGAGGTGGCCGGTGCATGGATGATCAGAAAAATAGTGTCGATAGATATTTAGGAGCTGATATTGAAATTCTGGTTAAGTATAGGCGCGGCGGGTGTTTGTTTATACCTGTGTGTGTTTCTGCTGCTTCGCCCCGGCATGCAAGGTACCTCGTTGCCCTTGGAAGCTACGCATCCTTGGCTGTTAAGGCTGCTCTGGCCCTGGATAGACCGTATGGGTCGTTTTGCGCAACCATTTTTACCCTGGAAGTACCGGCTTCGGGTTGAAAGGGAGTTGCGTCACGCGGGTCTGGAGCGCAAACTGACTTGCATGAATATGAGCGCGCTGCAGTTGCTGGCTGGACTGGCAGGCGTTTTGCTGATGATGTTGGTGGGTATCAGCGTATTATCATGGTCTTTGGGCCTGTCTTTGCTGGTGGCCATAGTGCCGGCCCTGTTTTGCGGTTGGTTACCCCGGCACTGGGTGCGTTTGCAGGGCAGGCAAAGGCAAAGGCAGATATTGAAGGCTTTTCCCTTTATGCTTGATATGACCACCTTGTGTGTAGAGTCCGGGCTTAACCTGCAGGGGGCGCTTATCCAGACGGCCCGGCTCAGTCCTGAAGGTCCTTTGCGCCAGGCGCTTGGACATGCGCTGAACGATATGCGTGCCGGCATGCCCCGGCTGGATGCCTTGCGTGCCATGGCAGACCGAACCGGGGTGCAGGCTTTGCGCCAGTGGGTTACTGCCATGGCACAGGCCGATGCATTGGGTATGGGGCTGGGGCCCATTTTGCGGGCGCAATCCGATCAACGGCGCTCGGAGCGCTTTCTTCGGGCCGAAAAACTGGCCATGGAAGCACCTGTCAAAATGCTGTTGCCCCTGGTTTTGTGTATCTTTCCCTGTACTTTTATTGTGATTGCCTTTCCGATAGGCATGAAACTGCTTCATTCAGGCCTGTCTTAATGCAGCTGTCTCAGGCAAACACCTTTTGGCAGCGCTTCAAAGGCCTGCTTGGCAAGAAAAACTGGCCCGCCAACCAGGTATTGTTGATTCGGCCTTGTAATAGCGTACATACCGTGGGTATGCGGTTTCCCATCTGCGTGATTTTTCTAAGCCATGATTATCGGGTGATTAAAGTGGAGCCTTGCCTGAAACCATGGCGGTTTTCCTATTGCCGCAAAGCATATTGTGTCCTTGAACTGGCAACCGGCGTTTTGTCTGAGGAGAAGGCGCTTGCCTGGGAGCAGGCATGTTGTCTGGTTGAAGGTTTTTTTCAAGAGACGCGTCAAAAGAGAAGAAGAGGCCGGTGTAATGGCTAGCGTACAACAGTGCTGTAGCCAACGCTAACCAGACATGGCAGCTTAAAAGATAAAAATGCCAATATATTGTTTTATCTTAAATGTTAAACCCCGGATTGAAACAACTTTTAACAGCTTTGTCGTAGAATAAATCGTTTATATTTACCAGGCATGGTTTTATGTCCGGTAGTCAGATGCAAGCTGTTATGTATTGGTTTTTCTTGGTCATTGCAATAGGCCAGGCCGGTTTTTTTAATTTATAACTATTTAGCAGGGACAAAAATGAGCTATAAAGCGCCAATTGAAGATATTTCCTTTAATCTGAAAGATATGGGTTTATTAAGCGATGTTCTGCCATTGCCCGGGTTTGAAGAGGTTTCCGAAGATGTGGTAGAGGCGGTGCTAGAGGAAAATGCCCGTTTCGTGGAAGAGGTGGTTGCCCCACTTAATGTGGTTGGCGATCGTGAGCATTCAGTCTGGAATGACGGGCAGGTAAAAACCCCGCAGGGTTTTAAAGAGGCGTTTGAAATTTTTGCCGCGGGTGGCTGGCAAGGTTTGCAGCACGATGCTGAGCATGGCGGCCAGGGCTTCCCCAAAGTAGTGGCGGCAGCCACCTCTGAAAACCTGAATGCGGCCAATCTGTCTTTTTCCTTGTGCCCCTTGCTTACCGATGGCGCAATAGAAGCCATTACCCAGGCAGGCTCCCGGGAACAAAAAGAAACTTATATTCCCCCCATGCTTGAAGGGCGCTGGACCGGTACCATGAATCTGACCGAGCCGCAGGCCGGTTCGGATCTGGCATTGGTGAATGCCAAAGCCGTTCCTCAGGACGACGGCAGCTATCGTATTTTCGGCCAGAAGATTTTCATTACCTACGGAGAGCACGATATGGCAGAAAATATCGTACATCTTGTGCTGGCACGTACGCCAGGTTCACCGGCGGGTATCAAGGGTATTTCGCTTTTTATTGTGCCCAAATTCCTGGTCAATGAAGATGGTAGCCTGGGCAAGCGCAATGATGTATGGTGCGCTTCCCTGGAAGAAAAACTGGGTATTAACGCCAGTCCCACCGCAGTCCTGCTGTTTGGTTCAGGCAAGTCGGAAGAAGTGGGTGAGGGGGCGATTGGTTATCTGGTGGGGCAGGAAAACCAGGGACTGCAGTATATGTTTGTCATGATGAATGCGGCCCGTTATAACGTGGGTATCCAGGGGATTGCCGTTTCCGAGCGTGCCTTGCAGCAGGCCCGGCAATACGCCCAGGACCGGGTCCAGAGCAATGCCCTGGAAGGGTCTGCCGGGCCTGTGCCTATTGTCAATCATCCCGATGTGCAGCGCATGCTTGCCACTATGCGCGGCCTTACCGAGGGTGCCCGTGCGGTTGCCATGTATGCGGCCCGGGCCAATGACCTGTCAGTTAACCATCCTGACGAGGCCATTCGGGTCAGTAACAAGGCGGTTTATGAGTACCTGGTGCCCATTGTGAAAGGATTTTCTACCGAAAATGCCATTGAAGTCGCTTCACTGGGCGTGCAGGTGCATGGGGGCATGGGTTTTATAGAAGAAACGGGTGCTGCCCAGTATTATCGTGATGCCCGTATTTTATCCATCTACGAAGGCACCACGGCTATCCAGGCTAATGATTTTGTGGGTCGTAAAACTTTGCGTGATGGCGGTGCCGTTGCCAAAGGGTTTGTCAAAGCCATGCATGAAACCGTTGCTGAGCTTAAGGAATATGCCAATAGCAGGCAATTGGCTTTTATTGCTGCCCAGCTGGAAATTGCCACCCAGGCCTACGAGGCCAGCATTGATTATGTGCTTGAAACCGCAAAAGCGGGCAATGTGCGTGCTGTTTTCATGGGTAGCGTGCCATTCCTGATGTTATCCGGTTATGTGCATGCCGGCTGGCAGCTGGCACGTGCCGCGCTTAAATGTCAGGGTCACAACGAAGCCTTTTATACGCAAAAACAGTCCACAGCCGTTTTTTATGCCGCGCATTTGCTGCCTCGCGTCTCTGCCTTGTCAGCAGCCGTACTGGCTGGCGACCTGGCCCAGGAAAGTCTTGCTTATTTGAAAACTGTTTAAGTTTCTTATCTTAATAGCTTTTTTTTGGTCCCAGACCTGGCAGTAGCTGCAGTTGCTTGTCCAGGCATTAAACCGCTTGCCCTTTTCGGGGGTAGGCGGTTTTTTGTTGTGTTTTCACCAAGGGTAAAATAATCACTTGCTAAAAATACTGTATAAATATACAGTACTGTTTATCGCATGCATAGTTGCGATATCCCAGGTTAGGGTCCTGGTACTTCTGCCGGGTGTGGTTTACATCATATCCGGCAGTTCCGAACTTTCAGGAGGCTATAAATGCAAGCAGGTAAACTTTCTTCATCGGGTTCAATCAATCGTCATATGGCTAACGACATTTCCTGGTCTCCGTATGATCAAACTTATGCCATGTTAAACAATTCCAGGCTTCGTTGCCATTCACGTAAAAACCATTTGTCTTTAGGTCAAATGTTTATGGATGTTTGTTCAGCGCTGGTGTGGGCGGTGGCCATACCGCTTGTGTTGTTTATTGGTACCATGGCGGGTTATTAGTATAAATACCTGCCAAGTGTTGTGCAAATATTACTTTTTTTTGCCTGTAAAATGGTTGTGAATGTCTTAAGCATAAGAAAACACTGGCATTTATCCATTTAAGGATATATAATTTTGTGCTTTATTGTATTCATCCTCTGGCGGCTTTGCGGGTAAAGGGTTACCTGCAAGTAAGGCGTAAAAATAAATGCTTTGTATCAGTTTTTAGCCGTGTATGATGATTTAAGGAGTTCTCATGAACCTTATCGAACAACTCGAGAAAGAAGAGATTGATCGCCTGACTGGTGGTACACCTGCTGTTGAATTTGCACCTGGTGACACAGTTATCGTTAACGTAAACGTAGTTGAAGGTACCCGTAAACGTGTACAGGCTTACGAAGGTGTTGTTATTGCCAAGCGTAACCGCGGTCTGAATTCAGCTTTCATCGTACGTAAAATTTCCTCCGGTGAAGCCGTAGAGCGTACATTCCAATTGTACTCTCCCACCATTGCTTCCATCGAAGTGAAGCGTCGTGGTGATGTACGTCGTGCCAAACTGTACTACTTGCGCAACCGTTCCGGTAAAGCTGCACGTATTAAAGAAAAACTAGTTCGCAAAACAGTGGCAGCATAATTTCATATTTTTATGAAATTCAGTTGTCCCTGAAGAAAAAAGCACCTATATTTATAGGTGCTTTTTTTATTTCAAAGGACTTTTAGTTGTCGAAAGAAATTATCAGGCCCCGGCAAAAAATAATACTGCCATTTGATCCGGTTATCCAGCCTTGGTCACCGGCCAGCGAAAACCTGTCAGCGGTGCCTGGGTCATTGCTGACCCCTGATTTATTCCATAGGGCATTTGACCATCGTTTTGTGTGGCAGGCAGAGTCACTGCTGCATGACTGGAATGATGTCAAATTCATAGAGCATCAAACGTATATTGATGCGGCCGTCTTGTTGCCACTGGTTTATGTCAACAAAGAGATCCATGTCATTTTAACAAAACGTTCTTCCCGGTTAAAAAATCATGCCGGGCAAATCAGTTTTCCCGGGGGACGGGTTGAAGCAAGCGATCTCTCTGCCAAAGAAGCCGCTTTGCGTGAAACAGAAGAGGAAATCGGCATTCCGGCTTCCAGCATAGAGGTGGTTGGCCAGTTGCCAGACCTGTTTACCGGCACCGGTTTTCTGATGAAGCCATATGTGGGCTGGGTGGATGATGGGTTTTCAATTCACACAGACAGTAACGAGGTGGAAGAGGTGTTTTATGTTCCCTTGTCTTTCTTCATGGACCCACGAAACCACCGTTTGCACAATGCAAAATTGCCCGATGGCACGGTACGAAATTATTTTTCAATGCCCTGGAATTCGTATTTTATCTGGGGAGCAACGGCATCGGTCATCAGAAACCTGTACCATCGCCTGCACCAGGCGGCCATTTAAACTAGTCATGAATGCCGCCCGGGTTGCCGGGGCAAACGGCTTGGGCGCTTTCCGGCCTTTCTTTACCCATTTATCAATAGCGTGTGGTCGCCTGGCTTTCAAGCAGGATACGTTCATAAAGCTCATGGCGTTTGCGGCTTATCTTGCCTTCTTCAAGGGCGGCCAGTACGCCACATCCCGGTTCGTGTAAATGGGTGCAATTATAAAAACGACATGATTCAATATGCTCCTTGAACTCTGGGAAACCATTGGCAATATCGGTTTGTGTTAAATGGTAAAGACCAAATGCCTGGAAGCCGGGTGAGTCAATAAGGCAGCCAGTCTGGCTGGGCAAGTGATACAGCCGTGTACTTGTTGTGGTGTGCTTGCCGGTGCCCAGTGCCACCGAGTGTGCTTGGGTATGCGCCTTGGCATCTGGAATAAGCACATTTAAAATGCTTGATTTACCCATGCCGCTTTGTCCAAGCAGCAGGCTGGTTTTGTCTTTCAGCAAGGGCAGCAGATCCTGTTTTAACTGTTCAGGCTCATAAATACTGCATGAAATAATCGGTACCCCCAGTTCACGGTAAATTTCAAGGGATTCCTGGGCACGTGCCAGGCCGCTGGCAAGGTCGCATTTGTTCAGCAAGATAATTGGGCTGATGTTTGCGCTCCAGGCCCCGGTCAGGGCGCGTCCGGTAAGATCATCAGAAAAAACCGGTTCGGTGGCGACCACGATGAGCAACTGGTCTACATTGGCGGCAAATTGCTTGGAACGCATTTCATCTGAGCGGTAGAGCAGGTTTTGTCGTTCCAGTGTCTCTTCAATGCTGCCTTCGTCCTCTCCTTGAGGCTGAATACGGACAAAATCGCCTACGCAAATACCGGTTTTTTTGCCACGGGTGTAGCATTGCCGCAGGTGTCCATCTTCAAGTTCTACCTGGTAATGGCGGCCGTGGGCGGAAATAACGCGTCCTTTCATGTGTTTATGCCCTTGAGCCGGTTAATAAATGCTGAATACGGACAGAGGCCGGGGGATGGCTGTCATAAAACGCCGAGTGCACCGGGTCAGGGGTAAGGGTAGCGGCATTGTCGTCATAAAGTTTGACCAGTGCTGAAACCAGTGATTGGGCTTCGGCCTGCTGGCTGGCATATTGATCAGCCTGGAATTCGTCTTTACGGGAAAACCAGCTTGCCAGCGGAGAGAGCAGGAAGGTAAATACCGGCACGACCATGAAAAACAAAATGAGCGCCAGCGCATCGTTGCTGCGCATGAGTGCCGGGGTGGCACCCAGGCCTTCGTAAAACCAGATGGTGTTTTTTGCATAGCCTAGCAAGGCAAAAAATATCAGGGCAACAAAGAAGCTGATGGCCATTCTCTTGATAATGTGTTTGTGTTTGAAGTGCCCCAGCTCATGAGCCAGGACAGCTTCAATTTCTGCACTACTCAGCTTATTCAGCAAGGTGTCAAAAAACACAATGCGTCGTGATTTGCCAAAACCGGTAAAGTAGGCGTTACCATGGGCAGAACGCTTGGATCCATCCATGACAAACAAGCCATTTAGCGTAAACCCGCAGCGCGAAGCCAGTTTATTAATGCGTTCTGCCAGTTCGGGGTTATCAAGCGGGGTAAATTTATTGAATAGCGGTGCAATAAATGTGGGGTACAAATACAGGATAAGTACATTGAATCCAACCCAAAGAGCCCAGGCCCAGAGCCACCAGGCGTTGCCCGCTTCAGCCATTAACCATAAAATAGCGGCCATTAAGGGCAGGCCAAGAATAAGGCTGACTACAATACCTTTGATAGAATCGCTGATGAACAGTTTAAGGGTCATGCGATTGAAGCCGTATTTGGCTTCAAGCCTGAACTGACGCCATAAACTGAAAGGCAGGTGCAGCAGGCCTGTAATAATGCCAACTGAAGCAAGCAGGGCCAGCTGACGCCACATGTCTCCTGAAAATTGCTGTTGCAGGAAAATGTCCAGCAGATGTAAACCACCTAGCAGGGTAAAGCCAATAAGTATCATTGCGTCACATATCCACTCGGTCATCCCCAGTTTCATGCGTTCAACCGTATAATCAGCTGCCCGCTGATGACTGCGCAGGCTTATTTTTTCTGAAAATTCTGTGGGGACCAAGTTGCGGTGCTGGCTGACATGACGTATTTGACGGTTTGAAAGCCATAGCTTAACGATGGTTTCAATGCCAAGAAACAGGATAAATAAGAGTGTAAACAGCGTTGTTGTCATATGTTAATGATTGCTCTGTGCGAAAATAACGAAACTCAGTATTAAGGATAAATGAAAATGGCAGTAAATGATTTGCGTCTGGTTTGGCTGGATATGGAAATGAGCGGTCTGGATCCTGAAAAAGAAAAAATTCTGGAAATTGCCGTTGTGGTAACCGAACCGGATCTTACTATTGTTGCTGAAGGGCCTGTTTTGGTCATTCATCAACCTGATAGTGTATTAGATGCCATGGATAAATGGAATACGTCCACCCATGGTAAAAGTGGATTAATTCAAAAAGTTAAAGATTCCACTTTAACAGAAGAGCAGGCCGAAGATATTTTGATTGAATTTCTGGCTCAATATGTGCCTAAAGGGGCGTCACCCCTGTGTGGGAATACCATTAGCCAGGATCGTCGTTTCATGTTTAAGTACATGCCCCGTTTCGAACAGTATTTTCATTATCGCAATCTGGACGTTAGCACGCTTAAAGAGCTTTCCCGCCGCTGGAAGCCCGAGGTTTACAAGGGTTTTGCCAAGAAAAGCAAGCACGAGGCGCTGGCCGATATTCATGAATCGATTGACGAAATGAAGTATTATCGGGAACACTTCATTAAAGTGTAAGTGTATTGGGGGCTGGTGAAGACATGAATACATTAATCGGGCAGGCAGGCCCACAGGGAATTGCCGGCATTGGCACAGACTTGATCTATATTCACCGGATACAGGCGTCTTACGACCGTTTTGGCATGCGATTTGCAAAACGAATTCTGGGGCCTGAAGAAATCATCAAGTTTGAGGGTCGGTACAGACGCGACGCGGCCCGTGGCATCCGTTTTCTGGCAACGCGTTTTGCGGCCAAAGAGGCTTTTTCCAAGGCCATCGGCTTAGGCATGCGTATGCCCATGTATTGGTCTGGCATGCAAACCCTGAATGCGGCTAGTGGCAAACCCGTGGTGGTGCTGGCTGAGCCGCTTAAAACCTGGTATGAACAACGGTTTGGTACGGCACATGTGTCGGTTACCGATGAATCTGATCTGGCCATGGCATTTGTCCTGGTTGAATCTAAAAAAGGACAATAAAATGCAGTCATTGGCAGTACCGCCCGGGCCAGTTATGGTTGATGTACAGGGCACGCAGTTAACCCCTGGCGAAAAAGAACGTTTGCGTCACCCTTTGGTGGGAGCGGTTATTTTGTTTGCCCGCAACTATGAAAGTCCCGAACAGTTAAGCGCGCTTACCCGGGACATTCATGAAGCCAGGAAGGCACCTCTGTTGATTGCTGTTGACCATGAGGGTGGTCGGGTGCAGCGTTTCAAAACCAATGGTTTTACGCATTTACCCAGCATGCGGGAATTGGGGCAGTATTGGGAGCAAAATCCGCAGCAGGCCATTCGTGCCGCCACTGAACTGGCTTATGTCATGGCGGCCGAGTTGCGTGCCTGTGGGGTTGACTTTACTTTTGCACCGGTACTTGACCTTGATTATGGGGTCAGTCAAGTGATTGGCAGCCGTTCTTTTCACCGTGATCCCAAGGTGGTGGCCACACTGGCCCGGGCTATTATTCAGGGGCTTTCTTTGGCAGGTATGGCGGCTTGTGGCAAACATTTTCCGGGGCATGGCTTTGTAGAGGCTGATTCCCATTTAGCCATTCCGGTGGATGAGCGCACCCTGGATGAAATCATGAATGAAGATGCCCTGCCTTACCAGTGGCTAGGTGATATGGTGTTGCCCGCTGTTATGCCCGCTCATGTTATTTATCCCAAGGTTGATCACTCACCTGCCGGTTTTTCCCGTAAATGGGTACAGGACATTCTGCGCCGGCAACTTGCTTATAATGGTGTGGTGTTCTCTGATGATCTTACGATGGAAGGTGCCTCGGTGGCCGGTGATATTGTAGCGCGTGCACAGGCAGCCCTGAAGGCCGGTTGTGATATGGTGCTGGTATGCAACCGCCCCGATCTGGCCGATGCGTTGCTGGAGCGGCTTGAATTTACCATTACAAGCCAGTCCATAAAGCGGATTCAGCACCTGATGCCGTCAACGCCTTTCATGAATTGGGAAGCCCTGCAATTGAATAAGCGGTACCAAGATGCCCGAGCCTTTCGACATAAAATCGTTTCTGAGTGACCTGCCTCATTTGCCGGGTGTTTACCGGCACCTGGATGAGAATGATGTGGTGCTATATGTGGGCAAGGCGCGTGACCTGAAAAAAAGGGTTTCTTCCTATTTTCAGAAAACCCCGTCCAGTCCGCGTATTGCGCATATGGTGGCCCGGGTGGTGCGCCTTGAGGTAACCGTTACGCGCTCCGAGGCCGAGGCCCTGATTCTTGAGAATAATCTCATCAAATCACTGCGCCCGCGCTATAACATTCTGTTCAGGGATGATAAATCCTACCCCTATTTAATGGTTAGCGATCATGCTTTTCCGCGCATTGTCTATTACCGGGGAAGCACCAGCAAGAAAGGGCGGTTTTTCGGGCCTTATCCAAACTCTTGGGCAGTGCGGGAAACTATTCAGATTCTGCAGAAAGTGTTTCGTTTGCGCACTTGTGAGGATACGGTGTTTGCCAACCGCTCTCGTCCATGTTTGTTGCATCAGATCGGGCGCTGTTCCGCACCCTGTGTGCAGGCTCTTTCCGAGGACGTTTACCGGCAGGACGTAGAAAGGGCGGTGCGTTTTCTGGATGGCCAGGCCAGTGATGTGATTGATGATATTGAAAAACGCATGATGGCGGCCTCTGATGCGCTTCAGTTTGAGCAGGCAGCCATTTTGCGGGATCAGATGCATGCCTTGGCTACGGTTTTGCACCAGCAATCCATGGAAGAGGCGGGCGGCGGCGATGTGGATATTATTGCGGTTGAAATGTTGGGCGGAAAGGTGTGTGTTAATTTGGCCATGGTAAGAGGCGGGCGGCATTTGGGCGATAAAGCATTTTTTCCTGCGCAAACAGATGGCGATACCCCCTCTGATGTCTTAAATGCATTCGTGGCACAGCATTACCTTGATAATGTGATGCCTGCGCTATTAATCTGTTCCCACCCCCTGGCTGAGCCAGAGCTGCTGGAAATGCTTAATGAGCATGCGGGCGGCAAGGTGAAAGTGCGTTTGCAGACTCGTGTGCAGGGCGTTAAAAAAGCCTGGCTTGAGCAGGCCACTAAAAATGCCCAATTGGCTCTGTCGCGGGTGCTGTCCGAGTCTACGGCAAAAGCGGCACGTACGCTGGCGCTGGCTGAGTTGCTTGGGCTGGATACCGATGAGAATGCACTGGATGATATCCGGATTGAATGTTTCGATATTAGCCATACGGCCGGAGAGGCCACCCAGGCCTCATGTGTGGTTTATCTTCATCATGACATGCAGCCATCACAGTATCGTCGTTACAATATAGCAGGTATTACTCCGGGTGATGATTATGCCGCCATGCGCCAGGTCCTGGAACGACGGTTTTCAAGGGTGGCCGATGCAGAGTCTCCTATGCCAAACGTGGTGTTAATTGATGGGGGCAAGGGTCAGGTTGAAATTGCCCGGCAGGTATTCGAGGAATTGGGTCTGGATACCAGTACGATTGTTGGTGTGGCCAAGGGCGAAGGACGTAAACTGGGCCTTGAAACACTGGTATTTACCGATGAACGGGAGCCGGTGGCGCTGGGTCTGGGTTCTCCGGCACTGATGCTGGTGGCCCAGGTGCGTGATGAGGCGCACCGCTTTGCCATTACCGGCATGCGGGCCAAGCGGGCCAAAACCCGTAATGTATCCAGACTCGAGGAAATCGAGGGGGTTGGCACAAAACGCAGGCAAAAGCTGCTGGCACGCTTTGGCGGGTTTTCAGGCGTGGCGGCCGCCAGTATTGATGATTTACGCTCGGTGGAAGGAATTTCGCAGGCTTTGGCAGAACGTATCTACGAATCACTAAGATAGTGGTAGGATTACACCTTATGAAAACAATGAACATACCCATTATTTTGACTTGGATGCGGGTTGCCATGATTCCGCTGGTCATTGCCTTGTACTACCTGCCAACCGAATGGATGGGTATTCATCTGCGCGATACAATTGGTGCGATTGCTTTTATTGTGGCTGCGCTTACTGACTGGTTTGACGGCTGGCTGGCCCGGCGCTGGAACCAGACTTCCTCGTTTGGGGCGTTTTTAGACCCGGTTGCCGATAAACTCATGGTTTGTGCAGCCTTACTTATTTTGCTGGATCTAAGCCGTCTGGATTCTTTCATTGCGCTTATCATTATTGGACGTGAATTAACTATTTCAGCCCTGCGCGAATGGATGGCCACTATTGGTGCACGTGATAGCGTAGCCGTACACTGGTTGGGTAAGCTCAAAACCACGGCACAAATGGTTGCTATTCCCTGCTTAATGTTTGCCCAAACCTGGCAAGGTATTCCTTTTTATCAAGTAGGGCAGGTACTTATTTATGTGGCTGCCTTGTTAACCGTCTGGTCCATGTTTTACTATATGCGCAAGGCGTGGCCCATTATCCGGAAACAGGCCTGAAATGGCTACTTGAAAGCATTGATTAACCACTCGTATCAGGGTGGTTAATTTTTTAAAAAAACAAAACTTATCTGAGACATGAACACGCAAGTATTATCTCCTGATTCAACTCTGGATGAAAAAAAAGCAGCAAGCCGTGACTGGCAAGTCATCTCCCTGATTGGGGTCGTACATGCAGGCTCCCATTTTTTTCAGCTGGTGCTGCCATCCCTGTATATTTCACTTAACCGGGAATTTGGTTACAGTTTTGTAGAGCTTGGCCTGATCACCACGGTGTTTTTTGTTGTTTCCATGCTGGGGCAGGCCAGTTCTGGCTTTATTGTCGATAAAAAAGGGGGGCGGCCAGTCTTGCGCTTTGGTTTGGCGTTTATGGCACTTTCCGCTTTCCTTATTGCCCTGGCGCCAGGATACCCGGTTTTGCTATTAGCGGCTATTATCGGGGGTATGGGTAATGCCATATTTCATCCGGTGGATTTTTCTCTTCTTAATCAGCATGTAGGGCCAAAACGCCTTGGGCATGCATTCAGTGTGCATGGGGTGTCGGGTAACCTGGGTTGGGCATTTACGCCTGTTTTCATGGCGTTTGTGATTGCCATTACCGGTTCATGGCGCATTGCGGCGGCAGCGGCAGGTGTGTTGTTGTTGCTGCTACTTTTGCTGACGTATCTCAAAGGAGGGTTGATTGCGCCAGTCAAAGATAGCAGGCAGGCCGCACATCCCGAGCCTCATCAAACTATGGGGTTTGCCCAAAAGCTGTTGTTTTTGCTGAAGAATCCGGCTTTATGGGGGGCATTTGTCTTTTTTGCCTGCGGTACTATTGCCATGTCTTCGGTACAGAATTTCACCGTACCCATTATGGATGCGCTTTATGACACCAGCAAAGATGTGGCCAGTACCGCTTTGTCGCTTTATATGGTTTCGGCAGGCATCGGGCTACTCATTGGCGGTTTCCTGGCCGGCACCACCCCTCAGACTGAAAAAATAGTGGGCGTGGCCCTGTTTGGCTCAGGACTGGCCTATTTATTGTTGGCCAGCGGTCTTGTTCCGTCTTCTTTTGCTATTTTTGGTCTATGTGTGGCCGGTTTTCTGTTTGGCATGGCCGGACCTTCGCGCGATATGCTTATCAGGCGGGTAGCGCCCAAAGGGGCCATGGGCTCGGTTTATGGGCTAGTTTATTCAGGTATGGATGTCGGTTCGGCGCTAGGACCGGTTGCTTATGGTGTCATGCTTGATTATGGCCAATTTTCGGGGCCATGGATAGGTGCCGGACTGGCATCTTTTGTGGCCGTGGCGGCTGCATTTTGGGTTGCTTATTGTGCAAAGGTAAAAGGGTTGTAATCATGGTCATGCAAACAGAAAAACAAAAAGTCCTCACCATGGCACAGCTATTGTTTTGTGGTGCATTTATTGTCACTATGTCAATGGGTATACGGCATGGTTTTGGCCTGTGGTTGCAGCCTATTACCCAGGCCAACGGCTGGGACAGGGAAACCTTTTCATTTGCCCTGGCCATGCAAAACCTGGTTTGGGGTTTCACGGGTATTTTTGCCGGGATGGTCTCAGACCGCTTTGGTGCAATCAAAGTGATTGTCCTGGGTGGGGTTTTATATGCGCTAGGCTTGCTGGGAATGGCCTATTCAACCACCGGTCTGGGATTTATGCTGTCCAGCGGGTTTTTAATTGGCATGGCACAGTCTGGTACGACCTATGCAATTATTTTTGGCGTTATAGGCCGCAATATACCAGCAGATCGTCGCTCATGGGCTATGGGTGTTGTTGCGGCGGCCGGGTCTTTTGGCCAGTTTTTAATGGTGCCAGTTGAAAATTTCCTGATTGATGTTTTTGATTGGCAAATTGCCTTGGTCGTCTTAAGTGCGTTTGCCTTGATGATTATTCCTTTGGGCCTAGGCCTGCGTGAACCTTCTCCGCTGTCAGGGGTTGCCCAAGGGGGACGGCAGGGAATTATTCCCGCTATTAAAGAAGCATTTGCATACCCCAGTTTCCGTTTGCTGGTGGCCGGGTATTTTGTATGTGGTTTTCAGGTGGTGTTTATTGGTGTGCATATGCCCAGTTATCTTAAAGATGCAGGCATGAAGCCAGAAGTCGCCAGTTATGCCCTGGCATTAATTGGCCTTTTTAATGTGTTTGGAACCTATGCGGTTGGCCTAATGGGACAAAAATATCCCAAGCGATATTTACTGGCCGGCATTTATACTCTACGCGGGATTACGATTATTATTTTCCTGCTTGCGCCCATGACGCCCGTCAGCGTGTATGTATTTTCGGCTGTAATGGGTTTGCTTTGGCTATCCACCGTTCCACCCACGAATGCGATTGTGGCGCAAATATTTGGTATCCAGCACTTTGCGATGCTGGGTGGGTTTGTGTTTTTCAGTCACCAAATTGGTTCCTTCCTGGGGGTCTGGCTGGGTGGTATCATGTACGATATATACGGCAGTTATGACCCCGTATGGTATTTGGCGATTGGGCTTAGCATTTTTGCCACCGCCATGAATTTGCCGGTTAAAGAGCATGCGATTGTCCGCACGGCTGTGGCCACTTAGTACAGGAGTAAAATTGGCATGAATCCAACGTTAAAAAAATGGTTTGTTTATGGTGGGCTATTGCTGGTGCTTGCGCTGGTATTTGCCATGTATACACAGCCTGGCCTGTTTATTACTTTGTCCAACCAGTTTTGGTCCTGTTTTTAGTTTTGATTGTTTTTCATTTTTACAACACCGCCCTGGCGGTGTTTTTTTATGTCTGCCTGATTTTTACCAGAACTCTTGTTTATGAGTCCGTTTTTTTTATATTGTGAATGTTACATTTCATAATGTGAAAATGTGATGTTGCAGTGTTGAAAAAAATATTTCATAAACAAAAAATACATTCCATATCGTAAAATAAAATTTATAAGCCATTGAAATTAAAATAAAAAATAAATAGTCTTATATAAGACATAAGTGTGTTTTGCAGTGCCGCAAAAGGATAGAATTTATTCAACTGATCCAACATTTTTTTATCTTTATTTTTATTTTTATTTTTATTTTTCCAGGAGATGACTATGTCAAACCGTGAAACAGCAATCCGTAATTTGCAAAAAGAATGGGCCGAAAACCCACGCTGGCAGGGTATCAAGCGCAATTACAGCGCAGAAGACGTTGTCAAGCTGCAAGGTTCCCTGCAACAGGAATACACCCTGGCACGTCGTGGTTCAGAAAAACTGTGGAATTTATTGCACACCGAGCCTTTCGTGAACTCTTTGGGCGCACTTACCGGTAACCAGGCCATGCAACAGGTCAAGGCCGGTCTTAAAGCCATTTACCTGTCTGGCTGGCAAGTGGCTGGTGATGCCAATATTGCCGGTGAAATGTATCCTGATCAATCCCTGTATCCGGTTAACTCTGTACCAAACGTTGTTCGTCGCATCAATAACTCTTTAACCCGTTGTGACCAGATTCAATGGATGGAAGGCAAAGAGCCTGGAGATGAAGGTTTTATCGACTTCTTCGCACCTATTGTTGCCGATGCCGAAGCCGGTTTTGGTGGTGTTCTGAATGCATATGAATTAATGAAATCCATGATCGAGGCCGGTGCTTCTGGGGTTCATTTTGAAGATCAACTTGCAGCGGCAAAAAAATGTGGCCACATGGGTGGCAAGGTTCTGGTTCCAACCCGTGATGCTGTTGCAAAACTGGTTTCGGCACGTTTGGCCGCCGACGTAATGGGTGTTCCCACTTTATTACTGGCCCGTACCGATGCCGATGCCGCCGATCTTATCACCAGTGATATTGATGAAAACGATCGTGAGTTCATTACCGGCGAACGTACTGTTGAAGGCTTTTTCCGTACCCGTGCTGGTGTGGACCAGGCAATTTCACGAGGTTTGGCTTATGCGCCTTATGCAGACCTGCTGTGGTGCGAAACTTCAACCCCTAACCTGGACGATGCCAAAAAATTTGCAGAAGCCATTCATAAACAATTCCCTGGCAAATTGCTGGCTTATAACTGCTCACCGTCTTTCAACTGGAAGAAAAACCTTGATGACGTTACCATCGCCAAATTCCAGAAAGAGCTGGGTGCCATGGGTTATAAATTCCAGTTCATTACATTGGCAGGTTTCCATGCATTGAACTATGGCATGTTTGAATTGGCTCATGGTTATGCCCGCCGTCAAATGAGCGCATTCGTTGAGTTGCAGCAAAAAGAGTTTGCCGCTGCTGATTTGGGCTTTACCGCTGTTAAACACCAGCGTGAAGTTGGAACCGGTTACTTTGATGCTGTTACACAAACCATTGAAGGTGGCCGTTCTTCTACAACAGCTCTAACCGGTTCTACCGAAGAAGCCCAGTTCGCCGCACACTAATCACAGGGTTTAAAATCAGCTTGTAAAGGCTCCGTTGGGGGGCTTCGCAAGATAGGATGCGAGGCCCCCGTTTCTTTACCCGGCAAGCTGTTTTTATGAAGTGCTTATTGGTCTTTATCGGGTGGTGTTTAGGAGTTATCCATAAGCATCACCCTTTGAACGCCAGGAAGAGGCTAAGGAAAAATAACGTTGTAACCGTTGTCGCGCTGTTTCTGGGCCAAAGCCTGGGCCAGATCGGCAACAGCGGTGGCGTAGAAGTAGCTACGGTTGTATTTGGTTATTGCAAAGAAATTGGGTGTGGCGGTGCGGTATTCGGTTTGCCCCCGAATTTCATCAGGCAAGTTGATAACGCCAAGCTGTTTACCCAATTTCCAGTTACTGTTATTACTGTTGCCGGTAAGCGTTGCCCCGGAAGATTGTAATTGTGCCCAGCTCAGGTAAGGCTCAAGGCCACCATCAACCAGTGAAGCAGAATTGGCAGGCAGACGGACAGGAGCAAATACCGGAGTGTTGTTTTGCCAGCCGTGTTTAAGCAGGAAATTGGCTACGGACATAATGGCGTCTTCTTTGCTGTTGCGTAAATCAATTTTGCCATTTTTGTCGCCGTCAATCGCGTAGTGCAAAATACTGATTGGCATGAATTGAGGCAAACCGGTTGCACCGGCAAAAGATCCTTCTTCTTGCAAAGCACTAAGCTTTCCCTGGTAGTCAAGATTAATCAGGGCCGCCAGTTGATTTCGGAACATTTGGCTTTTTTCAGGGCGTGAAGCATCAGGGTGATTGAAACCCAGGGTATAAAGGGTATCAAGCATGCGGAATGAGCCCATGTAACGGCCATAAACCGTTTCAACACCAATAATGCTGGCAATAATGGCTGCAGGTACGCCATATTGGCGTTCTGCCTGGTTAAGCGCACTGCGGTTGGCATCCCAGAATTCAGTGCCGTGCCGTAAGCGAATCGGGTCTACAAAGCGGGCGCGGTAGCTGGGCCAGACGCGCTTGATGCGGCCTTTGGGGCCTTGCGGCATAATAAGATTGGCAACCCGTTCATTGTATTGGGCATTGCCAAGCAGGTTTTGTATATATGACTCGGGAATGCCATAGCGTTGTGACACTTGTTTTATAAACTGGGTACGATCGGCTGACAACGGGGAGTTTTCAACTTCCCAGCCGGTTTTGGCTGAAATGGCCGAAGCGTTTGCGTTGTTGATGGCTGTTTTGTTTGTTTGCTCTAAAGGTGCGCCGGCACAGGCTGTTAAAAGCAAAGTGCTTAGGGCTATCAAGAGCGGGTTTCTGGTTTTTAACATCATAATTTGCTGTGGTTGTTTAGCGTGGGCGCGGTTATTGGATTTTAGGGTGTATAGGGGGATTTGATGAAAACTGTAATTGATGGGCCAATTATTTGAAAGAAGTATGTTAGATTGTAATGAAGCATTAAAATAAATGGCATTTTTTTTAGCCATAATGATATTCAATCAGAGAGTTGAGCGTGGAGACTTTATATATTACACATCCAAACTGTCGTTTGCACATGATGCAAAAGTGGCATCCGGAAGCGCCTGCCCGCCTGGATGAAATCAATGATCGTTTGCTGGCCAGCGGTGTTTCGCCATGCTTAAGACATCTGGATGCACCAAATGCTTCAGATGCCGATGTGTTAAGGGTTCATACACCTGAATATCTTGCCTACCTGAAAGAACATGTGCCCCAGGAAGGCTATTTTAGTATAGACAATGAAGAAACCAGTATGAATCCGCATACCTTGCGGGCCGCTTACTCTGCGGCAGGCTCGGGTATTCTTGCGATTGATGAAATTATGGCAGGTCACGCACTTAATGCTTTTTGTGCGGTCAGGCCACCAGGGCATCATGCCGAACGTGGCCGGGCCATGGGTTTTTGTTTTTTCAATAATCTTGCCATTGCAGCCCGTTATGCGATTGAAAAATTCAAACTAAAAAGAATTGCCGTGATTGATTTTGATGTTCACCATGGCAATGGCACCGAGGATATTTTTAAAAATGATCCTCATATTGTCATGTGCAGTTTTTTTCAGTACCCACTGTACCCTAATTCCGGTATTGCCAATGTGGCACCCAACATGTTCAATACCCCGGTTCCTGCCTTTACCAAGAGTGACGTTATCAGGAATATTGTCCAGAATAAGTGGTTGCCTGTCCTTGAAGATTTTAAACCCGAGCTGGTGCTTATATCAGCAGGTTTCGATGCCCATCGGGAGGATGAGATGGGGCAGATGGATCTGGTGGAAAAAGATTATGAATGGATAACCAAACAGCTGATGGAGGTTGCCAAGCGGCATTCACAAGGCCGAATTATCAGCTTTTTGGAGGGAGGGTATAGTTTATCGGCATTAGGAAGAAGTGTAACAGCACATATCAAGGCGCTGGCTTCTTTATAAAAACTGAAACAGGTCTTCAGTAAAGAAAAATAGTCAGTTATATTAAAATAGCTTACCTTTATCATGACTACATTGTAGAATTGAAAGGTTTTGGTTTATGGCAGTAAGGTTGCCAATATTAGGAGATACTTGGATGAAGGTATTAGTACCTGTAAAACGTGTCGTTGACTATAACGTCAAAGTGCGCGTCAAATCAGATCAAACTGGTGTAGATATTGCCAATGTAAAAATGTCAATGAACCCTTTTGATGAAATCGCTGTTGAAGAAGCAACACGATTGAAAGAAAAGGGTGTTGCGACTGAAGTAGTGGCGGTTTCCTGCGGTGTTACACAGTGCCAGGAAACACTGCGTACGGCAATGGCTATTGGTGCCGACCGTGCCGCTCTGGTTCAAACAGATGCCGAACTTCAGCCATTGGCCGTGGCAAAATTGCTTAAGGCCGTTACCGAAAAAGAACAGGCTCAACTGGTTATTCTGGGTAAACAGGCTATCGACGACGATGCCAACCAGACCGGTCAGATGCTGGCTGCGTTGCTGGGTTGGCCCCAGGCTACCTTTGCCAGCAAAATCGAAATTGAAGGCGATAGCGCCAAGGTTACCCGTGAAGTTGACGGTGGCCTGGAAACCATTTCAGTTAAATTGCCAGCCATTATCACCACAGACTTGCGCCTGAATGAGCCACGTTATGTAACGTTGCCCAACATCATGAAAGCAAAGAAAAAACAACTGGATACTTTTACACCCGAAGATCTGGGCGTTGATGTGACTCCTCGCATCAAAACACTGAAAGTATCAGAGCCGCCAGCACGCAAAGCCGGAATTACCGTTCCTGATGTGGCTACCCTGGTAGATAAATTAAAGAATGAAGCAAAGGTGATTTAATATGACGATCTTGGTTATTGCAGAACATGATAATGCAGAATTAAAAGCAGCCACATTAAATACCGTTGCCGCAGCAGCAAAAATTGGTGGTGATATTCACGTTTTGGTTGCCGGTAGTGGTGCTCAGGCTGTTGCCGATCAAGCTGCCAAAGTGGCTGGTGTTAGCGCCGTTTTGCTGGCAGATGCGCCACAATTGGCTGATTCTTTGGCTGAAAACGTGGCAGAACAGGTTATTGCTGTTGCCGGTAATTACAGCCATATTTTGTTCCCGGCGACTGCATCGGGTAAAAACGTGGCTCCCCGCGTGGCGGCCAAACTGGATGTTGCCCAAATTTCCGACATCATTGCCGTAGAGTCTGCAGATGTGTTTCAGCGCCCCATTTATGCTGGTAACGCTATCGCAACCGTAGAATGCGCTGATGCCAAAAAAGTCATTACCGTACGTACTACTGCTTTTGACGCTGTCGCTGCTGAAGGTGGTTCTGCCGCGGTACAAAACGTTGAAGCGGTTGCCGACTCAGGCCTGTCTTCATTCGTTGGCCGTGATGTTGCAAAAAGCGATCGTCCTGAATTGACGGCTGCCTCCATTATTGTTTCTGGTGGTCGTGGTATGGGTAGTGCCGAGAACTTCAAGATTCTTGATCCTCTGGCCGATAAACTGGGTGCCGCACTGGGTGCTTCACGTGCCGCGGTTGATGCCGGTTATGCTCCTAACGACTGGCAGGTTGGTCAAACCGGTAAGATTGTTGCACCACAACTTTATGTCGCAATCGGCATCTCCGGTGCGATTCAGCACCTGGCTGGCATGAAAGACTCCAAAGTGATTGTTGCCATCAATAAAGATGCGGAAGCACCTATTTTTGGTGTGGCCGATTACGGTCTGGTTGCTGACTTGTTCACGGCAGTACCTGAATTGGTTGGTGCGCTGTAAGGCACAACCTCAGCAAGGCAAAATGCATTCAGCTGTTTTGTCTTGTTAATACCATAAAAAAACGCTTCATAAGAAGCGTTTTTTTATGGGTTGGTATTTATTACATTTTCTCTATCCGGTCTGCCCGCCTGGCAGAGTCGGGGTGACTAGAGAAAAAGCCACCGCCACCACCGCCCAGTTTACGCAGGGCCGATACGGCATGGGATTTATCGTAATTGTTTTCCTGCAGGACTTTCAGGCCATAGGCGTCAGATTCCAATTCGTGTGATTGCGAATACTGGGCATTAACCAGGTTATGGGTTAGTGTGCCTATTTCATTGCCCGACAGAGAGGCAACAATAGAGTTGCCACTTGCGGCACCGGCTTTGCGAGCTGCCAGTGTTAGCAGGTTCGTGCGTGCCTGTGATTTTGAGTGACCTTTCATGACGTGGCCAACTTCATGGCCAATCACAAACAGCAGTTCAGGGTCTGTCATTTTATCCATTAAGCCCGAATAAACGCGAATGCTGCCATTGGGCAGGGCGAAGGCATTCACCTCTGGGTTCAGGTAGACCTTGTAATCCAGTGCTTTGCCATTGTAACTGCGCAGGTTGCGGGTAATATTGTTCAGTCGCTTGGTATAACTGCTATTGGCATCGGCAACCGTGTTTTGCTGGTCAAGTTGTTGTTGGGATTGTACCGCCAGGGCCTGTATTTCGGCATCGTTAATGGTAGCGGCCTGGAGCAGTGACGAGGCGGCGTCAACCATGCCTGCGGTATTCATGCCTTCACAGGCACTTAATGATCCAAGCAGAAGGCCGGAAATAATGAGTTTCTTAATCATGGCAACTCCCGGAAAAAACAGGGTGGATTTGATTCAGGGTTTTATGGTGCGAATATCGGGCTTGCCAAAAATGCCAATATAACTGGAATAAAAACCACAATACATGCTGACGGCAATAATCATGACCAGTATTTGGGCAACAAAGGCAACTAGCATAAGCGGAAGTCCCATTAGCATCATTAAGTCGGTGAGCAGGAACTGGCTGGCATAAAACAATATACCCCAAATGGAAAAATAAACAATAAAGGCAAGTTTATTACGCCATGAAGCAACCAGGGAATAGAAGAGGGCTTTTTTAACACTCATGTTTTCCCACCCGATTAACTGGGGGACATGCCAGAACGTAATGGCGGTTAAAAATGTAAGTATGGCCCATAACGCATATTGAAAAATGCTAATGGAAAAACTGGGGATGTCATCTAGCGTAAGTTTGTATTCCGGGTCGGAGAGCAACTGGGAAATTTTTTGCATGTCTTCATGGCTGAGGGCATTCATGGTTGGATAAAAAGAAATGAATGTAATCAGAACGAAGATGCTGGCGTATAAAAAACCAATGATAGCCAGGCGCTGGATAACACCGGGCTTTTTAAGAGGTCGAATCCATTCGGCCGGAATGACTTTATTATTGCTGTCTATGGAGCGGCAAGCACTTACCATGACCAGACTGGAGATAGGGATGCTGACAATAAAAAGTGGCAAGCCGATAAGTGGCAGGATGATAAGAATTTGGCTAATGAAATTGATAATAAACGTAATGGCCAGCAACGCCATTGGCTGCTTTTTGAACAAGGAAAAAGCGGCCTGGACCCATTGTAACCCTGCAGAGAAAGGTAGTTTAGCGGCTTGCATGATTGTTTATGGCAGTTGCGGAATGGTTGATTCGGTACGCAGCTTGAGAATGCGTTCGAAATGGGTAGGGTCGTGCGGTTTCAGGGTTTGGGCCGGACGTGGGATGAAAAAATCATACAGGCGGGATGTCCAGAAGCGCAAGGCCGCAGCCCTGAGTGCAACCGGCCAGATCTGCCGTTCTTCATTCGTAAAGGGACGTATGCGGTTGTAGGCTTCGAGCCAGGCTTTGACATGTTCCTCAAGAAAAGCACCGGTTTCACGTTCTATGCACCAGTCATTAACGGCAACCGCCACATCGAAAATCCATTTGTCGTAACCGGCAAAGTAGAAATCGATGATGCCACCCATGCTTGGATTTTCAAATGTGCCGTCAAACAGGACATTATCACGGAACATATCGCAGTGACAGGGACCTGCCGGCAGGTTTTGCCAAATGGCCGAACCCTGTACGCGGATTTGCTCGTTCAGTGAGGTTTGGTACAGATGTGTTAATTCCTGGTTCAGGAAAGGCTGGATGCTGGGATAGCTTGCCTGCCACCAGTCAAGTCCGCGTAAATTGGGCTGCCCGATTGGGAAATCCTGGGCAGCAAGGTGTGCCTGGGCCTGGGTTTGGGCAGCAATAATGCAGTGATTGGCACTGGGAGAGGCCTCGTAGCCGCCGGCCAGACGGGTAACGAGAGAGGCCGGTTTGTTTTTGAGAGTGCCAATGCGCTTGCCGTCTTTACGGGTTTGCGGCATGGGTACCTTGACGCCCTTGCTGGCCAGATGATGCATTAACTCAATATAGAAGGGCAGTTGCTCATGAGTAAGTACCTCAAAGATGGTCAGGACATATTCGCCATGTGTGCTGCTCAGGAAATAATTGGTGTTTTCGATGCCGGCTGTAATGCCCCTTAAGGAAACAAGCTCACCCAGATCATATTCAGCAAGAAATGCTTCGGCTTCAGAGGTAGTCAGATTCGTAAAAACAGCCATATCAGTTATTTGTCACATAATTAGGTTAACGCGGATGCCCTGTATTTTAGTCCAGGTTGAAGAGGGAATGATACATTCATTTGCGGCATATAAAAATAAACCATGGACAGAGTATTGATATTCCATAATAAGGTTTGGATATAATGGCTTTTTAATCCTGGCATTTCTTGGATAAACAATGATTTTCAGTAGTGGTCTTAGCATATTCAGGGAGCAATGCAAACAAACCCGGTGGCTTTCAGGGCAGCCCGCTTTGCTGGTATGGGCCTTGCTCATGGGTGTGGTAGGTGCTCTGGCCACCATCGTGTTTTATTGGGGTATTCATCAGGTCCAGTTGCTTCTTTCGGGGCAGTCAGGATCTATTGTTTCGGTTACGCGTAGCTGGTCTACACCAGAGCGAATCCTGTATCCAGCGCTTGGTGGCCTTGTTGCCGGGCTGCTTTTATGGTGGGCAAGCAAACTCAAGATAGACAGTAACGCCGACTACATGGAGGCGGTCGCTATTGGCGATGGACGTCTGTCATTGCGGCAGGGGGTTTTACGGGTTCTGTCTTCGTTAAGCGTGATTGCCACCGGGGGATCGGTAGGGCGCGAAGGGGCCATGATTCACCTGGCCGCCATGGGTGCCTCTGCCGCTGGCCGGTTCTTTTGTTTCGAGGCTATTCCTTTACGTTTGCTGGTGGCTTGTGGTGCGGCAGCAGGGGTCTCGGCTGCTTATAATGCGCCCATCGCAGGAGCCTTGTTTGTGGCGGAAATTGTGTTGGGCAGCATGTCCATGCAAATTCTGGGTCCCTTGCTGCTGTCGGCGGCAACGGCAAACATTACCATGCGACTGTTGGGTTATTACCATGTTATGTACGATTTGCCCGAGCTGGTGCCGGTTTCCCCGCATTTCCTGATGTTTGCCATTTTGCTGGGCTTGTTGTCGGGCCTGCTGGCGCCACAGTTTTTGCGTTTCCTTGATTTAGCCAAACGCCTGTTTAAAAAAACCAGACTGGGTTTGCCACTGCGGCTGACGCTGGGTGGCTTGGTGCTGGGTTTGTTAACGCTGATAGAGCCGCGTGTTGCCGGCAATGGCTACAGTATACTTAATTCTTTTTTGCATGAGCCCTGGACCTGGACGGCGGTGACGGTTATCTTGCTAAGCAAAGTTCTGTCTACGGGTATTACGGTGGGTTCGGGCGCGGTTGGCGGGGTGATTACCCCAGTGATGTTTGTAGGCGGTGCCTTGGGCTTGCTGTGCGTGCAGGTTTTCAGTTTGCTCTTGCCGGTGGTACCCGCCAATACCGCGATGTTTGTGTTACTGGGTATGGGGTCCTTTCTGGCTGCCGCTACCAGTGCGCCTTTGATGGCGATACTCATGATTTTTGAAATGACGCACAGTTATACTATAATACTGCCCCTGATGCTGGCTTGTGTGTTTTCCTATTTCACCTCCAGATCCATCGCGGGTGCGGTTATGTATGCAGTTACCGAGTCGCGTGACAAAGACTTGCAGCTGCGTCACGGTCTGCGTCGGCTTAAGCTGGCCAGTTTGGTTAGCCCTGTAAGTACAGTTATCAAACACAATCAAACGGTACAAGATGCCCTGAACATGTTTATTGAATATGGTGTTCGTTTCATTTATGTGGTTAATGAAATGAAAGAATACCAAGGGGTGATTGCTCACAAGGATATTAGCAGTTTTCTGTTGTCAGGCAATGACATGCAGGCACCTTTGTCAGGAGAGCTGATTAACCGTTCCTATTTGACCACGCTAAAGCCTGACATGACACTAGATGAAGTGCAGGAGTATTTTGAAACCTTCAGCGGTGAACGTTTACCGGTCTTGAGTTTGGATGAGAGGCCAGTGCTGTTGGGTGTGGTTTACAAATCGGATGTGCTGAAGAAATTGAATGAATTGAAAAAATTGCTGGATGCCAGCAGTGAAGCTATTTTGGATGTAAGAGCGAGAAAATTGTATGACGATCGTCGAAAATAAAGAGCTGGAAAAATGGGTTCCAAGCGGGCTTTATGCCCGTGCCGATGCACCATGGCGACTGTCGGTAGCGCCCATGATAGATGTCACAGACCGTCATTGCCGCTTCTTTCATCGTCTTTTGGCCCCCAAGGCCTTGCTGTATACGGAAATGATCACCACTGGTGCGCTGATTCACGGGGATATTGCCAGGCACCTGAAATTTAATGAAGAAGAGCATCCCGTTGCCCTGCAACTGGGCGGTAGCGAACCACAGGAACTGGCGCATTGTGCCCGACTGGGGCAGGAATGGGGCTACGATGAAATTAATCTTAATTGCGGCTGTCCTTCCGAGCGGGTGCAAAAAGGGTCTTTTGGTGCCTGTTTAATGGCCGAGCCCAAATTGGTGGCTGATTGTATAAAGGCCATGCAGGATGCCGTGGATCTGCCCGTAACCGTCAAGCATCGTCTGGGGCTTGATTATGACGAGTCTTATGGTTTTGTGCGTGATTTTGTCGGGGAGATTTACCATACAGGTTGCCGGGTTTTTGTTACCCATGCCCGTAATGCCGTGTTAAAAGGCTTATCACCCAAAGACAACCGCGAAATCCCGCCTTTGCGTTATGACTTGGTTAGCCAACTCAAACAAGACTTTCCCGATGCCCTGTTTGTCCTGAATGGCGGGCTTAAAGAGGTGCAGCAAATGCAGGCTATGGCCAACGAGTTTGATGGGGTCATGATAGGGCGTGCTGCCTGGCATGATCCTTACGTGCTACGTGATGCCAGCCAGCTGTTATGGCCTGAAGTTGCCGTTCTTTCCAATGAGGCCATTGTTGAGGCCATGATGTCTTATATCGACAGGGAGCTTGCGGCGGGGGTGCCCATGCGCTTGACGGTCAGGCCTATGCTTGGGCTGGTCAATGGGCAGAAAGGATCAAGGTTATGGCGCCGGACCTTGTCCGATCATCGCTTGTTGGCCGGTAATGATTCAGCTTTCATAAGGCAGGCTTTTGATCAGTTGGCTAACAGCCAAACTGTGGCGTGAACAATAAAAAATTGTAATTTTTTATAATAAATTTTGTTGTCCGGCATGGGGAAAATTGGCTGTTTTATCAAGTGATTGTAGAAAACAATAAGGTTTTCAGGCGGTTTTTCTGCGCTTGATATTGTTATCAAGTTACTATATATTGTGGTTCGGCCTTGCGCCCTTACTAAATGTAGAATTTTTTTCTAATGGCTGTCTTTACTGTTTTTTATAAAATACAATGAAGATGGCTGTTTTATTTTAATAAATCCACTCCAAAGCAACCGTTTACATTCCTGTGGCAGGCAGGTTGATAAGCGGGAAATGTTGTTAATATTTTTTCGGGTAAATACATGAACAAGAACCTATTAGTCACCAAACGTAGCGGGGAAAAAGAACCCCTGAATCTGGATAAAATTCACCGTGTTGTCGCATGGGCTGCTGAAGGCTTGGATCATGTTTCTGTCTCTCAGGTAGAGTTACGCTCCCATATCCAGTTTTATGACGGCATCCGTACCGATGATATTCATGAAACCATCATCAAGGCTGCCGCTGACCTGATTTCTGAAGAGTCGCCCGATTACCAATATCTGGCAGCCCGTCTGGCCATCTTTCATTTGCGCAAGATCGCATTTGGCCAGTTTGACCCCCCAAAGCTGTACGATCACGTAAGCAAAATGGTGGATATGGGCAAGTACGATGCCCATATCCTGCAGGATTACACCAAAGAAGAGCTGGACGAAGCCGATTCCTACATTGATCACTGGCGTGACATGTCGTTTTCCTATGGTGCGGTCAAGCAGCTTGAAGGTAAATATCTCGTGCAGAACCGGGTTACCCAGGAAATCTATGAAAGCCCCCAGTTCCTGTATATTCTGGTTGCGCTTTGCCTGTTTTCCAAATACCCAAAAGAAACCCGCTTGCAGTATGTGAAAGGTTTTTATGATGCCATTTCCACCTTCAAGATTTCCCTGCCAACCCCCATTATGTCGGGTGTCCGCACGCCTACACGCCAGTTCAGCTCATGCGTGTTAATTGAATGCGGTGACAGCCTTGACTCCATCAATGCCACCACCAGTTCAATTGTGCGTTATGTATCGCAACGCGCCGGCATCGGCATTAACGCGGGCCGCATTCGTGCGGTGGGCAGCACCATTCGTGGCGGTGAAGCCAAGCACACCGGCTGCATTCCTTTTTACAAACACTTTCAGACAGCGGTTAAATGCTGCTCGCAAGGTGGGGTGCGAGGTGGTGCGGCCACCTTGTTTTATCCCATTTGGCACCTTGAAGTTGAATCCCTGCTGGTGTTGAAAAACAATCGTGGTGTGGAAGAAAACCGGGTGCGTCACATGGATTACGGCGTGCAAATCAACCGCCTCATGTATCAGCGCTTAATCAAGGGGGGCGATATCACCCTGTTTTCTCCGTCTGATGTACCGGGTCTGTATGACGCTTTCTTTGAAGACCAGAACCGTTTTGAGACCTTGTACCAGCAATACGAAAACGATCCTTCCATCCGCAAGCGCAAGGTAAAAGCGGTAGATCTGTTCTCGCTCATGATGCAGGAACGGGCCGGTACAGGCCGCATTTATATCCAGAACGTAGACCATTGCAACACACATAGTCCGTTTGATCCTGCCGTGGCGCCGGTTCGCCAAAGCAACCTGTGTCTTGAAATTGCTTTGCCAACCAAACCCCTGAACGACATCAATGATGAAAATGGCGAGATTGCCCTATGCACGCTATCGGCCTTCAACCTGGGCGCCATAACGTCCCTGGATGAATTGCAGTCATTGTCCGAACTGGCCGTGCGCGCTTTGGATGCCTTGCTGGACTACCAGGATTACCCGATCAAGGCGGCTAAAATTGCTACCATGAACCGTCGTACCCTGGGTATTGGCGTCATCAATTATGCGTATTATCTGGCTAAAAACAACGCGAAGTATTCTGATGGCAGTGGCAAGGCACTTACACATCGTACCTTCGAAGCCATTCAATATTACCTGTTGCAGGCATCGGTAAAGCTGGCTAAAGAGTTTGGAGCTTGCCCGGCCTTTAATGAAACCACGTATTCAAAAGGCATTTTGCCCATTGATACCTACAAAAAAGACCTGGATGCCATTTGCACTGAGCCCTTGCATCTGGATTGGGAAGCCTTGCGCAAGGATATTGTGACTTATGGTTTGCGCAACTCCACCCTGACAGCCCTGATGCCTTCGGAAACCTCCAGCCAGATTTCCAATGCCACCAATGGTATTGAACCACCCCGTGGCCTGGTGAGTGTGAAAGCGTCCAAAGACGGTATCCTGAAACAGGTTGTACCCGAATATGATCGCCTGAAAGACAAGTATGAGTTGCTGTGGGACATGCCCGGCAATGACGGTTATTTGCAACTGGTTGGCATTATGCAAAAGTTTGTCGATCAGTCTATTTCGGCCAATACCAACTATGATCCATCCCGTTTCCCCAATGGTCGTGTACCCATGAACCAGCTGTTGAAAGATTTGTTAACCGCTTATAAATTCGGCCTTAAAACCTTGTATTATCAAAACACCCGTGATGGTGCCGAAGATGCACAAACTGCTGATCAGGGTGCCGATGATTGTGCCGGTGGCGCTTGCAAAATTTAAGCTGTTGTTTTAATAGAGTAAAAAAATTATGTCTTATAGTACTTTTTGTCAGATAGCCAATGATCCGTTAAAAGAGCCCATGTTTTTTGGTCAACCTGTTAACGTGGCTCGCTATGATCAGCAAAAATACGAGATTTTTGAAAAACTGATCGAAAAGCAATTGTCTTTTTTCTGGCGCCCCGAGGAGGTGGACGTTTCCCAGGACCGGATTGATTACGCAGCCTTGCCCGATCATGAAAAACATATTTTCATCAGTAATCTGAAATACCAGACATTGCTGGATTCCATCCAGGGTCGCAGCCCCAACGTCGCTTTGCTGCCGCTGGTTTCCATTCCTGAACTGGAAACCTGGATAGAGACCTGGTCCTTTTCAGAAACGATTCATTCACGATCCTATACGCACATTATCCGGAATATTGTTAGCAATCCCTCTACGGTATTTGACGATATTGTGGTTAACGAGCATATTCTTGCCCGTGCCCGTGATATTTCCATTTATTACGATGAGCTGATCAAGCTAACCCAGTATCATGATCTTTTTGGCGAGGGAACCCATACCATCAATGGGAAAAGCGTTACGGTCAGTTTGCGTGAATTGAAGAAAAAGCTTTACCTGTGCCTGATGGCGGTCAATGCCCTTGAGGCGATTCGTTTTTATGTCAGTTTTGCCTGCTCGTTTGCCTTTGCCGAACGTGAGCTCATGGAGGGCAATGCCAAAATCATCAAGCTGATTGCCCGTGATGAGGCCCTGCATTTAACGGGTACGCAGCATATCCTTAATATTATGCGCAGTGGTGAAGACGATCCTGAAATGGCCGAGATTGCCAAAGAGCTTGAGCAGCAATGCTTTGACCTGTTTAAAAAAGCGGCCTTGCAGGAAAAGGAGTGGGCTGAATATCTGTTCAGGGATGGCTCCATGATTGGCCTGAACAAAGATATCTTGTGCCAGTATGTTGAATATATTACCAATCTGCGCATGCAGGCGGTGGGTCTGGCACCTGCTTTTGAAGGCAATAAACAGAACCCTATTCCATGGATCAATGCCTGGCTGTCATCCGATAATGTACAGGTTGCACCTCAAGAGGTGGAAATCAGTTCTTACCTGATTGGTCAGATTGATGCTGAAATCAATACTGATGCACTGCAAAATTTTGAACTATGACCCTTGTTGCAACCCTGGATACCAGTTTTGATTTACTAGAGGGTGAGACCCTTCTTGAAGGTCTTGAAAGAACTGGGCACGAGTTGGAATATCAGTGCCGCTCGGGTTACTGCGGCTCTTGCCGTACCCGCCTGATATCTGGCGAGGTCAGGTATATATCCGAGCCCTTGGCCTTTGTTTCGCGCAATGAAGTGCTGCCATGTTGCTGTGTGCCCGTTGATACCGTGCATTTGGACGTTGCCCGGTCTTATGGGCCCGAACAGCCAGCATTAAGCGAAGAGCTCGAGCCACAAAGCAGTCTGGATTTTAATAAATCCTGATTTTTTCCCGGTAACGTCATATCCGCGTTACCGGCTTACTCGTTCGGCATCTTGTTCCTACGCAAGAGCATGGGGACAAGAGGGTTCAGATGCCAATCAATCCAGCTTGATGTTGGCGCGTTTAATCACTTTTTGCCATTTTCCACTATCATCGGCAATGAACGCCTTGAACTCTTCGGGTGTGCTGCCCACCAGTTTGCCAATATAGGTTTTTTCCCAGCGTTCGGCCAGTTCCTTGTTCTCGTTGACCTTGCGCATGGCTTCACCCAGTACTTTCAGCGCTTCAGGCGGTGTTCCGGCAGGTGCCAGCAAACCTTGCCAGCCGAAGGGGCTAAAGTCTTCAAGACCTGCTTCCTTGAAGGTAGGTACATCGGGAAAACTGGGGTGACGTTCTTTACCGGTAATCGCCAGCAACTTCAGCTTTCCGGTTTTAATGCCACCGGCGGCTGCTGGCAGGGCATCAAATAAAAAATCCACCTGTCCTGCCATTAAATCGCTAAACGGGTTAGTGGTGCTGTATGGGATGAAAACGGGTTTTGTTTCGCTGTCAAAACCAAACCATTCGCCTGACAAATGGGAATAGCTGCCAACCCCCATGCTGGCAATATTGAATTGTCCCGGATTTTTCTTTAATTTTTCAATCAGATCCTTCACATCATCAACGGCCACTTTCGGGCTGGCAATCAAGCCGGTGTTCATGACGCCAAGCAGGCTAACAGGTACAAAATCTTTTTCAATATCATAAGTTTTTGTGGCATATAGATGTGGCTGAATGGAAAGCGTACTGGTTGAGCCAATCAATAAGGTGTAACCGTCAGGCTTGGCCTGTGCGGCAGCCGCATTGCCAATGGCACCCGAGGCACCTGGCTTGTTGTCAATAATAACACTGACACCCAGGTTTTTCTGAAGCTCGGCAGCAACTTCACGGGCATTAGTGTCCGGGCCGGTGCCGGGTGCAAACGGTGTAATGATGCGAATGGGACGATCAGGGTAAGCTGCTTGTGCACTGAAAGCGATAAGCCCCAGGCTTAGCCCGACAGTCATTTTTTTTGAAAGCTTCTTAATGGTGAAACGCATGGTTGTCTCCTCAGGGATGTAATTGTCTTGATTAAATCAAATAAAACTTGATATTTGTTAAGTTATCATAATATAATAAAAACATCAAATAAAATTTGCTTGATATTAATCAAATTATCGTTAAATGATATTTGTATATAGGAGACAAAATGACGCAAGCCAAAGACAATATTCAGCTTTCCCTAAGCCATCTGGGTATTTATGTGCAGGATCTGGAAAAAATGAGTACCTTTTACAAGGAAACATTTGAATTTACCCAAACCGACAAGGGGGATCTGGGGCATACCCAACTGGTGTTTTTAAGTCGTGATCCCGCAGAGCATCACCAACTGGTATTGGCAACAGGTCGTCCGGAAAACCTTCAGTTCAATCTCATTAACCAGATTTCTTTTCGCGTACCCAATCTGGATAATCTGCGCCGTTTTTATGCGCGAGTAAAAACACACAATGATGTTAATGATATCCAGTGCGTTACCCACGGTAATGCGGTATCCATCTATTGCCGTGACCCGGAAGGCAACCGGCTTGAAATTTTCATGGACACTCCTTGGTATTGTGACCAGCCCTTGCGTGAGCCCATTGATCTTGAGTTGAGCGATGAAGACATCATGGCCAAGGCCGAAGCAATCGCCCGCAAATATCCAAAATTCAAGTTGCGTTCTGAATGGCACGAAGAAATGCGCCAGTTGATGGGGGTGTAAGATGGTGACAGACAAAGAGCTTTATGACGTGGCCATAATTGGTTACGGACCAGTTGGCGCCACACTGGCCGGCTTGCTGGGCCAAGAGGGTCTGAAGGTATTGGTGCTGGACCGTGAAGCCGCTATTTATCCCTTGCCGCGAGCCATTCATTTTGATGGTGAAGTCATGCGGATTTTCCAAAGCCTGGGTCTTAAAGATAAAGTACTTGAAATCAGCCGTCCCGGTATTCATGGCATGCATTTTGTCAACGCAGAGGGAGAAACCCTGCTGATCCGTGCAGGAAGTGCCAAGAATGGCCCTAATGGGTGCGCCAATAATTATTATTTTCACCAACCCCAGCTGGAAGTCTTGTTGCGGGAAAAAGTGGCCCGTCATGCAAACGTAACGGTAAAACTAAAGACCGAACTGACGGGGATTGAGGAGCAAAACGATCATGTGACATTGAGCGCACAAAACCATCACACCCGGTCAAGTGAATTTTATCAGGCCAAATATGTGGTGGGGTGTGATGGTGCCCGTTCATTAGTGCGCACCACCATGGATAGCCCCATGGAAAATCTTGGACTGCGCCAGCAGTGGCTGGTATTTGATGTCTTGCTCAAAGAGGACGTACAGTTGCCGCCATACACCATTCAGCATTGTGATCCTGAGCGTCCCATGACGTATTGCAATGTAGTGGGTAACCGCCGTCGCTGGGAAATCATGGTCATGCCAGATGATAACCAGGAGGAATTGGTTAAACCTGAAAATATCTGGAAGATGCTGGCACGCTGGATCAGGCCTGAGCAGGCGGATCTGGAACGGGCCGTCATTTATACCTTCAATTCCCTGATTGCCGAAGGCTGGCGTAAGGGGCGCCTGATGTTGGCCGGTGATGCCGCACATCAGACACCGCCTTTTCTGGGGCAGGGTTTGTGTGCCGGTATACGTGATGTCGCCAACCTGTACTGGAAACTCAAGGCCGTCATTACTGGCAATACCAGTGACGCTATTCTGGATACTTACGAGTCAGAGCGTTCTGCTCACGTCCATGAAGTGATTGGACTGGCGGTATATCTGGGCAGTATTATCCAGACGACTGATCCTGAGAAAGCGGCAGAACGGGACAGGACATTCCGTGAAGAAGCCAGTCGTGAGTTTTTTATGCCGGTTTCACAATTGGGAGAAGGACTCTGGGACGGGCAAAGGCAGGCAGGAGGGCAACTGTTTTTCCAGCCCAAAAATGCGGAAGGCATTGCGCTGGATGATTTGGTGGGTAACCGCTTCGCGATATTGCATACTGATCAGGCCAGGCTAACCGGCTTGACAGGTGTATTGCCGGAAAATGCCGATATTGTTCCGGTGCAAATGGACTGCAAGGAAGTGGGTAAATGGCTGGCCGAAAAAGATGCGGAATTTGTTGTGCTGCGTCCAGACCGTTATGTACTGGGAACCGGTAAAAATGAGGCACAATTAAAGGCATTGTTATCGCTAG
>Ga0265293_10001466_pt1 | contig 51323 bp, 67 predicted proteins | sample Munlanlewell138R_FD_192505 | JGI IMG/M metagenome (GOLD analysis project Ga0265293, IMG submission 192505) | Leachate microbial communities from a municipal landfill in Southern Ontario, Canada - Leachate well 138R | ecosystem: Engineered > Solid waste > Landfill > Unclassified | place: Canada... | reverse complement strand
CCAATTTCAAGCGAATCAATAATCTCTTCAAGCAAAGCATCATTTTCTGTAGAATTTTCTTCATTTAAAGTGTAATATTCAAATAAAGAGTAAGCCTCTTCCTCTTTTTGAGCTGCTAAATCAGTCAAAATTATAAACATTCTAAGTTCTTTATCATTAGGATCTTCTTTGAAGGCTAAAGAGAAGTAAAATAGCGCTCTATTAAACTCTCTTGCTAAAAAACACTCTATTCCTAAGGATTTAAATTTACTCAAACTCATCTATTATATGCTCCATTCCAGGTGCAATATTTATAACTTCAATCTCTGGATGAATATCAATTCTAAGTTGTCTTTCAATTCCATATTTAAGTGTTTGTCCACTAGCAGCACACCCAACACAAGCACCTTGAAGCTGAACAAAAACTTTTCCATTTTTAATAGCAAGCAACTCCATTCCACCGCCATCTAATGCTAACATTGGTTTAACTTTTTCAAGTGATTTTTCTACAGCTGGAAACAACTCTTCATCGCTAAAAGGTAACATATGCACTCCTAAATAGTTAAGTTAGAGCATTGTAGCAAGAAAAGTTTAGAGTTTGATTTAATTGAAGAAAAAGGGGCCCAATGCCCCAAAAATTATACTAAAGATATAAAAGCCATCAAGGCAGCATCACCTTGTCTGGTTCTAGTTTTAACTATTCTTGTATATCCACCATCTCTTTGCTCATATCTTGGAGCAATCTCTTCAACTAATTTTTTAGTTGTCTCTTTGTCTTGAAGTGCAGCAAAAACAGCTCTATGTGAATTAAAATCACCTTTTTTTGCTTTTGTGATTAGTTTTTCAATATAAGATCTTAACTCTTTTGCTTTAGCTAAGGTAGTCTCAATCTTTTCTGCTTTAATTAAAGCAATTGACATATTTTTTAAAAGAGCACTTCGATGCGATGAAGTGCGTCCTAGTTTTCTATATCCATGTTTGTGTCTCATAGATTTATCCTCATTAGTTTGAATTCATCTCTTCGATGCGTTTTTTAACGCTATCTATAAGTTGCGCGGATCTCTCCTCGCCTAAAGGAAATCCTATCTCTTCCATTACGCTTTTTATCTCTTCAAGAGATTTTTTTCCTAAATTTTTAATCTCTTTAATTTCAGCTTCACTCATAAGTACAAGCTCGCCCACTATCTTAATATCTGCTCTATCAAGACAGTTAAAGCTTCTAGCACTTAATCCTAACTCTTCAATTCCTTGGAAAAGTTTTGAAGCCTCTTCGCTAAAAGTAGAATCTTCTTCTTTAATATCAACATTAATGTCTAATACTTTATTAAATACTGACATTTGTTCATACATTGCCTCTAAAGAGTTTTTAAACGCTTCTACTGGGCTTATTTGACCATCTGTTTCAACTGTAAAGATAACTTTTTCAAAATTTGGGTTATCTTCAACTAAAACATTTTCAATGTCATATATGGCTTTTTTAACTGGTGTAAAAAATGCGTCAAGTGCTATGTATCCCTCTTCAATACCATTTCTTAAAGTTTCACTAGGAACATATCCAATGCCTCTTTCTACAATAACTGAAAATGTAAGTTCTGCATCTTCATTTATGGTTGCTAAGTAAGCATCTGGGTTAACAATCTCAACCTCATCACTAGCTAAATCTCTTCCATAAATCTCTTTTGGCCCATTAAAAGTGTAGCTAGCCTCTACTCTTTTAGCTTCATTGCTTATCTTAAAGCGGATATTTTTTAAGTTGATTATAAATAGAGCAACATCTTCTAACATTCCTCTAATGCTATCAAACTCATGAGAAACTCCCTCAATTTTTATTGCAATTGGAGCATACCCAACAGTTGCGCTATATAGCAATCTTCTTAATGGATGAGCTAAAGTTATAGCAAAACCAGCTTCAAATGGATAAGCTGTAATCTTAACACTATTTTTAGCAATATTTTCCACTTCAATTTCAGTGGGCATGTACGCAGATGTTTTAATTTTTTTCATCGTACCGCCTTTACTTAGAATACAATTCAACAATGAGTCGTTCCTCTACAGGGATAACCACCTCTTCTCTTTCTGGAATGCGTGTAAAAATACCAAATAATTTATCTTTTTCCACATCTACCCATGGAACAATGCCAGTTTGGCTTGTTAACTCCATAGCTCTTAAGATTTGTGGATTTTGTTTTGATCTCTCTCTTACTTCAACTTTTTGTCCAGGCCTTACTCTGTAAGATGGAATGTTGATCTTTTTACCATCTACTAAAAGGTGTCCATGAGTTACAAGCTGTCTTGCAAATCTTCTAGTAGTTGCAAGTCCCATTCTATAAACAACATTATCAAGCCTTTGCTCAATTAATTGAACTAAAATAGTTCCAGTATTTCCATCTCTTCTTGAAGCATCTTTAAAGAGCCCTAAAAATTGCTTTTCAGAGAGCCCATACATAAATTTTGCTTTTTGCTTCTCTTTTAATTGCAATCCATATTCGCTAATCTTAGCTCTTCTTTGCCCATGTTGTCCTGGAGCATAAGGTCTTTTATCTAAAGCGCTCTTTCCTGCAAGACGGCGCTCTCCTTTTAATGCTAGGCTAACCCCTAGTCGTCTTTCTAATTTTTCAACTGGTCCTCTATATCGTGCCATAGTTATTCTCCTATTCTCTTATACATTTCGCTTATACTCGGCGACGCTTCGGTGGCCTGCAACCGTTATGAGGAAGGGGTGTAACATCTTTAAAGAAAATAACTTTTATCCCTTCAACTGAACCAATGCTTTTAACAGCGGTTTCCCTACCGCTTCCTGGGCCTTGTACTTTAATTCCCACCTCTTTAATTCCATGCTCTTTTGCTTTATTTAAGGCATCTTCTACTGCTTGTTGGGCAGCATAAGGAGTTGATTTTTTACTTCCTTTAAAGCCTAAGCTTCCAGCACTACTCCATGAGATAACATTACCCATCTCATCAGTTATTGTTACAGTTGTATTATTAAATGTAGCGGAGATATGGATAATTCCTCTTGCTATATTTTTCTTAACTACTTTTTTTCTAGCTACTTTTCGTTTTGCCATTGTTCACTCCTTGCCTTACTTAGCTTTTGCGCCGACGGTCTTCTTTTTCCCTTTGCGTGTTCTGGCATTTGTTTTAGTTTTTTGCCCACGAACAGGAAGACCTTTTCTATGTCGTAAGCCTCGGTAGCTCCCAAGGTCCATTAACGATTTAATATCCATCGCAACACTTTTTCTTAAATCACCCTCAACTATATATTTTCCTTGAATCTCATTTCTAATTGCAGCAGCATCTTCTTCGCTTAGCTCATGAACTCTTTTGTCATAAGGAATGCCAGTTGCATCTAAAATCAATCTTGATGTATGAAGACCAATTCCATATATATATGTTAATGCGTATTCAACACGCTTTTTTTTCGGTAAATCTACACCTGAAATACGAGCCATGAACTATCCTTGTCTTTGTTTGTGTTTTGGAGTTTCGCAAATCACACGCACGACTCCGCGGCGCTTAACAATCTTGCATTTCTCGCACATCTTCTTTACAGAAGCCCTTACTTTCATCTATATTCTCCTAATGGATTATTCCACTTTTTATTTACTGCCTTAGGTTTAATGATGAATTATTAAACCAATTATTGAAAAAATAGTGGTCACTTTATCAATAATTCTTCGCACAGTTTTGCAAAAGGGGCATAGTATATCTAAATAAAGCTTTTGGCTTACTTATATCTATATGTAATCCTACCTTTATCTAAACTATATGGAGTTAGTTCCACTTTTACTCTATCTCCTGGCATTATTTTTATATAATGCATCCTCATTTTTCCAGCGATATGGCATAAAATCACATGCTTATTATCAAGCTCAACTTTAAAGGTTGCGTTTGGTAAAGCTTCTACAACATCGCCATCAATCTCTATGATGTCATCTTTTGCCATCTATCCTCCTATTTTGATCTATCTATTGAGATAATTTTAGCTCTACTATCAACTATGGCAACAGTATGTTCATAATGACTGGTTCTAAGCCCATCTTTTGAAACAACTGACCATTTGTCTTCTTTAATAATTGGTGTACCATCTTTTTGACAAACCATTGGCTCTATGCAAAAAACCATTCCATTTTTGATTTTTGGCCCTTGTTTTGGGTTTTTACCCTCTAAATAGTTTGGGATTTCAGGCTCTTCATGAGGCTTTCTTCCAATCCCATGTCCACAAAATCCTCTTAAAGGCACATACCCTCTATCTAAAATAAACTGCTCTAAAAAATAACTTAACTCTTTAAACCTCATGCCCTCTTTTATATAATCAATCGCTGCATACAAGGCATCTTTTGAGCAAGCTATTAAATCTTCATCTTCTTTTGAAATTTTCCCAATGGGGATTGTCATTGCAGCATCACCATACCAACCTTGATATTCACTTCCAATATCAAGTCCTAAAATATCTCCCTCTTTAACAACTCTCTCATCAGGTATGCCATGAATTACCACTTCATTTAATGAGGTACATACTCCTCCAGGAAAGCCATACAATCCTTTAAAAGCTGGCCTAACATTTAATTTATGTAAAAACTCTTCGCCATAATTATTAATTTGCGCTAAAGTCATTCCTGGTTTAACTATCTCTTTTAAATAATTTAATGTTTTAGCCACGCACTCACCAGCCCTAGCGAGTTTTTCAATCTCGCTGGGCTTTTTTAAAGTTATTGCCATCTATAGGCCAACTGCACTAAGAGTTTGATATTTATTCATATACATTTGAGCTTCTATTTTTCTCATAGTATCAAGAGCTACTTGAACAACAATCAAAACTGCCGTTCCTCCAAAATAAAATGGAACTCCCATAACTTTTACTAAAACCCATGGAAGAGTAGAGATAAGTCCTAGATAGATAGCTCCAGTAAAAGTCAACCTACTTGCAACTTCATTTAAAAAGTTAGCAGTGCTTGTTCCTGGTCTAAGCCCAGGTATGAAACCACCCTGTTTTTTTAAGTTTTCTGAAATATCTTTTGCATTAAAAACAATTGACGCATAAAAATATGAGAAAAAGATAACAAAAAGAAATGTTAAAACATTAAAAAAGTAACTATTTGGATTTAAAAAGTCATTTATTGCTTGGATATATCTATTATCGCTTGCTTGTAAAATAGTTGATGGGAACATTAAAATTGCAGATGCAAAGATTGGTGGAATAACACCAGATAAGTTCACTTTAATAGGCACATAGTTCATTATTCTTTTATCTTGATTTTGCATCATGACTTTTCTAGAATATGAGACAGGAATGCGCCTCTCACCCATTTCAACATAGATAATAGTTCCAACGGTTGCTAAAATTACCGCAACTATTCCAATCACTACTAAAAAGTTTAATTCGCCTGTATTTACTAAGTTGATAGTTCCGCCAATTGCAGATGGAATTCCAGAAACAATACCAGCAAAAATAATTAAACTAATACCATTTCCAATCCCTCTTTGAGTGATTTGCTCACCAATCCACATAAGAAGCATTGTGCCAGTTAGCATTGAGACTGCAGCAACTGATACAAAAGTTCCAGTATCAATCATAATAGCACTCTCTCCGCCTCTTCCTGTCATGCTTTGAAGACCTATAGAGACCCCAACTGCTTGAACAATCGTAATTCCAATGGTTGCATATCTAATAATTTGCATATATTTAACCATTCCATCACGCTCTTTTTTCATCTTTCCAAGATTTGGAAAAGTAGCAGCTAGTAACTCCATAACAATTGAAGCGGTAATGTATGGCATTATACCAAGGGAGATAATACTAAGCCTCTCAGCTGCCTTTCCACTAAACATATTAAATAGCCCCAAAGCATTGGAGCTATTTGAGTCAAAAAACTCTTTGATAACATCTATGTTTACGCCTGGAACTGGCACATAAGCTAAGATTCTATAGGCAAACAAAAAAGCTAAAGTGATGAGAATTTTGTTGGTTAATTCTTTCCCCATTTTAATTTCCACTTACAGTTACATTATCATCTTTAATCTTTGCAACTAGCGCTTTTGCCTCACTTCCTATTAGTTTAACTCTTTTGATTTTAGTTGTCATTTTATGAATAGATTTTATACTATCAATAGTTATCTCTTCTAACTCTAAAATTTCTCTATTTTTATCTACATTAATAGCATATGGCTTAACCACTCTTGAGTTAAATCCAACTTTTGGAAGTCTTCTTTGTAGTGGTTGCTGACCACCTTCAAAGCCTCTTTTTATACTAAAGCCTGCTCTAGCTCTTTGACCTTTATGTCCTTTTGCTGCAGTCTTTCCTGTTCCACTTCCTTGCCCTCTTCCAACTCTTTTTTTGCTATGAGTCGAGCCAAGTGCTGGAGTTAAATTTTCTAATGACATAATTTTTCCTTTTTTACAATCTTAGCTTTTAATCATGCTTAAAGCTTTGATAGTTGCACGAACAACATTAGAAGAGTTATTTGAACCAAGAGATTTAGTCAAAATATCTTTAATGCCCGCTAGCTCTAAAACTGGTCTAGTTGAACCTCCTGCAATAACTCCAGTACCCTCACTGGCAGGTTTAAGTAAAATACGACTAGCGTTATATTTAACTTCAATGTCATGAGCTATTGTTGAGCCTTTAATATCAACTTTTATGATATTTTTAAAAGCATTATCTACTGCTTTTTTGATTGCATCTGGAACCTCTTTTGCTTTTCCAAATCCATATCCAACTAAACCATTTCGGTTTCCAATTACCACTAATGCTGTAAAACGAAAACGGCGACCACCTTTTACTACTTTGGTAACCCTGCCGATATTTACGATTACTTCTTCAAACTCTTCTTTATTGTATTTTTCCATCTTTGTTTCCTTATCGACTTATCGGTTAAAGCTTAATGCCATTTTCGCGCATCGCTTCAGCAAAGGCTGCAACAACACCATGATACAAATATCCATTTCTATCAAACTTTACCTCTTGAATACCCTTTGCCACCAAAGCTTCAGCCATAGTTTTTCCTAAAATAGCCGCACCCTCTTTATTGGCCTTAAGATCCATCTTTTTACCATCAACCGCAGCTAAAGTTGTACTATTTACATCCTCTATAGCTTGTGCATAAACTCTACGATTTGATCTAAAAATTGAGACTCTAGGGCACTCAGGTGTGCCAGAGATTTTACCACGCACTCTAAGCTTTCTTTTTTGTCTGAGTGCTATTTTTCTTTTTAAAGTTGTTTCTCTCATTTATAGTCCCTTACTTCTTGGATGTTTTGCCAGCTTTTCGGATAATGCGCTCATCAATATACTTAACGCCTTTACCCTTATATGGCTCTGGTGGTCTAAATTCTCTAATCTTGGCAGCTATCTGTCCCACAACTTGTTTATCATCACCTTTTATAGTAATAACATTTTTTTCAACACTTATATCTATATCGTTTGGAAATTCATAATGAACTGGATGTGAAAAACCAAGTTGCAATTCAAGAACCTTGCCATTTACTGCAGCTCTATACCCAACACCATTAACTTCTAATTTTTTTGTAAAACCTTCAGTTAATCCAATTACAATGTTGCTTGCAAGAGATCTATAAAGTCCCCAAAAAGCGTGATCTTTTCTATCATCTCCCTTTGGTGAAAACTCTAAACTTCCATCTTTAAAGCTCATAGATACTTGATCTTTTGTATCTAAAACTTTTTCAATGTTACCTTTTTTAAATATCGCTTGATCGCCATCAAGCTTTAACTCTACACCTGCTGGAATAACCACAGGCATCTTTCCAATTCGTGACATTTTTATCCTTTTTACTTGTCTACGATATGTCTACTTTTAAGAATGGATACCGAATACCATAAAAAGTAAGGGCAGCTTACCAAATGCTGCAAAGCAACTCACCGCCTACTCCACTTTTATGAGCCTCTTCATTACTCATAACGCCTCTTGAAGTACTTACAATAACGGTGCCATAACCATTTTTAAATCTTTTAATTTGATCTTTGCCTCTATATACTCTTCTGCCTGGCTTAGAGATTCTTTTTACTTCATTTATAACTCTATTACCATTTTCATCATACTTTAAGACAACATTTACAAATTTTTTATTTCCATCTTCAACTACATTGTACTCTTCAATGTACCCTTTAGCTTTAAATATGCCAAGGATAGCTTCAACAGCATTTGTGTGGAGCAGTTTTGTAGTCTCTAATTTTCGCATTGACGCATTTCTAATTCTAGTTAACGCATCAGATATTAAATCATTCATCATAGCTATATCCTTACCAACTTGCTTTTTTCAAACCAGGAATCAATCCCTCATTTGCCATTTTTCTTAGGCAAACTCGGCACAATCCAAAATCTCTATAGACTGAGTGCGGACGCCCACACACTTGACACCTAGTATAAGCTCTTACTTTAAACTTTGGCTTTCTTGCAGCCTTAGCTATCATAGATTTTTTAGCCATTACTTCTTCCTTTAGCAAAAGGGATGCCCACTAGCTCTAAAAGTTTGTGTGCTTCCTTATCTGATTTCGCAGTTGTTACTATCGCAATATTCATTCCATGGGTTTTAATAATCTTGTCATACTCAACCTCAGGGAACATTAACTGCTCATTTAATCCAAAATTATAATTTCCTCTTCCATCAAATCCATTGCGCGGCAAACCACGGAAATCCTTAACTCTTGGAAGTGCAACAGAGATAAGCTTATCTAAAAAAGCATACATATTTCTGCCTCTTAGCGTTACTTTGATGCCAACAGGAAAGCCCTCTCTAATTTTAAATCCTGCAACAGATTTTTTAGCCACAGTACTTAAAGCTTTTTGCCCTGCAATTAAAGAGATAGTATCTGTCATGTTTTGCAAAATTTTATTGTCTTTTGCATTATCCCCTGCTCCAACACTAATGATGATTTTCTCAATAGCTGGAATTAGCATTGGGTTTTTTATGCCAAGAGCTTCTACTAAAGCTGGCTTTATCTCATTTTTGTATTTTTCTTGTAATCTCATCTCTTAACCCTCTACTTTCGCAACATTTGAAATATCAATAGGCATCTCTTTATTTATAAATCCGCCTTCAGGGTTTTTATCGCTTGGCTTTACAGCTTTTTTAGCAAGCTTGCATCCTTTAACTACTACTTGTCCTTTTTTAGGCATTACTTGTAAAACCTCTCCAGTTTTACCTTTATCATCCCCTGCAATTATCTTTACAGTGTCGCCTTTTTTTATCTTATATTTAATAGCCATGGTTACAGTACCTCCGGAGCTAAAGAGACAATTTTCATAAAGTTAGCGTATCTTACTTCCCTACTCACTGGTCCAAAGATACGAGTTCCTACTGGCTCTTTTTTACCATCTAATATAACCGCAGCATTTTCGTCAAAACGGATAAGTGAGCCATTTTCTCTTTGAATCTCTTTTTTTGTTCTAACAATGACAGCTTTTACTACCTGTCCTTTTTTAATCTTTCCATTAGGTAATGCTTTTTTAACTGACGCTACAATAACATCACCAACACTTGCATATCTTCGCTTGCTTCCGCCTAATACTTTGATACACATAATCTCTTTTGCACCGCTATTGTCGGCAACAGTCATTCTTGTAAAACTTTGAATCATTACTCTACTCCTGTTGCAACTACAGCTTTTAGGCGAAATGATTTTCTTTTAGAAAGTGGTCTGCACTCAACTGCAACAACCGTATCACCTGGAGCTGTCTGATTTTTTTCATCATGGACTAAATACTTTTTAAATCTTTTGACAAATTTGCGGTAGCGTGGATGCATTACTTTTCTCTCCACAAGTACAGTAGCAGTTTTATCACCTGCTTTTTGTACTACAACACCTTGTATCTCTTTTTTTAATGACATGTTCATACCCTCTTACTTATTGGCAGCAATTGCTGTTTTAATGCGTGCGATATCTTTACGCACTTCACGGACTTCATTAGGGTTAGTTAGCTGCATTGTTTTAAGCTTTTGTCTTAAGGTAAAAAGCAGCAACTTTTTCTCTTTTAATAACTCTGCCAACTCGGCAGCTGTCTTGTCTTTTAAATCAATATATTTCATTTTCACTCTCTCGCGTAATTATTTTCGCTTTAAATGGTAACTTATGAATCGCTAGAGTTAGTGCTTCGCGAGCAAGCTCTTCACTTACACCTGACATTTCATAAATGATTCTGCCTGGTTTAATATTCATAACCCACTTCTCAACTCCACCTTTACCTTTACCCATTCTTGTCTCAAGTGGCTTTTTAGTAAGTGGCTTATCTGGAAAAACTCTAATCCAAGTTTTAGCTTGTCTTTTTACATGACGAGTCATTGCAATACGACCAGCTTCAATCTGTCTTGAGTCAATTCTTCCAGCCGAGATAGCTTTAATTGCGAAATCTCCATAGGCAATAGAAGCTCCACGAGTAGCTTTACCTCTATTTCGCCCTTTCATCATTTTACGATATTTCGTTCTTTTTGGCATCATCATGGCTATTTACCTTTTTTTGATCTTGGGCTTCGCTGGCGTTTTGGCTCTTCTGGCTTTTCAGCTTGAATACCTTTAGCTAGTACTTCGCCTTTAAAGATCCAAACTTTAACACCAATGTTTCCATATGTTGTATGTGCTTCAGCAAAACCATAGTCTATTTTAGCTCTTAGGGTATGAAGTGGAACTCTACCTTCTAAATACCACTCTGTTCGAGCCATTTCTGCACCACCTAATCTTCCAGATACAGAAACTTTAATCCCTTTAGCTCCAGCTTTTTGAGCTGATTGGATAACTTTTTTCATTGCTCTTCTAAAAGCAACTCTTCTTTCTAACTGCATAGCAACATTTTCTGCTGCAAGTTGAGCTGAAGCTTGTGGTCTTCGCTCCTCTTTAATATTTACATTTACCTCTTTTTGAATTAAGGCTTGAAGAGTAGTTTTTAGTTTTTCAATATCAGCACCCTTTTTTCCAATAATGATCCCAGGTCTTGCTGCTACAACTGTTACTCTTAATTTTTTAGCAGTTCTTTCAATTAAAATTTGGCTAACACCAGCATAATACAACTCTTTTTTCAAGAATGTTCTAATAGCGTGGTCCTCTTTTAAATTTTCTGGAAGTGTTTGCTTACCAGGAAACCATCTAGACTCCCAGTTTCGATTAATGCCAAGTCTTAAACCAATTGGATTTACTTTTTGACCCATCTTAATCTTCCTTCTTTGCTTGCTTACTAACTTCTACCAACACATGAGAGGTTGGTTTGCGAATGCCACTGGCACTACCTCTAGCTCTTGGGCGAAATCTTTTAAGAACTGGACCCGCATCAACTCTGCATGAAGATACAACTACCTCATCTGGCTCATATCCGCCATTTGCTACTGCTGAAGCAATAACTTTTGAGATAACTCTTGCTGCTTTGTTTGGAGTAAATTCTAAAGTAGCTAGTGCATACTCAGCGTTCATCCCTTGAATCTCTCTTGCAATTAATCTTGCTTTTGTTGGAGATAGTCTGGTAAATTTTAATATTGCTCTACTCATATCTTATCTCCTATTTCCCTATCTTCTTTTGTACTGAACCTCTATGTCCTTTAAAGGTTCTTGTTGGTGCAAATTCACCTAATTTATATCCGACATGATTTTCAGTAACATACAAAGGTATAAAGCTTTTTCCATTATGTATATGGAAAGTTAAGCCAATCATTTCAGGAAGAATAGTGCTTCGTCTTGACCATGTTTTTATAGGCTTTGTATCTTTACTCTCTTTAGCTTTCGTGACTTTTTTCATGATATGTTCATCAATAAAAGGCCCTTTTTTCAACGATCTAGCCATTGTTATTTTCCTTTCCTTCTAGAAATGATAAGCTTATCACTTGCCTTCTTGCGGCGAGTTTTAGCCCCTTTTGTAGGTTTACCCCAAGGAGTTACAGGATGACGACCAGAGTTTTTCTTACCTTCACCACCACCATGAGGGTGATCTACTGGGTTCATTGCTGAACCTCTTGTTTGAGGTCTGATACCCATGTGTCTAATTCTTCCTGCTTTACCAATTGTAATATTTATATAATCTTCATTTCCAACAGCACCAACAGTTGCCATACACTCTGCAAGCACCTGTCTCATTTCGCCACTTGGAAGTCTTAAAATTACATATTTTTCTTCTTTACCCATTAATTGAACATATCCACCAGCACTTCTTGCTATCTGTCCGCCTTTGCCAGGCTTTAACTCAATATTGTGTAAAATTGTTCCAATTGGTAGATTTTTAAGTTTCATAGCATTGCCAGGCTTTATGTCTAATCCTGCCTCAGCTGCTTCAACTTTATCTCCAACGCTTAAACCTTGTGGAAGTAAAATATATCTTTTTTCTCCATCAGCATATACGATTAGAGCTATCTTACAGTTTCTATATGGGTCATATTCAATGGCTTCAACTTTGCCAGGAATTCCATATTTTCTTCTTTTAAAATCTATAATTCTATAAATCTTTTTAGCTCCAGCTTCTTTATGCCTTGAGGTAATTCTTCCTTTATTGTTTCTTCCAGCAGATGCAGGAAGTTTTTTCAATAAGCTTGGCACACTGGCTTTACTTGTAATATCTTCTGAACTAACTCCACTCATATATCTTCTACTAGGAGTGTATGGTTTGTAAGTTTTAATTGCCATAATTATGCCTCCAGATTCTCAAGTTGCGCGCCTTCTGGCAACTTTACATAGAATTTTTTATAATCAGCCCTGCTTCCTATGCGCCCTTTAAATCTCTTTATTTTTCCACTCATTCTTAAAGAGTTAACACGCAAAGGAGTAAATCCAAAATACTCTTTTAATACTGCTTTGAGTCCATTTTTTGTCATTTTTGGAGAAGTTTGGATAACTACAACCCCATCTTCTTGAAGGCCTAGGGTTTTCTCAGTATATAAAATTGCTTTGATATCGGTAATATCTGCCATTTTTAGCCCTCTCTTACTAATGTTTCAAAAACTGATTTTTCAATAATAACCGCACGATAAGTTGCAACTACATATGCATTAATCTCATTTGGCTCTACTAAATAACAGTTACTTAAATTTCTAAATGCTAAAAAAGTCTTCTCATCAATAAGTTCTTTAATAATTAGCACATCTCTAACATTTAATTTTTCAACTATTTTTGCAGCATCTTTAGTCTTTCCAGACTCAACTGCAATATTATCAACTACAAACAAAGCTCCACTAGCTGCTTTTTGGTTTAACGCATATAAAAGTGCTAATTTTTTCTGCTTTTTATTTACTTTTTGAAAATAATTTCTATCTGAACTTGGGCCAAAGATTACGCCTCCGCCAACCCAAAGTGGGCTTCTTCTGCTTCCTGCTCTTGCGCTTCCTCTACCTTTTTGACCCCAAGGTTTTTTCCCACCACCTCTAACTTCACTTCTGGTTTTTGTACTTGCACTATTAGCTCTTATGGCAGCTAAATATGCTTTTGTATATAGATATAGGTTATGTGGGTTAATATCTGCGTAAGATTTAGGCATTGGAATAGTTGAACTTTTTTCCAAATTCTCATTTAATATAATTGCTTCACTCATTTAACAATCCTTACTCGTCCCATAGCTCCATTAAAACCTGGAACAGAACCTTTTACAGCCAAAACTCCACTCTGCGGATCATAAGAGACAATTTCATTTTTTACTGTTGTTTTACTATTGCCAAAGTGACCTGGCATCTTTTTTCCTGGCTGAACTCTTCCTGGAAATTCGCAGTTTCCAATCGATCCAACTCTTCTGTGAAATCTACTACCATGACTTGCAGGGCCGCCTGAAAAGTTATGTCTTTTCACAACACCTGTAAAACCTCTACCTTTGCTATTTAGCGTTACTTTTAAAACTTTTGCTTCTTTTAGTGGCTCATCACTCAAATCGCCAGCTTCTGAAGCCAAAGTACTTAAAGAGACAAATCTATTAAACTCTTTTGAAAGAGTATATTTTTTTTGTTGCCCTTCAATAGCTTTATTAATTTTTTTACCTAAACTATAAGCTACAATCGCCTTGCCTTCGTTAACTTCACAAACTTTTGCAGGTAGAACTTTTAGTAAAGTTACAGCTACGCTTGGCACGCTAATAGTTCGGCTCATTCCAATTTTTTCTACAATATATTCCATTTACTATCCTTACTTGCCCATTGCTCGAACTTCGACATTAACCTCTGGAGCTAAGTCTAGTTTCATCAATGAATCAACTGTGTCTGATGTAGCAGATACAATATCGATCATTCTGGCATGAATTCGCATTTCAAATTGTTCGCGAGAATCTTTATTTACATGGGGAGATTTAAGCACAGTGTAGCGCTTAATTTTAGTAGGCATAGGAATTGGCCCACGGATTTCTGCACCTGTTCTTTTGACAGCTTCTACTATTGCTGCAACTGATCTATCTAAAACTCGGTGATCGTAAGCTTTAAGCTTAAGACGAATTTTCTCCATAATTTACCTTTAATAAAGAACATGTCGATCTACTGTTCGACCCTAAAAAGGACTGAGATTTTACTGAATCATTCTTTAAAAGTCAAGGATATGGGGATTTGTGTATGATAAAAAATAGATTTTCTTCCTTATGAAAAGGAATAAAAAGAGGTTTTTAATCACTTTTGGAGTGTTTTAATTGTCTTATATTTGCTTTTTTTGGCTCTTTTCTTTTCTCGCTCTCCACTACTTCATCTCTTAAAAAAAGTGGCAATTTTCTACCTCTAATAATCATTAAATCTTCAATCATTATCTTTTTTACAAACTCTTTATCTTCATTCATCACTTCACAAAGATAGGTAAAAATATATCCTGCAAGTCTTTCTAATGAGATTTGCCAAGTTGATTGTGTTTGCAAAAATAGCCAATTGCTAAAGTTTAAAAATCCTTCAAATACCTTTCCATCTCTCCATAAATGCTTGCAAGAGAGTTTAAAATTACCGCTATTAAACACTAAATCCCAAAACCGTGCAAATCTTTTTAACTCTTGCATCTTTTGGAAACTTAAATCTTTATTTTTCAAAATCTCATATGGAGGCTTGTTTGAATAGACCATTTCAAACTCTTCATCATGCCTTGAAATGGTTGTTCCAGAGAGTTTTTTTAGTATTCCTACTTGGATTTCACACTGGGTTAATGAGTAGAGTTTGTTTAAACTTTTGGCTAAACTTTCTAAATCTTCACCTGGAAGTCCGATGATTAAATCAACATGAAGATGTGCCTCTGTCTCCTCTTGCAAAAAGGCTAGATTTTTACTAATTTTCTCCATGTCTAGTCTTCTATTTATCCTAGCTGCAACTTTGGGATTTAGAGTTTGGATCCCAACTTCAAGCTGAAGTGAGGCTGGTTTAAACTTAGTTAACCTCTCTTTTAAAGCTTTTGGAAAACGATCTGGCACCACTTCAAAATGTACAAAGTACTCTTCATTTTTTGATAAAAAATAGTCTAAAAGTGCAGTTGAATTTGGAATGCTTAAGTTGAAAGTTCTATCGATAAATTTAAAATTTCTAACTCCCCTCTCCCACAACTTTTCAAGCTCTTTCATAAACCTTTTCATAGGGATTTCTCTCACTCTTTTATCTAATGATGAGAGACAAAATTCGCATGAAAAAGGACATCCTCTACTAGCTTCAATGTAGCAGTGTCTATTTTTAATATCTTCATCACTATAGTGATCATATGGGAGTTTAATGCTTTTTAAATCTGGCACTTTTCCACTAATGACTTTAAGTTTTGGAGGATTTTTTTCAAAAAGATCTTTAATGAGCTCATAAAAAGATATCTCTCCCTCGCCTTGCACTACATAATCAGCCTTAGAAAAATCAACCCTATGAGGAAAATGGCTAGCTTCTGGACCGCCTATGATGATGGTAATTTCTGGTGCGACTAATTTTAAAAGTTCTATAAGTTCACTGCTATGAGTTGCGTTCCATATATATGTACTAATTGCTACAATCTTTGGTTTATAGGTTAAAATCTCCTCAAGAGCGTCAGTTACATTTGAATTTATGATAAATTCTACTATTTGACTTCTATCTTCAAACTCTTTTAAATTGGCTTGTAGGCACCTTAGAGCTAGTGAAGTGTGAGAATATCTAGCATTAAAAGTTGTTAAAACTATCTCTTTCATTAACCATCTTTTTATTTATATTATACTTAGTTTTATTTTAGAGATAGATTTGTTATACTTAATCCTTAGTCTAAAGGTAGAAAGTGGAATCATTAGAAATTCTTTTTGAAAAACCTCCAATAGTTGAGAATATAAACGATAGAAAAGTTCGCATCAATCACCCAAATACTCTTTTAGTTGGCCCAAGTGGATCTGGCAAAAGTACTATTTTAATTGACTTTTTATCTACCAAGGAGCCCCATTCATTTTTATATATAAACTTAAATGATTTAAGAGTTCATAAAGAGGGGCTTTTTGAAAAACTTGAGATTTTTTATAAAAAGCATAACTTATCTTTACTAGCAATTGATAATCTTTTTGAAAAACCTAATTTTAATACTAAATTAAACCTCATAGCAACTAGCCAAGACTCCACTTTGAGCGTTGATGGGCTTGAAAAAGTTAAAGTAGATATGTTAGATTTTGAAGAGTTTATAGCTTTTAGCAAAGATTTGCCAATTAAAACACTTTTTAATCTATATGCAAAATATGGAAGATCCCCCAAAACTCTATCCCTGCCTCAGTCAAAAATCATAAGTTTTTTGCAAGAGAATTTACAATTAGCCTTAAAAGATGAACTATTAATTAAAATTTTCACAAAATTTAGCTCCTATCAATCAACCCCAACATCATATTTTCAAATATATAAAGAGTTAAAAAACTCTTGTAAAATCTCAAAAGATAGGCTTTATAAAAGTGTAGATTTTTTAGAATCTATCTCATTTTTACACTTTGTACCAAAATTTGACTCACCAAAAAGCGCTAAAAAGATCTATTTAAATAATTTTGCATTAAAAAGTGCTTTAGTGTTTAAAAAAGACTTTTTGAAAAGATTTGAAAATATCATTTTTTGTGAGCTTATAGCACTAAATGAAGATATTTTTTACACCAATAGGCTTGATTTTTATCTACCATCTCAAAAAAGAGCTATTGTAGCGATCCCATTTTTGCCCCCTGAGCTTATAATAAGAAGGTTTAAATCTTTGCTTCCTCACTTAAAAGAGCTTGGAGTAGAGATTTTAACAGTTTTAACTGTTGGAAATGAAGGCAGTGGTGCAAAAGATGGGATAAGATGTGAGATTATCCCTTTTTGGGAGTGGGCATTAAGACAATGAGAGAGATTTGTGGGATTGATGAGGCTGGAAGAGGCTCTCTTGCTGGGCCACTTGTGGTTGCAGCTTGCGCAACTCTTGGCAAAATAGATGGACTTGATGATTCAAAAACTTTAAGTAGTAAAAAAAGGGAAGAGCTTTTTTTAGAAATAGTAAATAATGCAACCTTCACAATCATTTGGTTTTCCCATAGAAGAGTTGATGAGTGGGGGCTTAGTAAGTGTTTGAAAAATGCTATTTTAAGAGTGCAAAAAGGGTTTCCAAACTGCGAGATTATCATGGATGGAAATACCACTTTTGGAGCTAATGGGGTCAAATCAATCATTAAAGCAGATAAAAAGATAAAGGAGGTTAGCGCGGCAAGTATTTTAGCTAAGGTTGCAAGAGATAGATATATGATAAAAATGGATTCCCTTTATCCAAACTACAGCTTCTCATCTCACAAAGGATATGGCACAAAAAAGCATTTAAAGCTCATAGAAAAATATGGCTCAAGCCCCATTCAAAGGGATAGTTTTATAGTTAAATCTTTTAGACAAAAAACTCTATTTTAAATTTTCAAAAACTGCCTCATTTTTTAAAATTTTGATGTAGAATTGCACTAATTTTTAATGGAGAAAACAGTGTCATCTTTTACAGTTTGCGGACATAAGTTAGATAGATTTGATCTTAGGGCAAGAGAGCTAATGCAGGGGTATTTAAAGATTGTAGATGAAAACATAAGTGATTACACTTTTGCAGCTAACTACATATGGCTATCAAACTCTAGTGGGTTTTATACCATTGTTTGTAACTCATTTTGCCTTTTTGCCATGACTGGAAGCGAACTTTCAATGCTACTTCCCCCACTTGGAAAAAAAGAAGATTTATATGATGCAACCATGGAGTGTTTTGAGATAATGAATAGAAACAATAGCTCAAGGTTTTATTCAAGAGTAGATTATGTAGCCCATAATCTACTAGAAGTTTTTGTAAATGACATTGAGGATGGAGCTCTTATCTACGACTCTTTCAAAGAGTTTATAATAGAAAAAAAGTTGGTAGATTATCTATATAAGAGTGAAGATTTAATTAATCTAAAAGGAAATAGCTACCATACAAAAAGAAATGAGATAAATAAGTTTAGAAAAGCTTATCCAAACCACTCAATCCAAACTCTAAATCCTAAAATCCACTCAAAGCCCATAATGGAGCTTTTTCATAAATGGGTTAGTGATAGATTAAAATATATGCCAAAAGAGGAGGCAGAGCTATTTTTAGAAGGCATCTACCAAGAGCAACAAGCGATAAAACGCATGTTAGCCTCTTATGAAGAACTTGAATTAATAGGTGTGGTTTTGTATATTGAAGATGAGATAAAAGGCTTTACTGTTGGAGAGATTATAAATGGTGAAACATCAAGCATCATTATAGAAAAGAGTGATTTTGAAACTTTGGGCTGCGCACAATTTATCTTTAGAGAGTTTAGTAAGATTTTAAAAGAGACTTTTGGCTCATCATATATAAATGTTGGCGATGATATGGGTTTTGAGAATTTAAAAAAGGTTAAAATGAGTTATAGGCCTGAAAAACTCATCTCCAAATACACAATTTACCAAAAATGACAGTCGTTTTAGCAACTAAAAAAGAGTTAAATCACATATTAACTTTAGAAAATATATCTTTTACCAAAGCTGATGGACTGCTTTCTAAAAGAGCCTTGCTGTATCATTTAAATAAAAAAAGAGTTTTTTGTCTCAAAGAAAATGGAGAAGTTTTAGGGTATGCTTTAGTTTTGCCAAGAAAGATAGATAGAATCTACTCATTTTGTATCCATCCAAAAGCAAGAGGTAAAGGCTTAGCAAAAGAGCTCTTAAGCTTTTTAACTAGCAAGTTTAAAAAGTTAAGATTAGAAGTTAGAGTGGAAAATACAAAGGCTTTAAAGCTTTATGAGGGCTTTGGATTTAAGATAATAAAAAGAGCAAAAAAATTTTACCTTGATGGGCAAGATGCTTACATTATGAAAAACTAGCTATATATCTTTTTTAAATGCTCAACTTTGCTTCCTAAATTTAAAAGAAGCATATCTGCAATGGTTAAAACCGCCATAGCCTCAGCAACCACGCTTCCTCTAATGGCGATGCAAGGATCATGCCTTCCTTTTAACTTGCAAACTACCTCATTTCCATCCTTATCAAGAGTTTTTTGCTCATGAAAAATGGATGGGGTTGGCTTAAAATGAACCTTCACTAAAATCTCTGCCCCGCTGCTAATTCCACCTAAAATTCCACCTGCATTATTTGTTATGAAACCACTTTTATCCATAAGATCATTGTTCTTACTTCCAAGAACTTTTGAAGAGTTAACGCCAAGCCCAATCTCAACTCCTTTTGCTCCATTTATCCCCATCATCACTTCTGCAAGCCTGCTATCTAGTTTGTCATATAGTGGCTCTCCTAGCCCTTTTGGAGCATTTAAAATGGAGATTACAACAGTTCCACCTACTGAATCATGAGAGTTTTTTGCCTCTAAGATTTTATCTTTTTGTGCACCTTCTGCGCTTTTATCTAAAGAAAATATCTCACTTGTTTTTGCATGGTTAAAATCGTATTTCTTGCCATCAACATTTCCAACAGAGCTAACTCCGCTCTTAACTACAATGTTTAACTCTTCAAGCATCAAGCTAGCAACCCCAGCTGCTGCAACTCTAGCCACGCTCTCTCTAGCGCTACTTCTTCCCCCGCCTCTATAATCTCTTATTCCATATTTGTAAAAATAAGTAGCATCCGCATGTCCAGGTCTAAAAAGATCTTTAATGGAGCCATAATCGCTTGATTTATGATCACTATTTGCAATATAAATAGCCAAAGGAGTGCCAGTAGTAAACCCCTCAAAAACTCCGCTTAATATCTCGAATTCTTCTTTCTCTTTTCTGCTAGTTGAGTACTTGTTTTGCCCTGGTTTTCTTCTATCTAACCACTCTTTTATTTTCGCATAATCTACTTTTAAATTCGCAGGAAGCCCGTCTATAACGCATCCAATCCCAGCTCCATGAGATTCACCAAAGGTAGTAACTCTTAAAGCCTTTCCAAAACTATTCATTCTCTTCCTTTTCTAAAACCTCTAAGGCTATCTTAGCTGCAACTTGCTGCGCCTCTTTCTTGCTTTTTCCTCTAGCTTTTGAGAGCACTTTATCATTTACTTTTGCGGCAATCTCAAACTCTTTTTTATGATCTGGCCCAAAAGATTTTAAAAGAATATACTCTGGCGTCACCCCATACCTTGCTTGGGTTAACTCTTGAAGAGTGGTTTTATAATCTTTAAATATGGATTGCATATCTATTTTTGGGTAGGTTTTAGCTAAAAGTTTAACTACAAAATCTCTTGTATATTCAAGTCCAGCTTCTAAATAAAGCGCTCCCATAACCGCTTCAAAGGCGTTTGAAAGTAAAGATGCTTTGTTGCGCCCTTTATTGTTCTCCTCAGCAATTGAAATGAAGATAAACTCCCCAATTCCAAGTTCAATTGCAAGTTTTTCAAACCCTTTTTCACTAACTAATGAAGCTCTCATTTTAGAAAGCTCGCCCTCGGTAATGTTTGGAAAAGAGTCAAAAAGATACTCACCAATGATAAGATCCAAAACGGCATCCCCTAAAAATTCTAATCTTTCATTATTGTATGGTTTTTTGTAGCTTTTGTGCGTAAGTGCCTGGGTTATCAGTTTTTTATCTTTAAAATGATAACCAAGACGCTCCTGCAAAGCGTTAATCGCTGGCATTTTTACTCCTTTTTAACTTTCAATGCCTCTTCTTTTGCTATTTTATCACAAAGTTCGTTTTCTGCGTGCCCATCGTGCCCTTTTATCCATTTTGCTTCAACATTGTGTAATTTACTCACACTTAAGTACTCTTTCCACATATCTACATTTTTTTTATTTTTAAAATCTATCTTTTGCCAATTCTCAAGCCACTTATTTATGCTATTTACGACATAACTTGAATCACTTACTATGGTTACATTGCAAGGCTCTTTTAAAGCCCTTAATCCCTCTATGACACCTCTTAATTCCATTTGATTATTAGTCGCATGAGGCGATGAGCCCCTTATGATTTTTTCATGTCTATTAAACCTAAGTATCGTCCCATACCCCCCAGGTCCTGGGTTTCCTAAAGCTGAACCATCACTAAAAAGGTAAACGCGTTTCAAATTGCTCTTTTGTAATAGTTGGTATGATTTTTACTGAACTTAGCTCGTGGCACGCGGGACATCTGTAAAAGTGCATTGGAAAAGTTTGTTTGCAAGATTGGCAAAGATACTCAAAACTAAGTCCAGCTTTATTGTACTTTGCATCATGCAAGATTGATAAGATTTCAAGCTCAAAACTACTCTTTTTTGGCGCATCTTTTATTAGGTTTTTAACTTTTAAGATGGTTAAAAATGTAGGATGTTTAAAAGGTTTTGGATCTATTTTGGAACTATCTAAATACCAAAAAAGATCAATTATCTCACTAGGATCAAACAAAGCTACCTCATCCCAATCTATCTTTTCACCGCTATTTATTAAAAATTCAAAAAGCATTCTTTTTGCTGGCAAGTAGAGTGTTTTTAAATGTTTTAACTCTTCAATTTTACTGCTTGTTGGGATTTTATTATCCTCTAAAATCTTCATCGCTTCAAGATAGAGTTTTTGAGTGGCAACAGAAGCTCCAAGCTCCTCTAGTGCGTCAAGTACCTCTAATGAGCGATCATACTCTTTTAATTTTTCATAAGAGACTGTCAAGTATTTTAAAGCTACCTCATTTCTAGGAAAAAGCTTTAGTGCTTCTAAAAAAACCTCTTCGCTTCTTCTTAAAAACCCTGCTTTAAAATATGTTTTTCCAAGTGCGGTTAAAATATACTGCTTCTCATCTTTATTTTTTACCTGCTTAAGTGCTAAAAGATAGATGCTAATTGACTTTTCAAAATCGCCACTTTTATTGTATGAGTGGGCTAAAAGTCCTAAAGATTCGGTTGAGAGCTTAAACTCATCTAAGATTTTTTTGTATCCATCATCATCAGTTGCAACTTCAAATCTTTTGATAAATTGGGTTATGCTTTGTCTCTCCTCTTTTGTTTTGAAAACCCCCCACCAATAATTTACAAATGAGATGATAAAAATAAGCGAAAAGAGGATTATGATCCCAAACATTGGGTCTCGGTACTCAATAAAAAAAGTTTCCAAAAAGTTACCTTTGAATATTTTATGAGGTAAATTATAGCTAACATTGAGTATGATTGCACTTATGATAGATGAAAACTCCATTCAAACACTAAAGCAACGCCTTGATATTGTTGAGGTTGTAGGGCACTACTTAGAGCTTAAAAAAAGCGGCGCATCATATAGATGTCTTTGTCCGTTTCATAATGACTCAAATCCCAGCATGCATGTAAGCCCACAAAAACAGATTTACCACTGCTTTTCATGTGGAGCTGGAGGGGATGCCATAAAATTTGTGATGGAGTTTGAAAAACTCTCCTATCCTGAAACCATTGAAAAATTGGCAAATTTATATAATTTTTCATTAAACTATGTAGCAACTGCTGGAGAAAAAAGGGTTGATAAAAAGGTTTTAGAAGCTTTAAATTCATACTATAAAACCAACTTACAAAACCATAGCACAGCTAAAGAGTATGTTTTAAGAAGGGGAATAACTAATGAGTCAATCGAAAAGTTTTCAATAGGATATGCCCCTTCATCTGGACAAACTCTAAGTTTTTTAAAAAATCATGGCTTTACCATTAGTGATGCAAAAGAGGTTGGAGCTGCCGATGTTGGCGAGGGCGGCAGGCCTTATGCTAGATTTATAGAAAGAGTTACCTTTCCCATATTTAACCCTAGTGGAAAGATAGTTGGCTTTGGAGGAAGGACAATTTCAGGGCATATGGCAAAATATGTAAACTCCCCACAAAGTAAAGTATTTAATAAATCATATCTTCTTTATGGCTACAATTTAGCTCAAAAATCCATCTTTCAAACTAAGCAAATCATAGTTACAGAAGGCTATTTAGATGTGATAATGCTCCATCAAGCTGGCTTTACAAACTCTGTTGCGACTCTTGGAACTGCGCTTACAAAAGAGCATTTACCTCTTCTTTCAAGAGGTGAGCCTTCCATAATTTTATCTTATGATGGAGATGAAGCTGGCATTCAAGCTGCCATCAAAGCTTCAAGGCTTTTAAGCGCGCAAGGAGCAGGTGGGGGTTGTGTTGTTTTTAGTGATGGAGAAGATCCAGCTGATTTAATCTTTAACAAAGAAGTAGAAAAAGTCAGAGCTCTTTTTAGTAAACCCATCCCATTTGTAGAGTTTTACATAGATGAGAGCATTAAAAATTATAATTTGAAAGATCCAGTAGAAAAACAAAGGGCATTTGAAGAGTTGGTGCAGTTTTTAAATGAACTTCCATCAGCCATTGCGCATTCATATAGAGGGATTTTAGCAAATAAATTAAACTTAGATGGTTCAATGATAAAGCTTACAAATAGAGGTTTTACTAGGAGTAAAAATGCTTTTGTTAATGAAGATATACTTGAGCTTACCATCTTAAAAAGTGTTTTAAATGAGCCAAACTTTTTGGATTTAGTGCTAGATGTTGTGGATCCTTCAATGTTTAAAACTCACATGATAGAGTTTGACAAGATAGTTAAGGGGGATTTAAACTCACCGCAAATAAGAAGACTTATGTTATGGGAAGATATAAAAATTTACAATGAAGAGGAACTAATAGCCGCTCTTATTAGCTTTATGAATACGCACTATTTAAGTGTTTTAGAGAGGGTAAAAAAAGATAGCACTCTCTCATTTGAGAAAAAAAGTTTTTTAATAAGAAAGATTCAACACACTATTTTTAAATTAAAAAAAGGAGAATTAGTTCCATATGAAAGCTTTAGCTCTTTTTAGTGGCGGGCTTGATAGCATGCTTGCTATAAGGCTCATAAAAGATCAAAATATCGAAGTTGTCGCACTATATATTGATGTAGGATTTGGGGCAAAAGAGGTAGATAGAGCGCTTTTAGAGTCACGCGCGAATGAGGCGGGAGCTTCATTTGAGGTGGTGGAACTTAAAAAAGAGTATTTAGATAGTGTTTTATTTAATCCAAAATATGGCTATGGCAAGGGGTTTAACCCATGTATTGATTGTCATGGTTTTATGTTTCGCATGGCAAAAGAACTACTGCCAAAATATGGTGCTAGCTTTTTGATAACTGGTGAAGTAGTTGGGCAAAGGCCAATGAGCCAAAGAGCTATTGCCTTAAAACAAGTCTCAAAGCTAGCTAATGATGAAGATGGGTTGATATTAAGGCCTCTTAGCGCAAAACTGCTAGAATTAACGCTACCTGAAAAACTTGGATGGGTAGATAGAGAAAAACTTTTAGACATAAGTGGAAGAAATAGAAAAGTACAACTTAAACTAGCAAAAGAGTTTGGATTTAAAGATTATGAAAGCCCAAGTGGAGGCTGTCTTTTAACTCTAAGTTCATTTAGCAATAGAATGAAAGATAGCTTAAAGCATGAGAAATTCACACTTGAGGATATTGAGCTTTTAAAGTTTGGCAGACATTTAAGGCTTCCAAATGGAGCAAAGCTTATCATAGGTAAAAATGAAGAAGACAATGCCTCTTTAAGAGCACTAAATCCTAGCAAATATATGATTATAGAGCTTCCAAACATCATTGGGCCAGTTGCATACTTGCACCATTTAAGCACAAAAGAAGATACTATTTTGGCCTTGCGTCTTGTGCTTACATATGCAAAATCTCAAAAAGATAAAGAGTATGAAATGAGCTTTAAAGATGAAATGTTTTATTTAAAGCCATTTGAGTCAAAAGATGCGGCGAAACCGTACTTTGTGAACTAATAATACCACTTTAAGGAATGTTAACTTATAATTTCGCTTTTTAGGGGTGTTAGCTCAGCTGGGAGAGCGTCGCGCTGGCAGTGCGAAGGTCAGGGGTTCGACCCCCCTACACTCCACCATAAGCCTATTTTAAGCAATCCAAAGTAACCTAACAAATCCCCAAGACATCGGCACTCTAAACAATCTTTAAACCAATACAGTTTAAACTAATCTAGCTTAAGCGGAGAAAAAAGGTACATTTTTTGGTACATTACCAATATGTAAAACTGCTTGTTCTAAAAAATATACATTGCGAATAATTAAATTAAAAAGTAATAGAGTTTAAAATTGATAATAAGGACACAACAGTTGGAATAATGACGGCCTATTTATTGACTTTGTTTGTGGCTTAAAATCTCCACTAACTTAAAAACCATTGTGGATGGATTATCTTTTTCTGGATTGTGAACTTCTCCATAGCTTTCAAGTAATCTTTTTGCATTTTTTATTGCTGTTTCTTGAAGCTCTAGAAGTTCAGTAAAAATAGCCTCTGTCATATTTTTACTTTTTATATTATCCTTATTTAATTTTGAAAAAAGTGTAGGATTTTTATCTTTTAGTTTTTTAATAACTTCTCTTATAATATCATCTCTACCTATAGCGACATCTCTATAAACAAAATGTAACAAATACCAAATTTCAAAACAATCATTTGAATATGCCACATCAACTTTTTTACTTTTTGCTTCACTTATAGCTGCCAAAAAATCCTCTTTTGAATGTCCTCCACCATTTACTCTTGGAATATCTCTATCTATTACAATCCATCTATATTCAAAATCTTTGTAAGTTTTATCATCTTCTTTATGATTTATTAAATCTTGTAAAACGCCTTTTGGATTTACATGTTCGTGTTTTGCTATCACCAAAGAGTCTTGAGTAATTTTTTTATCTTCTATTAGCTTTTTTATAATCATTTTAAAATAGTTTGGTGAAGATATTTTATCTTCACAAGCTATAAGCACACTTTTTATTTGTTCTTTTGTTTGCTTACTTCTTTTAAAATCTTTTCTAGATTTTTCTTGATTATCATTGTATAATTTTCTTCTAGCCATTTAAAACTCAAATTCTCCAAGATATGGGACTGCTCCATATTTTCCTTGGATATAATGTTTTTCAAAATCATCGGTTTTTCTTACACCTTTAATTTCTAACATAGAATACAAATTTGTAGAACCATATTTATCTTTTTCTGTAAACCATATTTGTTCTCTCTTAAAAATAGTTGGTTTTAAAAGATTTGTATCGTGAGTTGTAAATATTAGCTGTGCATTATTTTTATTTATATTTTTATCACTAAAAAGCTTGATTAAGTGTTTTGTCAAAATTGGATGCAAGCTACTATCTAGTTCATCTATTAAAAGTATCTTTCCGTTTTTCAAAGTATCTATTATAGGTGCAGAGATTTTAAAAAACTTCTTAGTGCCAAAAGACTCGTCTTTTTCTAACTCAAAAATTTCAAGCCCTGAAAAGTTATTTTCATCATCAAAAACTTTGTGAGAAGTATTTATACTAATAGACTTTATACCACCATTTTTTAATATCTCTTCTTTTAAAAACTCTGGTAAAGATACTTCTGAAATTTCATCAAAGTGAATATCATCTTCTTGTAAATCTATATTTTCTATTCCGATATCTGCTGTTTTTACTAGATTAACTATCTCTTGTTTAAACTCTTTATCTTCCATTTTTCTAAGAGTAAAATTTAAATATCCGTTGCTATCTGTACCATCTAGCATATTAAAGTTTGAAAACCATTTTAAAATAGATTTTGAAATGGTTGCATTTGCTAATCTATCACATACCCATAAAAAAAGCTGATTTTGTGCGATATTTATTTTTTTGTTTGATTTATCAAAAAAACTATATCCCTCTTTAAATTTTTGACTGTTTACATAGTCTTCTTCTTCTATATCTCTATAAAAAAGTTTTGCTTCTTTCCCTTTTTCATCTTCAAATAACCATTCACTATATATTGTTTTACTATCTAACTCAAAACCATATCTATATTTTTTCTTGTCTATAAAAAATACCATTTCAAAGCTACTTGAAGATTCTTTTGTATTAGTATTAAGTTTAAAAGGAGAGTGTGGCAATAGATCCGTGGATTGGATAATCTTGTATTTATTTAAAACTAAAGTTCTCATAAAGCTCATAGCTTTTAATATATTTGATTTACCACTTGCGTTTGCTCCATATATCACAGAAGTTTTTAGTAGGTTGTAGTCTCTGATAGAAAAAGAGTTTTTATCTTCTTTCGAACCATCTAACATACTAAAAGTAGCTTTATCTTTAATGGATAGAAAATTACTTACTGTAAATTGTAAAAACATATTTATGTATCCCAAATAAATTTTTAGTATTGTATCAAAATAGTCCTAATATTTGTAAAGATATTGCGAATACTAGGATTATTATTTAGAAGAACTGATTTTATCTCTTATTTTCGCTAGAAAACATAAATTTATAAAAGAACTATGGCTATAGTAAATTTAAATAAAACAAATATCGATATAATTCGCCTAACAAATATATCAAAAAATATTTAATAGAGCTTGTAGGCAAAAAGCTTTAATTATTAATAATTATTTATAAATCTGTTTAAAATTTATAATTTTACAACCTTTTTTTAACTATTTTTCAAACCAATATTTTTAAATCTAAAATACTTCCGTGTGCTATATATTTTAATAAATTCACTCAAATTTGTGTGAAATCCCACAACTACGATATATAAGAAGTTTTTATATCTTCACAGCCCATTAAACATGTAAAAAGGTAACAGATAGCCCTTAAATTCAATCATGTTTCCAATATTTTAAATTACTTAAGAAGGTTTCTAGTAGAATATTCTCTATTCTAAATAATTAAACCTAAAAGGAGTGTTTATGTTGAAAGGATCTAAGAAATACCTTAGCGTTTTAGCGCTTTTTTCTCTTCTAGCTGGGGCGGTGCAAGCAGATAGTTTGAAAACTCGTTTTGTGACAATAGCAACAGGTGGTGCTTCGGGCCCGTACAATATCATAGCTACAACCTTAAGTGAAGCGTATGCTAAAACCTATAAAGCAAACTCAAAAACCCAAACAACGGGTGCTTCGGTTGAAAATATTAACCTTATCGATAGAGATAAGGCTGAAATGGCATTTGTAATGAGCGATGCGTTAAGTAGAGCAGTGAGTGGAGAAGCTCCGTTTAACAAAAAATATGACTCATTAAAGCAGATTGCTACTTTATACCCAAATGTTGTGCAAGTTATAACTTCAAAAAGCTCTGGCATTGAGACTTTGGATGATTTAAGAGGAAAAAGAGTTGCGGTTGGTGATCAAAACTCTGGTGTTGAAGTAAATGCAAGAACCCTTCTAAACGGTCATGGCATTCAATATAGCGATATGAAGGTGGACTACTTAGGCTACGCTGAGGCAGCTGATGCACTAAGAGCAAAAAGAATAGACGCTGCATTTTTAACAAGTGGTTTACCTAATGCATCTTTACTTGAATTAGAGAAAGGTTTTGATTTAAAATTAGTCACAATCCGCCCAGAAATGATTGAGCAAATTGCAAAAGGAGCACCTTATTTTATATCTATGGACATCCCAAAAGATACTTACGGAAATGCAGAAGCTGTTCCAACAGCTGCCATCATGAATGCTCTTGTAGTTAGTTCAAAACTAAGTGATGATGATGTTTACAAACTAACAAAAACTTTTTTTGATAGCTTGCCACAACTTAGAAACTCTCATCAAGCAACAAAAGATATCTCTTTAGAAAAAGCGCAAATTGGTATGATTGCACCAATTCATGCAGGCGCTAAGAGATATTATGATGAGCAAAATAGTAAATAAAATCTCTTTTTTAATTGTACTTGGAGTGCTTGCTTTAGCACTCCTTTTTGCCCAAACAAGAGTGGTTGTAGTTAAAAGTGATGATTTTGAGTGCTATTTTAAAGATAAAAATTTTGAGCTTTCATGGATCCATTCTGTTGAAAAACAAGATTGGATTGAGGGGTACAGGGTTGAAAAAGATGGCTTTACTCTCATTAGCTCAAAGTTTAAAACATTTGGTGCAGGTGTGCCAAGTGATGGAAACATCACAAAAAAAGAGGAGGGTTTTGTCATTTACGATACAGACATAAAACTTCACGAGATAAATTGGATAGTCTCACAAAATGTAAACTCAACTCTAAATATAAACAATAAATCTTTTAAAGTATATAAGCATTTTGATGAATACTCAGAGCTTCATTTTTTAGTTAAAAAACTTCCATTTTGGAAGTTATATATAAAGGAAAATTGTCATGCAAGACTCCACACATGAAGTGCAAAGTAACGAAATCTTAGAAAAATTTGACCGTGAGTCAAGGGTGAGGAAATTTAAAAACAATAAAATAGCCATCATAGTAGCCATTTTCGCTGTTTTTTACTCACTATTTCATGTCTATACAACTTTTTACCCCATCCCGCAACTCATTCTAAGAGCTGCGCATTTGGGTTTTGGGATCGCTTTAATATTTTTAATCTACCCAACATACAAGGCTCAAGATAGAAGCAAAGTAGCTTGGTATGATTATATTCTTTTTACAATGTCCATTGTTTCATTTATCTACTTGATACTCGAATATGAAGCCATAATGACATCTCGTGGCGGTATCGCAAATGGTACTGATATAATCTTTGGGGTTATGACTGTTGTGCTTGTAATTGAAGCGACAAGAAGGGTGCTTGGTTGGATTTTACCCATTTTAGCTCTTGCATTTTTAGCATATCCATTCATTAGCCACCTTGAGTTTATGCCAAATAGACTTCTTACAAGAGCTTATGATTTGGGTGATATTTTTGGACAAATGTATCTAAAAATGGAAGGGCTCTACTCAACAGCAATCTCTGCTTCGGTTTCATTTATATTTTTATTCATTCTTTTTGGTGCCTTTTTAAGCAAATCTGGAATGGGACAACTCTTTAATGATTTGGCTCTAACTCTTGCTGGACACAAAAAAGGAGGCCCTGCTAAGGTTGCGGTAATTTCTAGTGGATTTATGGGAAGCATAAATGGCTCAGCTGTTGGAAATGTGGTAGGGACTGGCGTTTTTACTATCCCACTTATGAAAAGAGTTGGATATAGCAAAAACTTTGCTGGGGCAGTTGAAGCAAGTGCTTCTGTTGGTGGGCAAATACTTCCACCCATCATGGGCGCAAGCGCATTCATCATGGCTGAGACTACAGGGGTAAAATATAGCACTATCGCCCTTGCAGCGTTTTTACCTGCTATCTTATACTTCATTGGTGTTTTAGCTCAAGTTCATTTTCGTGCAAGTCGTGAAGATTTAAGAAGCATTCCAAAAGATGAACTACCTAAAGTTAAAGATGTATTGCTAGAGAGAGGACACCTTCTTTTGCCTATATTTGCCCTAATATATTTCCTTGCAAACTCAGTGCCAATTGGCTATGCTGCGAGCTACACCATAGGGATCGCCATAGTTGTAAGTTCACTTAAAAAATCTACAAGAATGAGTTTTCAAGACATAATAGACGCACTAGTTGACGGGGCAAAACAATCTTTGCCAGTGATGGTTGCTTGTGCTGTTGTTGGTATCATTATAGGAACAGTTAGCTTAACGGGCTTTGCAAGTGTGATGATTTCGCTTATCTCAAGCGTTGGGCAAAACTCTTTGTTTGTGACTCTTTTGCTAACAATGCTAGCTTCTATGGTGCTTGGAATGGGACTTCCTTCAATCCCAGCATACATCATCACAGCTACCATGGCAGCTCCAGCCATCGCTGCTCTTGGTGTTCCAGTCATAATCGCGCATCTTTTTGTATTTTACTTTGGTCTTTTTGCAAACATTACTCCACCAGTTGCACTTGCATCTTTTGCAGGAGCTGGCATTTCAGGTGGTGATCCTATGAAGACAGGTTGGCAGTCACTAAAGCTATCTTTAGCTGGTTTTATAGTGCCTTTTATTTTTGTCTATAATCCAGCACTTCTATTCATAGATGGCTCGCTTTTAACTAGCATGAATATGACAGAGTTTACCTATCCTCCATTTTTAGATGTTGTGCTAGTTGCGACGACCTCTTTCGTGGGAGTTGTAGCTCTAAGCTCCGCAGTGGAAGGATACTTTAAAGGGAGCATGAATGCTCTTGAGAGAATCATAATAGCTATCGGAGCGCTGATGCTCATAGTCCCAGAGTTTACAACTGATGTGATAGGTGTTGTCATAGTGTCTATTATGATTTTTATAAATAGCCAAAAAGCTAGAAAAAGAAGTTAATATGTCTTACATGTGGGGCTAAAAAGCCCTGCATGTAGCTTAGTTGCTCCACTCATCGCACACAGATAGCGTTTCATTATAAATTTTATCTTTACTTGAAATTTCTGCACTATCACTTGTAGTGGTTTCTAGTTTTTAAATGTTATGCTTTCAAGCTTCTAGCTCTTTTTATATCTTTTTTCCACTACAAGCAAAATATTCACAAAAACTCTTGTGTAGTTTTTCAAAAGTTCTATTATCTATAGTTCCATATTTTTTTATTATCACTTGTTTTGATACAACAAATGTTTTTCTAATCATTAATTTTGATTTAACAGGAATGGAGCCACTTGTAAAACTCTTTTTGTCTAATAAAATTTCATCATTTTGGAGCTTTTCTATTTTACTACTAATTGGAATTGCTATAAAATCATCATAAGGAAGATTATCTTTGAAAACTAAAACTGGTCTATTTTTTGAAGCTTTTAAATCACTAAAATAAAATTCACAAAGCACAATGTCGCAAGTTTTTACTTCCATATACTATCCTCATCTTTCCAATCTTCTATTAAGTTTGCACTATGGTTTGAGTAGGCTTTTAGTTCATTTTGCTCATCATCTGTATTTGCGCTATTAATCTCTTCAATTTTCAAACCTTTTACTTGTAGGTTATTTAGTAAAAACATTATATTTTTATAGATATTTTCTTCCATGGTTAGCTTTACAGTTTTCATAATTGCTCCTATTTATAGTTTAGTTCAATTCTACCATTTTCAACTGTATTTTAGAAAATTTGAAATTTCTGATTTTTCTATATTGGCTTCTGAGCCTATTTATGTCATTCTTCCCACTTGGTGAAAATAGTCTAAATTTATATGTCAGAGCTTTTAGAAGATATTTTATCTTCTAGTTTTACATGATAACAGTAGGGTTTTATATTTTTATCACAACCAACACTTGGTACATAAATATCTGATATTTTTGATAAATTCTCTCTTGTTTGCTTCGACTGTTATAAATTAATGGTTCATCATTAGTTTTTACATATCTTAATTTAAATCTAAATCTATAATTTCTTTTTTAAAGTTTTTGAGCCATTTAGTAATTGTTTTTGGTTTTTCTTTTCTAAAATTATCATCAGATGTAAAATAGTATATTTTTTCATCATCATGTAAAAATGCACCGTAAACATCATTCTCATTGTACATTAATATTGACTCATAGATAGTATAAAGTCCAGCTACACCAGTTGATATTACATTGCACTCAATAAAAGTGTCTAAATTTTCTTCATCATGAATATTTCCTATACATTTTAAAAAGTCTTCAAAATATTCATCTTTTAATTCATTAAATAATTTGGATAATAATTTATCATTCAATTCAATATAATCATAAAAAACATTCTTTTTTAATTTATAGTTTCCATCAAATGTAGCACTCATTTCATGAAAATATCTACTTCCAAAAGTTTCATTGACCTGAATAATATCATTAAATTTAGTAAATTTAATTTCACATTTTTCATCATCAAGTCCATCATTTTCACAAATATATTTTGCCTTATTATTAGATAGTATTTTAGCTTCTCCATCCAAATCACCAATATGAGAACCATTAAAAACACTTATTTCAAAATCAAAAGAATTATCATACACATTTAAAATATTTAAAGTTCCACCATATGATAAAAAATTACTTTCTATCTCCCATTTACCAAACCACCTATTTTTTGTTTGCCAATTAATCTTTAATAAAATAACTTTTACAAATTCACAAGGTGTTTTAGTGTTTAAGTCAATATATGAAATACTAGAATAAAGTCCAGGAATTTCTGCATTATCAAATCTTGCAGGTAAAATATATTCTTCAGGCTCTTTAAGAGCTCTTTCTTGCATAGATCGTCTTTCATGTTTAGTCCAAGTTTTACTTTTATAATACTTTGAAATAAACATTATTGTATATTTTGCTTTTTCTTTATAAATGTCTTGCAGATGAGATGTTAAATCTTTACCCCACAGTGTATCCTCTTCAAATTCATCATAAAAAACTCTTACTCCATAAGCTTTTAAGATATATGCAACTTCTTTAACATACTTTCTATCTTCTCCTGCAAAAGACAAAGCAACATCATAATCGTATTTTTTAATTTCCAAATTCATATCTCCACCTCCACTTCTCCACTCAAAAGTCTAAAAAAGCGCATCTCTTGACTTTCAAATGCTAGATTTCAAGTAGTACTCTGTTCTTAGAACATAATATCATATTTATACAGTTACCGAAAAGATAGCACAACAGCACACTACTCTTCTTATTAATCATCCCTTTACTTATAATAAAAATAGATTTTAAAAAGAATTGCATGGAGAAATGAGTATCGCAAACTACCTTGCAAAAGGGAGACAATTTTAGAAAGCTAAAAGGAAGCAAGAGAACTTCTAGAGAATGGCCAAATAACCTATAATTTTACATCTTAAGAAGAAAAACTAGACAAAAAACTGCTAGCAAAAAATCTTAAACACCATACATCTATCAGCTGGAGTGAAAGAGTTTATTTGCTATTGTTTTAATCAAGCTCGCTTAAGGCTTCTTTTGCAGCCAAATTTCCATTGTCTAGTGCTTTTTGAAACCACTCTTTGGCTTTTTCTATATCTTTTTCAGTTCCTATTCCATTTTTGTACATAAGCCCAAGATTAAACTGCGCAGCAGCATCTTCATTTTTAGCAGCAAGCTCTATCCATCTAAAAGCTTCTAAATAATCTTGTCTAACACCAAAGCCGTTGTAGTAAATGATCCCTATATTAAACATAGACGGAGTGTCGCCCAAAAGTGCAGCTTTTTTGTACCATTTCACGGCCTGCTCACCATCTTTTTTTACTCCTTTTCCGTTTTGGTGTATGAGTCCTAGGGCAAAGAGTGCTTTTGTGTCATCATCTTTTGCTAAGCTTTCAAAAATCTCTATCGCTTTTTGGAAATCATTCTCTTTATACGCCCTCATTCCCTCTTCATAAGTTGCGCTAAAACCAAAAGTAATCAAGCATAGAGTCAAAATTAAAATCTTTTTCACCATAACTCCTTAAAGTTTTATATGTTTTGGAAGGATATGACTCTTATCTCTTCCATAAACTTGCTGCAATAGTTTTTCATCTTGAAGTAGTTTAGTAAGTCCTCTAGAAACTGCTAAAAGTGGCTCATCCGCTACAAATACTGGCAACTCCAAAACATCACTTAAAAATTTATCCAACCCTCTAATGAGCCCTCCACCGCCAGTTAAAACTATGCCATTATCTACGATGTCTCCTGCAAGATCAGCTGGTATTACTTCAATGACATTTCTAACGGTAAAAGCTATCTGATTTAGTGGCTCTTTTATGGCTTTTCTAATTTTCTCGCTATCCATCTCTAACTTTGTTAAAAAACCAAAATTATCTCTACCTTTTACAGGCGCAACTAAAGGCTCATCTAGCTTAACCGCAGAGCCTATCTCCATCTTTATGCTCTCAGCTGCTCTAACTCCTATGTGAAGGTTGTACTCTTGCCTTAAAAAATCTAAAATGGCTTTATCTATCCTATTTCCAGCAACTCTGCTTGCTTGACATAAAACAAGTCCTCCCAAAGAAGTCACTCCCACCTCAGAAGTCCCAGCCCCAATATCAACTACCATATGCCCAGTAGGTCTTAAAACATCAATCCCCGCTCCAATCGCTGCTGCCATTGGCTCTGCTACTAGAAAAACCTCTCTAGCTCCAGCTTTTAAAACCGCATCTTTTACAGCATTTCTTTCTACTTGTGTAACTTCTTGGGGCAAACAAACAATGATCCTAGGCTTTGCAAAACGACTCTTTTCATAAACTTTTTCTATCAAAAACCTAATCATTATCTCAGTAGCTTTAAAATCAGCGATAACTCCATCTCTCATTGGCCTAATGGTAGTTATGTTTTTAGGGGTTTTTCCAACCATGAGTTGTGCCTCTTTTCCTACTGCAACAACGCCTTTTCTATCGATATTGTTTTTCTTAAAAGCCACAACTGCTGGCTCACTTAGAAGCAAACCATCTTTTTTGGTGCATATTACTATGTTTGAAGTGCCAAGATCCATCGCAATATCATTTGCAAAAAGCCCTACTAATTTACTATACATATCCATCCCATTTTAAATTAATTCCATATATTACCATGCTTGAAATTTGTAGAGCATTAAAAGCATAAAGTCATTTTTTTGATATTAAAGTTAAAATAGATATACTTCTTGTTTTAATTATTATTATTACCCACACAAAGGAACCTCTTGCGCACGCTTTTAATCTCCTTTTTTTTGATTTTTTCTCTTAGTTTAACTGTTAGTGCTGATGATTTTGAGTTTGAATTTACCCAAGAAGAACAAGTTTATGATCCACTAGAAGGTTACAATAGATTCATGACTTCATTTAATGATAAGGTTTTTACCTATGGGATTTTACCTTTAGCTAAAGGCTATGGCGTGATTGTGCCTAGAGAGATTAGAAGCGGGATTCACAATATTTTTGATAATATTTTATTTCCTATTAGGTTCATAAATAGCGCACTTCAAGGCAAAGGAGATGACGCATTAAATGAACTTAGAAGATTTCTTTTAAACACCACTTTGGGCATTGTTGGATGGAATGACATAGCTAAAACTAAGTATGATATTAAAAGAAAAGATGAAGACTTTGGGCAAACTCTTGGACGCTATGGAGTTGGAAGTGGATTTCACATAGTACTGCCGCTTTTAGGGCCCTCAAACATTAGAGATATGTTTGGTTTAGTTGGTGATTATTTTGCAAATCCAATTAGCTATGTAGATCCAGAGAGAGATTCGCTAGCCTTAAAATCATATAACTATTTCAATACTTTCTCTTTTTATACAAAAGAGTATGAACAGATTAAAAAAGAGTCGCTTGACCCATATATTTTGCTAAGAGATGGGTACGAAAAACGAAGAAAAGCACTTATCAAGGAGTAGAAATGTTAAGGTTGCTTTTAATATCTATTTTTTCAACCACGATTTTATTTGCAGCGCTTTTAAAAGATGAAATAGTCCCAGTTATGACAGAAAATATTGACTATGTTATAGACTCTTTAAAAGAAAAAGAGTTGAAACAAGATGAGTTCATTAAAGATATTTTTGAGCGCTTTGAGGGTGTTTTTGACTTTAGTTTAATGGCTAGATTAAGTCTTGGAGCATCACAATGGAAAGATTTAAGTAGTGATGAGAGAGATAGGTTTGAAAAACACTTTGTAGATAAAATGAAAAGATCTTTTGTCCAAAGACTGGAACTTTACACAGATGAAGAGGTTGTAGTAAAGGAAGTGGAAGAAGTAAAAGTTGGAAAAGCAACTAGAATTTATCTCTTAACTGAACTTGTAGGAGATGAGAAAAACTACTCCATAGTCTATAAGTTTCACAACGCGGGTGATGATAGCTGGATGATTTATGATGTGGATATTTTAGATGTTAGTCTAATTCAAACTTATAGATCCCAATTTGATGGGTACTTAAAAACGCACTCTTTAGATGAGCTTATTTCATGGCTTAAAGAGGATGAAGATATTTGAATTTAACCCATCTTTTTAAATTCATTATAAAAAGACCAATATTTAGCGTTTTTATCATAACTGTTTTTGTTGGTTTTTTAGCTTCATATGCACCTTTATTAAAGATAGACGCCTCATCTCAAACCCTGCTTTTAGATAATGATAAGGCGTTTAATTTTAGTAAAAAAATCTCTCAAAGATATGCAACTTCAGACTTTTTAGTAGTGGCTTTTGAGCCAAATGAGCCTCTTTTTACCCCAAAAACAGATGAAATTTTAAAAAATCTTTCAAATGAACTTGAGAGTTTAGAGCATGTTGCATCTATAACTTCAATACTAAATGTCCCCCTGCTTCAAAGCCCAATACGCCCCATTAAAGAGATGGTAAAAGGAGTTCAAACTTGGAGTGATTCAGGGCTTGATGCTGCCTTAGTTAAAGAGGAGTTTCTAACAAGCCCTTTTTATAAGAAAAATCTTGTAAGTGAAGACCTCTCGACCACTTCACTCTTAATATTTTTAAAAGATGACTACCCAAACCAAAGGGATATTCAAAGAAAAATTGAGCATGAAAATATAAAACAAGTAAGAGCAGTTTTAGAAAAATATGAACCGTATGGCAACCTCTATTTAGGCGGGGTTAGCATGATAGTTGATGATTTGATAACCTACATAAAACATGACATACTCTTTTATGGTTCAGCGCTTTTTTTACTGCTTGGTGCTACTTTATACTTCATATTTAGGCAGATTAGATGGGTGGTTTTACCCATTTTAGTTTCAGCCTATTCAGTTGTGGCGACAGTGGGAATCTTGGGATATTTTGGTTGGGAAGTTACAGTTGTCTCTTCAAACTTTATTGCACTTCAACTCATAGTCACGCTATCAATCATCATCCATCTAATAGTAAGGTACAGGGAGCTTTCACACCTTTACCCAAAAGCTAGAAAAGATAGGCTCATTCTTCTTTCTATGCTCTCAAAAATCGCCCCTACATTTTTCTCCATCATCACAACTGTTGCAGGCTTTGCAGCTTTGATTTTTTCAAACATAAAGCCCATCATTAGCCTTGGTTGGATGATGAGTTTAGGCATATCTGTATCGCTTCTCATTGGCTACACGCTTTTTGGAGCGTTTGTTTCACTCTTGCCTAAGATTAAGCCTATTTTCTTTTTTGAAAATAGGGTGGCTTTAGCTTCATGGTGCTCAACAGCTGTAGAAAAAAGAGGAGTTTCCATACTGCTAATTACAGTTTTTATCTTTCTTGTAAGCGTAATTGGAGGCTCTAAACTTGAGGTTGAAAATAGTTTTATAAACTACTTTAAATCCTCCACCCAAATCTACAAAGGCATGGAGATTATAGATAAAAAACTAGGTGGAACCACACCCCTAGACATCATCATAACCTTTGAAAATGAAAAAAAGAGCGAAGAGGAGGAGCTTGATCCTTTTGAGGCTGAGTTTGCCCAAACAAAAGATGAAGCTAGGTACTGGTTTAGTGCTCAAAAAATGAGAATAATCGAAGAGGTTCATGACTATTTAGAATCCACTAATGGCATTGGAGCTGTCCAATCCATGGGAACTTTACTAAAAATTGGAAAGATTTTAAACAAAGATAGAGATTTAGACAGCTTTGAAATGGCCTTGCTTTATAATGAGCTTCCAGATAGATTTAAAAATCTCATCCTAAATCCATACTTAAGTATTGAAGATAACGAGCTTAGATTCTCAACTAGAGTTATGGATTCCATGCAAGATTTAAGGCGTGATGCCCTGCTTAAAAAGATAGATAATGATTTAACTCTTTTGTTAAAAGATAGTGGCGCAAGGGTTGAACTTACAAGCTTGATGGTTTTATATAACAACCTTTTGCAAAGCCTTTTTGAATCACAAATCAGAACCTTAGGCATCGTCATCTTTGCTCTTGGCATAATGTTTTGGATGCTTTTTAGAAATCTGCAAGTTGCCACCATAGCCCTTCTTGCAAACATAGTGCCAATTAGCACTATTTTTGGATTTATGGGATGGCTTGGGCTACCTTTAGATATGATGACAATCACCATTGCAGCAATTAGCATTGGGATTGGAGTGGATGACACCATTCACTATTTGCATAGATTTTTTAGTGAATTAAACTATGATGGAGACTACCTAAAAGCGATGCAAAGATCCCATGAAGGGGTTGGATACGCTATGTATTACACGTCTTTTATTGTGATACTTGGTTTTTCCATTTTGGTAGTTTCAAACTTTATACCCACTATATATTTTGGTCTTTTAACTGTACTTGTGATGGCGATTGCCCTTTTGGGTGCTTTGCTTCTTTTGCCAAAACTTGTGCTTTTAGTAAAACCATGGAAAAGAAAACATTTAAGGAGAAATTATGAGTTATCGTCTTGAAACAGATTGTGTTCAAGCGGGCTGGAGCCCTAAAAATGGCGAACCTCGCGTAGCGCCCATAGTCCAAAGCACAACTTACGCATACGAAAGCGCTAAGAGTGTAGCAGATCTTTTTGACTTAAAAGCTAATGGACACATGTACTCAAGGATATCAAACCCAACTTGTGAAGTTTTGGAGAATAAAATAGCAGCACTTGAGGGAGGTGTTGGAGCTTTAGCAACAAGTGCAGGACAGACAGCATCCACCATAGCCATTGCCAACATTTGTACCGCTGGGGATCACTTCATCGCATCTAAATCTTTATATGGTGGCACGGTTGCTCTTTTTACAAATACCTTTAAAAAGCTTGGCATTAGTGTGACATATGTAGATTTTAATGCTCCACTAGAGGAGTTAAAAAAAGAGGTTTTGCCAAACACTAAGGCAGTTTTTGCAGAAACTATTGCAAATCCAGCTTTGGATATTTTAGATTTTGATAAGGCTTCATCTTTAGCTAAAAGCGCAGAAGTCCCTCTCATAGTTGATAATACTTTTGCCACTCCATATCTTTGCAAACCATTTGAACATGGTGCGGATATTGTGATTCACTCTGCTACAAAATACCTCGATGGTCACGCTGTAGCAGTTGGTGGGCTCATTGTAGATAAAGGAACTTTCAACTGGAGTAATGGGAAATTCCCAGAGATGACTGAGCCTGATCCAAGCTATCATGGGGTTGTTTACACTAAAGATTTTGGAAATCTAGCCTATATTATAAAAGCTAGAGTTCAGTGGATTAGAGATCTTGGCTCATACATGAGTCCAATGAATGCTTTTTTAATTAACCTTGGCATGGAAACTCTGCACCTTAGGATGGAAAAACATTGTGAAAATGCACTTTTGCTTGCAAAGTTTTTAGAATCTCACCCAAAAGTTAGCTGGGTAAACTACCCTGGACTTGAGTCGCACAAAGACCACGCTCTTTTAAATAAGTATTGCAAGGGTGCAAGCGGGGTATTGACTTTTGGAGTTAAAGGTGGTGAAAAAGAGGGTGAAAAGGTGATGAATGCCCTAAAATTAGCCAAAATCCTAGTTCATGTTGCCGATGTTAGAACTTGCGTACTTCATCCAGCCTCAATGACTCATAGACAACTTAGCGAAGAAGCGCTAAAAGATGCTGGAGTTAGCCCTGATCTTATTAGGGTTAGTGTTGGGATTGAAAATATTGAAGATTTGAAAGAGGATTTTCAAAACGCTCTATCGGTCATATAAAATAAGCTCTTTTTTAATCAAATATGTTAGAATACTCTCCTTCTTTGGAGGGTATCTGACCCTGGTGGGCAGCGCGGGCTTCAAACCCGACTGGCTGGGCGGTTGACCGTCTGGCGGCAGGTTCGATTCCTGCACCTTCTCGCCACTTTTTAAGGTTTGGAAAAAAATCACTTTCCAGCCTATTTCCAACCTCGCAGCAAAAAAAGATAAAATATTGTGAAAATAAAGAAAAAGGCTACAAAGCAACCCTTTTATATAAAAATCAGTTGTTAATATCTATTTTATAAATTGGATTTAACACTTTTACTATTGATTGATGGACTTCAAATAAAACTTCATTTGAAACAGTGCCTATTTTTTTATAAAACCTATTAATTGAAAGACTTCTAGTTTGAAAAGCATCAGCAGATGAATCTTTTATCAAACCATTATTAGCATCTTTTTCCAACTTTGTCATCCAGATTACATGTTTAAATTTATCTTGCCAAGTAGTAATAGGAACAACTACTCTAAGTTTTAATACTCCGACACTATTGCTACTCACAACAAGACAAACTCTTTTCTTATTCATCTCATCTCCTATAGTAGGATTAAGATCAACCTCCCAAATCTCACCTTGAAGAATATTCATACATATCCTCCTCGAAGTTTGACCAAGCTTTTAAATCTTCATCTTCCTCATAAACAGCAGCCATGATTTCAGCAGATTTTTTCATCTTTTCCACTTCTCTTTTTTTATAGTATTCATTAAAAATTTCAATATAAACGCTATTCAAAGATGTTTTTAATTCATCTTTAATTTCTAATGCCATATCTTTAAACTCTTTTGGAAGATTATTGATTGTTATTTTTTCATGTGTAACTACCATTATAAACTCCTTCAATTATTAATGGCATATTATACCATTTTTTAGACAATTGAAAACTAATATATTTTGTACTATTTAAGAGATTTAGGTAAACTTATTTTTCTATTTCAATCCTGGCGGACTTGGCGGTTAACCATCTGGCAGCAGATTGGGTTCCTGCACCTTCTCGCCACTTTTTAAGGTTTGGAAAAAATCTCTTTTCAGCCTAAAAATAATAAAATAGATAAAAAATTTAGCATATTTTACCTATCATTGCAGATAGCATAAAAAAGGTTTAAAATGAAAAAAATTACTTTGGGATTATTAATTGCGCTTAGTGCGCTTTTTGGAGAGAGCTTTGAAAAGGATGTGAAACTACACTTAAAAGATGATCACAATTCCTCTCAAAAAACATTAAAAAACTTTGATGAAAATGTAAATGCGAAAACTAAAAACACCCTTCAAAGTCCGCATACAAAACCCATAGAAGTACAAGGCAATATAATCTTTGAAATGAGAAAGGATAAATGAAACTAGGAATAGTTAATGTATGGTCCCTACAAAGCAGTATGAGTTTTGCCCCCAACAAAGCAGGGGCAATGTTTTAAGAGTCTATTTTATCCCAATCAATATCTAGCGCTTTAGCAACCCCTTTGCCATACAGTGGATCAGCCTTTGTGCAATTTTGGATATGCCTTATCTTAATCATCTCTGGCGCACCACACATATTTCTAGCTGTATTTTCAAAAAGCACTTGCTGCTGCTCTTTGCTCATTAGCTGAAACAGTTTTCTTGGCTGAGTATAGTACTCATCATCATCTTCCCTAAAGTTCCAATGATCCGCCAAATCTCCAATGGCAAGCGCTGGATCTTTGTATTCAGGCTGCTCTTGCCACTCTTCATAACTATTTGGCTCATAACCAATGGTTGATCCGTAGTTACTATTTATCCTCATCTGCCCATCTCTATGGTAGCTATGTACTGGGCATCTTGGAGCGTTTACTGGGATTTGGTGATGGTTTACGCCTAAGCGGTATCTTTGCGCATCTCCATAAGAAAATAGCCTTCCTTGAAGCATCTTATCTGGTGAAAAACTAATGCCAGGAACCACAGCAGCAGGATTAAACGCAGCTTGCTCAACATCTAAAAAGTAGTTACCTGGATTTTTATTTAACTCAAAATACCCAACCTCTATCAGTGGAAAATCTTTTTTATACCAAACCTTAGTCAAATCAAATGGATTGTAAGGTAAATTTCTAGCCTCATCCTCACTCATCACTTGAATATACATTGTCCATTTTGGAAAATCTCCCTTTTCAATGCTCTCATACAGATCTCTTTGGTGGCTCTCTCTATCTTTTGCAATGATATTTTCAGCCTCTTCATCTGTTAGGTTTTTTATGCCTTGTTGTGTGTGAAAATGAAACTTAACCCACACTCTTTTATTATCTTTATTTATCATTGAAAAAGTATGACTTCCAAATCCATGCATGTGCCTATATGAATATGGAATACCTCTATCACTCATAACTACGGTTACTTGATGTAAAGCTTCAGGCAGTGAAGTCCAAAAATCCCAATTGTTTTTTGCACTTCTCATGTTAGTTCTTGGATCTCTTTTTACCGCGTGATTTAAGTCTGGAAACTTAAGAGGATCTCTTAGGAAAAACACTGGTGTATTATTGCCCGCTAAATCCCAATTCCCCTCCTCTGTATAAAACTTCATTGCAAAACCACGGATATCTCTCTCGGCATCTGCCGCACCTCTCTCGCCTGCCACAGTAGAAAAACGCACAAACATATCTGTTTTTTTGCCAATTTCATTAAACATTTTTGCTTTTGTGTATTTGGTAATATCATGCGTAACTGTAAAAGTGCCAAATGCGCCAGAGCCTTTAGCGTGCATTCTTCGCTCTGGTATAACTTCCCTATCAAAATGAGCTAGCTTTTCTAAAAACCACACATCTTGCAAAAGCATTGGCCCTCTTTTACCAGCTGTCATAACATTTTGATTATCTACAACAGGTGCTCCAGCAACCGTTGTTAACTTCTTTTTGCTATCTTTCATCTGTTCCCCTTTTATGATAATAATAATATCATACCCATTTTAGATAAAGATAACTTTCTAATTGATAAAATTTATTAATTAGAATAGATAACCAATGTTTACCATATATCTTTGTTTCTCGATAGGCTGCCTCTCTTTTAAATGATAATGAGCTAAAAATGAAACTCCAGCACTTACATGTAACTTTGGTTTACCAAAAGGCAGAAACTGCACAGATGGAGTTATATAACCAGAACTACCGCTAAAGGCTTTAAAAGGTAGTTTACTTCCTCTAGTGCTATCTATATAATTACCCATATCTGTTTTGCTATTGTATGTATAAGCATAATCTAGCCCTACATTAAATCTCTTCTCTAGCGCTTTTACTGCACCAATATTAAAGGCAAACTCATTTCCAAAATCATAATCATGCTTTGCTTTTGGCCTATAAATATAGTGCATATTTGAATCAATTCTTAAGCTCTCATCCAAAATCTTAGTAGCCCCTACTCCTATCTTGTACTCAAATTCGCCAGTTCCAAGTTGCGTTGGAGGAGGAGTTGTTTTAATATCATTTAAGAGCATAGGTTTTTGTTTAAAAGTTTTACCTTTACTTCCTGTTGGAAATTTCACTCCGCCATCTACGGCAACTAGAAGACCATTTGAGTTATAGACTATCCTTCTAGCATTTAACCATATGTCGCTAAGTCCGCTATTTCTAACTTTAACATCTTGCCCAAGCTTAGCATCTGCTCTAAAGTTTTTATAAGGGATGATTAATGATAGTGTAGTCTTATCATCAAGCCCATATCCAAAAGCAAAGATGGAGATATTAGCTTTTGCATTTAGGTTTTCACTATTTGTAACCTTGCTTGAGCCATCATACATTGAATCTCTTTTGAAGTAGAGTTGCCTATAATTTAGTGTTAATTTACCCTCAGGCAAAACCATAGCTCCGCCATTAGTCCCTAAAGATGGGATAGTATCAGCCATAACAATCAATGGTACAGCAACCAAGCAAGAAGTAAGCATTTTCTTCATTTCATTCCTTTTAGATAATGATTATCATTATTTGAAGTGTACACTTTTGTATATTAAAAATCAAGGTGTGATACAATTCTTCATGAATAAATCTTTTATACTAATCCATACAGCCTTGCCAATCGAAGCAAAAGAGCTAAAAAAAGAGTTGAACTTAAAGCCAATTTCAAAAGGGCTTTTTAAAAATGAAGATACTATCTTGATAGTCTCAGGAGTTGGCAAGAAAAACACAATAAGCATGCTAAGCACTATTTTCGATAAATTTCAAATTAAAAAAGCGATAAATTTTGGAATAGCTGGCTGCAAAAGTGAAAAAATCAAAATTGGGACTCTTTTTTGTACAACCCATAAGCTAAAAAACATCCCTTTTAGCTTGATAACTACGGTGGATGAACCTTTAAAAGACTTTAGTGAAATGAATACAGATTTAGTAGATATGGAATCACAACATTTTTTAGAAATCTCCCTAAAACATCTTAGCAAAGAAGATATTTTTGTTTTCAAAGTAGTTTCAGACCATGGCGATTTCAAGGGGTTAAACAATCATTTTATAAACTCAATCTTATCTCCTAGTGTAAAAAAGATTTTAAAATATGTCTAAATTTGACAAAGCTTTTCTTGAGAGTGGATACAGTAAGCTTCCCAAAAAAACTTTAGAGTTTTTAAAAGAAAAATCCACCAGCTATCGCTACTCTTTTCAAGAGATAAGACAGCTTTTAGATATGGCCATAGATTTTCACATGTGGAATGAAGGCGGATTTGAAGAGTTTTGGGAAGATTTAGACAAAAAAAGCTCATTTGAAAAGATAAAAAAGATTTGGCTCTCAAAGAAAAACTCACCTCGTAGCTACCATTTAAGTGCAAATAACTATGAGCCAAACAGAGTTTCTCAAATCTCATTAGAGCAAAACTCGCTTGGGCTTGGCTGGTGCCCTGTAGCATCGACTAAAACAAGATGTTGCAATCTTTTAACACTAGATGCGGTGCAAAGCTGCGGATATGACTGTAGTTACTGCGCGGTGCAATCTTTCTATCATGAGGGGAAAGTTGTTTTTGATAAAAACTTTTCAAAAAACTTAAAAAAGATAAAACTTGATTCAAATAAGATTTATCACATTGGGACGGGGCAATCTTCAGACTCGCTAATGTGGGGAAACAAAGAGGGAATTTTGGATGCTCTTTTTGATTTTGCAAAAGCAAATCCAAATGTCATTTTGGAACTTAAAACCAAATCAGACAATGTGTCCTACATGCTAGAAAACGACATTCCACCCAATGTCATCTCGACTTGGTCGCTAAATCCCCAAGTTGTGATAGATAATGAAGAGCATAAAACTGTAAATTTAGCAAAAAGAATAAAAGCTGCCAAAAAAATTGCGGATAAAGGAAGATTGGTTGGGTTTCACTTTCATCCTATGGTTCTTCATGAAGGGTGGAAGAAAAACTATCTAAACATTGCCAGCACTCTTTTAGATGAATTTAACCCAAAAAGTGTAGCCATGATCTCATTTGGAGCTCTCACTTTTACAAAAAATGTTGTTAAAAAGCTAAGAAGAAGAGCACTTAAAAGTAAGATACTGCAAATGCCACTTGAAGGAATTGGTGGAAAGTTTTCCTATACTTTGGAGCAAAAAGAGGAGATGTTTGGGTTTTTATATGAGGCATTTAAACCGTGGCATGAGGATGTTTTCTTCTATCTTTGCATGGAAGATGAGAGCTTGTGGGCAAAGGTTTTTGGACATGAATATGGGGACAATTTAGAGTTTGAAGAGGTGATGCTTGGGGCATATATGAAAAAAATAGGAAGTTTAAAATGAAAAGCGTACTAATGACAGGTGCAAGTGGTGGAATAGGGAGTGCTATAAAAAAGCTTCTTTTGGAAAATGGTTACAAGGTTTCAACCATTGGAAGAAGAGATGCGCAGATAGTTTGCGACTTAAAAGATAGTAAGCTTTTAGCCAAAGAGGTTGAAAAATGGCTAAAAACAAATGATGTGGATGTACTCATAAATGCAGCAGGTTTTGGGCTATTTGACCCTTTGGAGTCCACTAAACCAGAGAAGATAGATGAGCTTATTTCAGTAAACTTAACGGCTCCCATCACTCTTTCTCATCTATGTTTGAAAAAATTTAAAAAACAACATAGTGGTCACATAGTCAATATAGCTTCCATTGAGGCGACTAGACACGCGAGGTTTAGCTCCATATATACGGCTACAAAGTCTGGACTTAGGGACTTTTCACTCTCTTTGTTTGAAGAGTTAAGAGGTAGTGGAGTGGCGGTTAGCTGCATAAATCCAGACATGACTAAAACGCCTTTTTTTAATGAACTAAGATTTGCCCCAGGAGAAGAAGATGGCTCTTTTATTGAGCCAAAAACTATTGCAAAAACTCTGCTTTTCATACTAGAAAATCCAAGCACTGTTTGTGACATCACGCTTAGAGCCCCAAAATTTGGCATTGTGAAAAAGTAATTAGGAAAAATTTAGTTTTTTTTATGCTATAGTAATATTATTAATATATAATTTAATTTTATATAAGATATCAAAAAGGCACTCTCTTATGAATAAAATCATAATCTTAATAATGATTCTTAGCGCTATACTTCTGTATTTAAGTAATAAACTAGCCATAAAAACAAGATTAGCTAAAGGCAGTAAAAACAAATTTGCACTTGCATATGAAAAATTTATTTGTGATTTGTATAGAAAAAAAGGGTTCTCGGTGGATCACATAGGAGTCACGCGCGATAGATTTGGTAATGAAAGACTAAACAGAAAAGATCGCGGTATAGACATAATTGCAAGAAAAGATGGTTATAGAACTGTCCTCATTCAGTGTAAATACTGGACAAGCATATTTCATAAAAACAAAGAAGATAAAAACTTTTTCATTGATCATAAAAATATTCAAGAATTTTTAGGCAACTGCACAAAGTTTTTACTTCGAAATAGTGATATTGCTAACATAGATAATTATGAGTTTACTATGGTAGTCCCTCATTTGCACAATCTTAAGCCAAGTGCATTGATGGAGTTAAAAGATGTTGGACAAAAAGTAAAACTAGAGCTAGTGGAGATGTTTGAGAAAAACAGTAGTCAAACTATGAAAGAATATGAGTTAATTGTTGGAATTATAGAGGCTAAAACTAGGTGTTGGAAAAGAGAGTGTAAGAAAAATACAACTGTAATTGCTCTTTATTTTTATAATAATTATGGCTCTATTAAAACTGAAAATAGTAAAATTTCTTTTGAGCTTAAAGAACTTCCTATTGATATACTCAAGTTAATTCAACAAAAATATCCAAGCTACGAACATACCTTAAGACAAAAAGATGGCATATCCTACATTGCAAATAATTGCACTCATTGTGGTGTTGTGCAACATGATAGTTTTCTTTTCGATAAACCTAATGGAGTGTTTGCTACTGCTGCAAATTTGCAACAAACATCTTTTATAGCCCTAAATAAGAATAGAAATAAATTAGAGTATATATCAAAATTTCATGAATAGTTTTTGATTAGTCTAGTCTTTAACTACAAGCAAAAGTGGCACGCCCGAAGAGATTCGAACTCATGACCGCAGGTACCGCAAACCTGTGCTCTATCCAGCTGAGCTACGGGCGCACTTAAAAGTCGGTATTATATCTCATTTCTTTTAAAAAACAAAGTTTTGTACCGCCCTTAAGTCTTTCTAATTTTAAAACTTTTAGCTAAACTTTCAATATGAATTTTAATATCAAATCAACTCTTTGGCGCTCTTTAGATAGTGCTTTATCCATTTTAAGACTCATAATCCCCATCTACATAGTAGCTGATATTCTATTTTTCTATGATTTTTTAAACAAACTAACCTCTGTTTTTGAACCGCTAACTTCATTTTTAAACCTTCCAGCAGAAAGCTCACTTGCTTTGGTAAGCGGTATGTTTTTTAACCTCTATGCAGCTATTGCTTTTGCTGCGCCTTTGGGACTTAGTGCAAAAGAGTGGACAATTCTTGCTGTATTTTTAGGGATTTGTCATGAACTCATGATAGAAACTGCCATAATGCAAAGGTTGAAAATACCCATTATTTTTTCTCTTCTTTTTAGATTAACGGTGGGTATTTTGGGCGCTTGGCTTGTTGCTTTATTGCCTGATACGCTCTTTGGGACTAGCGCAATTTTAACGGTAGAGCCGCTTCCAAGCTTTAGCTCCTTCTTAGAGTTATTTATAAATTCACTGAAAAACGCCTTTATTTTAGCACTAGAAGTTGTGCTTCTTGTGTGCGGAGTTATCGTACTTTTAGATTTTTTAAAAACAAGAGCCTTCATTCAAAACTACTCTAAGAAAATAAATGTAGCTTACAGCTTGCTTGTAGGGACAATCTTAGGCACAACATATGGGGCTGGCATACTGATAGATGAGTACAAAAACAGCTCAATGAGCTTAAAAGAGATCTGGTTTGTAGGAACTTTCCTAATGGTTTGTCACGCCATCATAGAAGATACTATCATTTTTGTGATTTTTGGTGCAAACATATGGATAATCGTTGCTATTAGGGTTGTTCTGGCTATACTGTTTGCCTTTTTAGTTTCGCTGTTTTTTCACCTATTTTTGAAAAAATCCACATAAATCTCATTTAAATACTCAATGAATTCTCTTGGTTTTTTATATCCGCCTACACTGCCAATTATCTTCATGCTACTTGGATCTATCAAAAATGAATTTGGATAAAATTCACTCTTTATCCCACATTTTTTTGCCTCATTTGGAGTTAGAACTGATAAAAAATAACTCTTTTTTAAGTGCCTTCTATAAAACCCCTTGTCTATCATTTCGCTACTCATTTTGTTGCACCATTTACAGTTTTTACTTACAACAAAAGCCCATATTAGTTGATTATTTTCGGTAATTTGATTTGACAAAGTTTTATATTCACAAGAAAATAAAGTAGAGAAAAATAGTAAAAAACTAAGAAGCAGTCTCATGTTTGCTCTTTTTTTGTTGCAATAGTAACCCTAAAACTATCAAAATTAATCCAACAATAGTTGAAGGAAGAATGCTCTCTTTTAAGAAAACAGAGATAAAAAATAGCGATAAAAATGGTGAAAGAAATATCAAATTTGCAATCTTAGCTGTTTGTTTGGTAAGTTGCATTGCTTTTAACCAAAGTAAAAATGTAAATCCCATTTCAAAAATGCCTACATAAACTCCTCCTAGTAAGCCTTTTATTGGAAAAACATTTAAATGCCCATTTAAAAATGCCCAGATCAAAGTTAGGAAAAACCCTACTCCAAAATTAACCCAAAGTCCAATTACAGGATCTATCTCCCATTTTTTATTATATATCCAAAAAAGAGACCAAAGCAAGGTTGAGCCCAAAGCTAAGGCAACACCTACTGGATTACTAAATTCCAAACTAAACACAGCCCCTTTTGTAGAGATAATCAGTACTCCAAAGTAGCATATAAACCCAGCGGCTATGTCTTGCCAATAAAGCCTTTGCTTTAAAATTAAAGCCGACAGGTATGCTAAAACAAGCGCCCATGTATAGTTAAGTGGCTGAGCCTCTTGAGCAGGTAAAAGATCATAAGCTTTAAAAAGAACTAGGTAGTATAAAAAAGGATTTAGCGCGCCTAAAATAGCCATCTTTTTAAACTGAGCCCTATCAAAATGAAAGCTCTTTTTTTGAAGTTTAATGACAAGGCTCAAAACTATAAATGAAGTGCCAGAAGCAACAAGCAAAAGTTGTACAGGAGAGAGATAATTTAGCGATATTTTAAACGCAGTAGCTACAGTTGACCATAAAAAAACTGCACTTAACGCATAAATATAGGCTTCTTTATCTTTCATAATGTTCCATTTTTAAATTATTGTACCCAATTTTTTATACTATAAGTTATAATACGCCTTTAGGAGAAAAAATGAATGATTTGATAATTGCCTACCAAGGCGTTGAAGGCGCATACTCTCATTTAGCATGCAAAAACGCCTATCCAAAATCTCTCACAATTGCTTGTGATACTTTTGCAGATGCTATGAAATTAGTAGAATCAGGCACGGCAAATTTAGCCATGATACCAGTTGAAAACTCTACCGCTGGAAGAGTGGAAGAGATGTATAGACTTATTCCAGAGTTAAAATTAAACATAGTAAAAGAGCATTTTGAGCCAGTTAGGCACTGTCTTTTAGGCGTGCAAGGCTCATCACTTAAGAGTATAAAAACTGTAGCCTCTCATCCTCAAGCTTTAGCACAGTGCTATAAAAATATTTCAAAATATGGATTTAAAGCTGAAGCCAAATTTGACACAGCAGGTTCTGCAAAAGAGATTAAAAAGTTAAATGATCCAACAAAAGCTGCTATTGCTTCTAAACTAGCTGCAAAACTATATGATTTAGTGATTTTAGATGAAAACTTTGGCGATAAGATAGGAAATACTACTAGATTTATTGTTCTTTCAAATGAGAGCACTACTCCAAAGTACGATAAAAAAGAGGAGTTTATCACCTCATTAGTTTTTAATGTAAGAGATATACCAGCAGCCCTTTACAAAGCATTAGGCGGATTTGCTACAAATGGAGTAAACCTTTTAAAACTTGAAAGCTACTCCCCTAAAGGAGATTTAAAAGTAAGCCAATTCCACCTTGACATCGACTCCCACCCGCATCATCCTAGTTTCATTTTAGCCCTAGAAGAGCTATCATTCTTCGCCAAAGATATTAAGTTTTTAGGTACATATAGAAAAGACAGCTACAGAGTAAACATTTAAATCTTAATTTGTATTTTATTAATGAAGGTTTAACTACTCACCACTCACCATCAACTATCAAC
>Ga0265293_10001464_pt1 | contig 51330 bp, 53 predicted proteins | sample Munlanlewell138R_FD_192505 | JGI IMG/M metagenome (GOLD analysis project Ga0265293, IMG submission 192505) | Leachate microbial communities from a municipal landfill in Southern Ontario, Canada - Leachate well 138R | ecosystem: Engineered > Solid waste > Landfill > Unclassified | place: Canada... | reverse complement strand
TGTACGGCCGGTTTTTCTGTACCGTTCAAGCCAGTCCTGAAATGTGCGGATGTTTACTCCGTACAATGCTGCAATTTGTGCCTGAGTGCCCTGATGCTTCAGGTACGCCGTAATGGCGCGTTTACGTCTCTGTTCTGTTGCGATTCCCATGAACAGAACACTAAAACAATATCAGCGGTGTTCCAATCGTTAAATGCTCTAGTGGGCAGTCAATATTCTGATTCTTTCCCCTGTGATTAAAAATCTTGGCGGTCTTTGCGACCTTCCTGTTAGATATTTTTAAACAAGCGTTCCCTTCTGTTAAACATTCTCATCCGTTTATATCCGTGTTATCCGCGGGAAGAAAACGGACGCTCGTCGAAGTGTCCTACCTTTCCAAAAAACCTTGGCGGCCTGGCGGTTAATTAAAATTTATAAATACCGCCTGCATTTCACGGTTGTCCGGCGCAGCGTTTTAACTATTAGCTTCCATTTTTAGGTATTACCCGTTACGCATTATTCACCATGAAAAGTTTTGCGATTATCGGAACCGGCGGAATCGGCGGGTTTTTCGGCGGACTGCTGCAGCGCGGCGGGCTGGAGGTTCATTTTCTTTTGCACAGTGATTATGAATTTGTGAAGAAGAACGGGCTGACGATTGAATCGGCGCATGGTGATTTTAACCTGCCGCAGGTGAACGCCTATAATGATCCCAAAAAAATGCCGGCGTGTGATGTTACTCTGATCGCACTGAAAACGACACAAAACTCACTCCTGCCCGGCATTCTGCCGCATACGGTGAAAGATAACGGCATCGCAATTTCATTACAGAACGGACTGGGGAACGAAGAAGCCGTTGCGTCAATTGTCGGTGCGGAACGCACCGCCGGCGGGTCCTGTTTTATCGGTTCCACTAAAATGGCTCCGGGATTAATCAGGCACACGGACGCCGGACAGATTACGCTTGGCGAGTATCGCACTGACGGCGCACCTGCCGGAATTACACCGCGCCTCCAGCGGCTCGGCGGCGTGATGAAAAACGCCGGCGTGAATGTTGTGCTGGCAGAAGACCTGCCGCTGGTGCGGTGGAAAAAACTGTGCTGGAACATCCCGTTTAACGGAACGTCCGTTGTGAAAAATGCGCTGACGGATGAGCTCGCCGGCAATCCGGAGCTGCGCGCACTGTGCCTGAAATTAATGGAAGAGGTCGCCGCCGGATCGGCGGCGGTTGCACGTCCGGTTGCGCCGGAGTTTTTAGATCAGATGATGGCGTATACTGAATCGATGACGGCATACGCGCCGAGCATGCGCGTGGATTACGATCACGGCCGCCCGATGGAAATTGAAAGCATCTACGGCGCGCCGGTGCGCATGGCCGGCGCCGCCGGCGTTGCGATGCCGGAAACGGAAAAACTTTATAACGAACTTATAACACTGGAAAAAGAGCAGTTGAAATAATTGTAAATCGGCGATCGGGAATCAAAAATGTATTTAGAGCTTTTGAATCAAACAACTCACTGGCTAATGCGCAGCGGATTAACGGAAGAGCTCGCCGGAAATGCGGCGCACGGACTGATGCTGATTCCGGTAGCGATTGTCGCGTTTATTGCTTATGCCATTGTGCGGATAGCGGTGGTACGTACCGCCGTCAAAATTGCAGCGAAAACAAAAGTGACGTGGGATGACCAGCTGGTCGCATCCGGATTTTTTGCGCGTCTTGCGCACATTGTGCCGCTGACGATTATTCAATGGCTCGGCGCGCTGCTTGTTTCTTCCGGCGGCACTGAAACTCCGCTCTGGTTCGATGCCATCTTACAGGCCTATCTCCTGCTCATTCTAATCGGCCTGCTTACAGCGCTGCTCACCGCAACGCAGTTGATCCTCGCCGAAACGCGCGCCGGCACCATGCCGCTGAAAGGACTAATTCAGGCGGCGCGACTGACCATTTATGTGATCGGCGCCATTCTGCTGCTCTCTATCCTGCTCGGGCGGTCGCCGGTGTTTTTCTTTTCCGGTTTAACAGCGCTGACCGCCGTAACCATGCTGATTTTTAAAGATGCGATTCTCGGCTTTGTCGCCGGCATTCAAATTTCAGCCAACCAGATGATCAAGCTCGGTGACTGGATTGAGATGCCGCAGCAGGGCGCCGACGGTTTTGTAATCGATGTGTCACTTACCACGGTGAAGGTGCAGAACTGGGATAAAACGATTTCTACAATTCCAACCTATGCGCTGATTTCAGAGTCGTTTAAAAACTGGCGCGGCATGTTTGAATCCGGCGGGCGGCGCATTAAACGCGCCCTGCATATCGACATGCAAACGGTGCGTTTTGCTGACGAAGAGATGCTGAAGAGCTGGCAGAAAATCCTTCTGCTGCGCCCCTACCTGAAAACAAAGCTCGCGGAGATTGCCGCTGATCATGAAACGATCGGCGAAGACAGCGGGATCCTCGGCAACGGCCGGCGGTTGACCAATCTCGGCACATTCCGCGCCTATTGTTCGGCATATCTGCGCGCCAATCCGGAAATTAATCAGGAGATGATTTTCCTGATCCGTCATCTGCAGCCGACCGAGCACGGAATTCCGGTGGAGATTTATGTCTTCACCAAAGACACACGCTGGGTGGTGCATGAAAGTGTACAGGCGGATATTTTTGATCACCTGCTCGCCATGCTGCCGCAATTCGGATTGCGCACATTCCAGGTTCCATCGGGGAATGATTTGCGCGAATTGAAAAGGTAGGGCGCTCAGTCCTTTGAGCGCCGAAAAAATGCGGACGGCAAGGGACTGCCGTCCCTACCTTTTGGAATATAATTTTTCAATATACTGCTTCGCGCTGTCGCTCCAGAGGAAGCGCGCGGCGGCGGCGGCGGTGCAAACAGAGTTCCACTCCTCCGGGTTTCCGGCGCGCAAAGCGAGGGCATCACTGAATGCTGTTTGCATGGCATCGACCTGTGCAACAAGTGTTTCGCCTTTGAAACTGAAACCGGTGATGCCGGGCTGAACGGTGTCACGCAGTCCGCCGGTGCGGTGGACGAGACAGGGTTGTCCGGCGCGCATGGCAAGCATCTGCCCGATGCCGCACGGCTCAAAGGAACTCGGCATAATAAACAGATCGCCGGAAGCGTAGAGTGCCTCGGCGGCTTTGGCGGCGTACCCGTTGATAAAAATAAAATTACTGTTCAGTGCGGCGGTTTCGGCAAGAAAAGCTTCAATGGATTGATCGCCGGAGCCGATAAGAATATACACACCGGAGCTTCCGATCGCGCTGAGAATTTTTTCGAGCCCGGTTTTCCCGTCGGTGCCGCGCGCTTTCAGCAGCAGCATTTTTTGATCCACTGCACGACTGATGCCGGTGGCGATGAATGCCGGTTTTTTCTTGGCGGTAATAATTTTTTCAAGCGTTTGCAGCGCCGTAACATCGGCAAGGTTCACGGCGCCCCGCTGCGCGGCAATGTGTGCGGTTTCACGTTTCAGCAGTTCAAAAAGCCTGCCGGCCTTCAGTTTACCGGTTTTGTGTTCCGGCGGATAATCGCAGCCGTTCAGAATGCCGAATAGTTTTCCGGCGCCGGCGGCATGCTGCAGCTCTTTTTCGAGTCCTTCACCGCCGGAAAACTGCGGCGGATTGCCCGGGCGCAGAATTTCTTCGGCATAAGTCGGCGAAACGGCGTGCACGGCGTCAGCCAGCCGGATTCCAATGGCCATGGGATTGATGCAGTCGGTCCAGCGCGGGTCGAGCAGCTCCGCCGGAATTCTATCGCCGGGAAACAGACCAGGAAACCAGTGCCGGAGCGACGACAGATCGCCGGCAACCGGACGGATGCCCTGCAGCGCAAGATTATGAATGGTGTAGACGGTGCGCAGGTTTTGCAGCGCAGCAAATTCTGAGCTGTATTTCCTCAGGATCAGCAGAAATGCGGCGTGCCAGTCGTGCAGATGCAGAATATTCAACTCGCCGCAAAGGGTTTCATTCACTGCCGTTGCGGCGGCGGTGCAGAAGCGGGCAAATTTGGTTGCATCGGTACAGAACGGGCGTGAGGGCGGATCATCGCTGTAGATCACCGGCTGTCCGGCAGAGTTCCGGTGCAGAAATCCGGGATGGTCGATAACGAAATGCCCGGACTGATTGAACGCGTCACTTTTCGGGCGGACACGATACAGCGTCGCGGTTTCAAATTGACCGGCAAAATAGAAACGGATATCTGCCATTTTTACCGCGCCGGCGGCTTCATGCAAATAACCGTACGAGGGTGTAACCACTGAAACGCAGCAGCCTTCCTTCGTGAGCGCCGCCGGAATGTCGCGGATCACATCGGCAATCCCGCCGACTTTGCAGTTGGCAATGCCGTCATTTTCGGCAGCGACCATCAAAACGCGCAGTGTACTCATACCGCCACGTTAGCAGATATCGATAACATACAGATAGAAAAATCTTACGCCGGCTTTGTCCGGAAAACACGATTGATTGATCTCCATTCGTCAGCAAAACAACTTTTTTATGCCGGCATAAAGATTCCTGTTGCCAGCGCTCCGGCAAAGGAGTAGTAGCGTTCAAAAATTTATGAAAGGCGCATGGACACTCTGACAATCCGTTCCGCAGTGCCGGCAGATCTGCCGGCACTTGAATCCGTTGAAAACCGCTGTTTTACAGCATCCCGGCGCAGTTCGCGGCGCGCATTACAACACAGTCTGCACAGTCCGGCGCAGGAGGTTCTGATTGCCGTGACAAAAACCGGCGGCGTGCGGCAGATTGCCGGTGCGATGACATTGCACATTCACATGCGCACCGTTCGCATCTATTCAATCGCTGTTCTGCCGGCGTTTCGCGGCAGCGGAATTGGAAAAAAATTAATTCACCGTGCAATTACCGTTGCGCGCCGGCGCAACCGGAACGCCGTCAGCCTGGAAGCCGACCGGCGCAACCGGCGGCTGATCCGCTGGTATGAGTCGTTCGGCTTCGAAACCGGTTGCGTTTTAAAAGATTATTATGCGCCAGGACGCGCTGCGGTGCGCATGCGCTTGACACTGGAAACCGCGCCGGAAAGAGAGCTGGTATATGGCCGTGCATAATTTGATTATTCTGAACAACCCGGCGCACTGGCAATTTGATATTGAGGAAGTTGAGATTGTCTCTGCGAAGGCGTATTTGACGGATACGCGCTATGCAACGATGAAAAACGCCCGTGTTTTTAATTTATGCCGGTCATACCGTTATCAGTCCGTCGGCTATTATGTTTCGTTGCTGGCGGCGGCACGCGACCATCGCGCGATTCCAAGCGTGACGACAATGCAGGATTTTAAGTCGCAAACCATTGTGCGGACCATCGCTGAAGATATCGATGAACTGATCCAGAAAACGCTGGCAAAAGTACCGGCAAAGGAATTCACATTGTATGTGTATTTCGGGCAGACGGTACAACCGGAATACCGTTATATCGGCCGTGCGTTGTATAATCTGTTTGAATCCCCGCTTTTGAAGGTGACGTTTGCCTGCAGCGAAAAATGGTTGATTCAGCAGCTCGCACCGCTGTCGCTCGGCGGTGTATTGGAAACCGACCGGCCCCATCTTTCTGAATTTGCACGGCGTTATTTTTCGCGCAAACGGTTTCACAAAACTGAAATTCAGCAGTACGCATACGATCTCGCGATTCTGGTGAATCCGGAGGAAGGGAGCTCTGCGCCGTCGTCTAAACGCGCGCTGAAAAAATTTCAGGACGCCGCCGATGAACTGAATGTTTATACTGAATTTATCACCAAAGAAGATTACAACCGTCTGCCGGAATTTGATGCGCTGTTCATTCGTGAAACCACTGCGGTGAATCACCACACCTACCGTTTTTCGCGCAAAGCATTTGCTGAAGGGCTGGCTGTGATTGATGATCCATTTTCGATTCTGCGCTGCGCGAATAAAGTCTATCTCGCTGAACGGCTTGCGCTCGCCAAAGTTCCGGCGCCCAAAACCGTCATCTTGCAAAAAGACTGTCTGAAAAAAATTCCGATACTGCCGGGAGTCACGCTGCCGTGCGTTTTAAAACAGCCTGACAGCGCGTTTTCAAAAGGTGTTACCAAAGCCAACGACGAAATCGAATTCCGTCAGAAGCTCGAAATGCTGTTTGAAAAGTCCGACCTGATCATTGCGCAGGAATTCATGCAATCGGAGTTTGACTGGCGCGTCGGCATTCTCGACCGCCGGCCGCTTTACGTTTGTAAATATTATATGGCGCGCGGCCACTGGCAGATTTGCAACTGGTCCGGCACAAACGGCAACCGTTTCGGCAACACTGAAACACTCCGGGTGGAAGACGCGCCGGCGGCAGTGGTGCAAACCGCGCTGAAAGCCGCCAACCTGATGGGCGACGGACTGTACGGCGTTGACCTGAAAGAGATTGACGGGAAAATTTATGTCATCGAAGTGAATGACAATCCCAGCATCGACGCCGGCATTGAAGACCTCGTCCTCAAAGATGAACTGTATCTAACCATCATCCGCTCCATCATCCGCCGGATTGAAAATCTGTAACCGCCGGCAAAATTAGAAAAACAGTTTAAAAAATTTAAGAATGCCCTGTTTCCACGGGACGCGATGTGAAACGCCGCCTTTGTTTTCGAACGAGTGCAGGTTGGCAAGATACCACTCATAGTTTCGCACGAGCGCCTGCTGATTGGAATATTCCGGAAAAAACTGCAGCTGCGTTTCAATTTTTTCAGTGGAAACAAACGAGTCTTCGCATGCGGTTTCATAAACCCATTTATAAAGCGGCGACAGTTTGAAAAATTCCAGAATGCGCAGCGTCCAGATCAGCGGTTTCGCTGGAAATCCGATGATCTTTTTCCCGAAACCGGCGCGGTCGAGCACGGCCTGATAGTCTTCTTTCATCGTGGTAAAATCGGTGGCGCCCACATTGAAAATATCGTTGACTGTATCTTTGTCCTTGATCAGGCAGAGATAAACTGATGCGCACAAATCTTCAACATCGAGCAGTTGATACCGGTTTTTGCCGCTGCCGATCATCGGGAAGTTTTTGCCGTCTTTTGCCCAGTCGTAGAATAATGCAAAGACACCGAGACGTTCCGGGCCGATAAATGATTTCGGGCGGATAATCGGAATACACATACCTTTTTCGCGATATTCAAGGCAGACCTTTTCTGCTTCGATTTTGGCGATGCCGTACGGTCCGACGCCGATCAGTTGATCATCTTCACGCAGCGGATGATGGTCGGGGATGCCGTAAACCGCTGTCGATGAGATATGCACGAAGCGTTCGACATTCTGGTGATATGCTTCTTCGAGCAGGTTTTGCGTGCCTTCAATATCCGTCGAAAAAATTGCTTCTTTGGTGTAAAGCGGCAGTGCAGCGGCGGTGTGAATCACCCATTGCACGCCCTGCATCGCTGCTTTCACTGCGGCTTTGTCGCGGATGTCGCCGGTAATCACGTTCACACGGTCGCGCTCCGGATAGTCAAACTCCGCAAAATCGAGCGAGACGATATCGGTGACACCCTGGTGTATCAGATGGCGAATCAGATTAATGCCGAGAAATCCCGCGCCGCCGGTAACTAAAACCCTCTTATTCATATCCGAATCCTGAATGAATGATTTACATATATCGTTAAAAGAACAGGAAAACTATAATGCAACCATCGTGTGCACTGCAAATCTAATGAAGAAATGCCGGGGATGAAATCCACCCACGGATAATGAAAGCGGTTTACGCCGGCGGGTTTAAATGGTTGTATCGGTGCATGAAAACATTAAAAGACCTTGGAGAGCATAACGCAATTGCCGCACTGACTGCAAATCTGAAAGCCGCCGGCGATGACTGCGCCGTGCTGCCGTTTGCCGGCGCGCCGTATGATTTGGTGTTAACCTCCGACCCGCTCATCGCCGGAATTCATTTTACAGCCGCTGCGCCGCCGGAACAGATCGGCTGGAAAGCCGCTGCGCGCGTGTTCAGCGATTTTGCGGCGATGGGTGCCGATCCGCAATATCTGCTCATCAACGCGGTGGCTCCGCCGGAACAGAATTTCGAAACGCTCAAAAAAATATATTCCGGCGTACATGATGTTTGCGCGCAATTTTCCGTTGAACTCGCCGGCGGCGATCTCGCGCAGGGACCGGCGCTTGAACTGCACGTCTTCGGCGCCGGATGCGTGCCGAAAGATAAAGCCGTGTTCCGTTCCGGCGCACGCGCCGGCGATGCGATTTATGTTACCGGCGCACTGGGCGATTCGCTGAATACCGGTAAACATCTGACATTTACGCCGCGCGTCAAAGAGGGCAAATGGCTCCGGCAGTCCGGTTATGCGCGCGCAATGATTGATATCAGCGACGGACTTGCCACTGATATCCGTCATATTCTAAAAGCTTCCGGCAGCGGCGCAGATCTGATTCCGGCGCAAATTCCGTTAAACGGGACACTCGAACAGGCGCTCTATGACGGTGAAGATTTTGAGCTGCTTTTCACCGTGCGCGGCGACGAAGCCGATCGGTTTGATTTTGATTGCCTCCACGAACTCGAACACAAATTCCATCGCATCGGAACTGTAACCGCTGCACCGGAAATTTTAACCCTTGCCGGTGAACCACTGGAACGCAAGGCGTTCGAACATTTTAAAAATTGAATTCGCGGATCATATTTTGACCGTACCTCGGGATATAAACACCGGCCGTGTCTTTGTTTGACTCTCGTTTTATGCCTGCTTGTGTGTGTTTTTTAACCGAATACAGGCAGAAGATGGCGGTTCAACAGATTATGTGTTACGTTGCGGTTGACAATATCTGCGTGTTTTTCGAGCGCGCTAAAAAATTCATCGCCGAGTTCATAAGCAACTTTATAGGCAACGTGGATTAACTGCCGCAAACTTGGATTATATTCCGAACAGTTTTGTTCATGCCGCAGTGCATTCACGAACTGTCCGCTGCTCCAGCTGTTCACAGTTTCAACCGGCGGAAGTTTTGCCGGATCAATATCAATCACGGTGGCATACGGTGCGGCGAGTTCATCGTAACGGCCAAGCGCATTCGCATAGATTTTTTTCGCTACGTCCAATCCGTCGCCGTCGGCCTCGGCGAGTCCAATGACTTCTTCGAGCCAGGTGGTGCCGGCGGTTTTTACATGCAGTCCGGCATTATATTTTTTTATGATGCGGTTCATCGCCGGATAAATGGCAAATTTGTCGCTGCCGGAATGAACGCTCAACCGCAGCGTGTTTTTCAAGCCGAACTGCTCCGCCGCAAACCGCAGTACCGCCACATCCTGTTCAAACTCTTTTTCGAACTGCGCCACATCACCGGCATAATCGACGCCTTTATTAAACCGTCCGCTGAATTTCGGCGCGATGGTGTCCACCGGGATTTTTTCCTGCGCAATCATCGCCAGAATAAACAGCATTTCCAGCGGTGTTTGCGGCGCGTCCGTTTCGTCCATCGAAACTTCAACGGCAAACGCGCCGGATTTTTTCGCTGCAATGTGCCGGTAAATCCGTCCGGCTTCCTGCACGGCATGCAAATAGTGTTCGGCAATGCGGCGAAGCTCATCCGACGTCACCGAGAGTTTTTCATTCAATCCCGGCAGCTCGATAGCGCCGGAAAATTTCTGCATTGCGGCAACAAATGAATCAATATCATTTTGCGCCGCCGGTTTTCCGATTTCTCCTGCTACGTCGAGCGTGAAAAAATCGGACGCGTCAATAAAGCCGTCAACATTCGCCAGCGAAATATGATCTGCATCCACAAAATACGGCGCATGCCAATTCAATGCTTGCACTGCGGCATCCGCTTCAACGCGCAGCGATGCCGGTTCTGTATGCACTGTTTTGTGTTCCCGGTTGGATTTATTCCACACCGGAAAAACCTGTACGCCTTTTTTCCCCGCCTCAATATAAGCGGCCAGCTGCGCTTTGCCCTGATGACCGAACCGGTCGCCGCATCCTAATGTATAAACAACTTTTTCTGACATGTTCATCTCCGTTAATACTTCATCTGAAAATTGCCGCTTTGCAGTGTTGCATTCGCAAAACCCTGCTCCACTTTTTTATTTCGAATCGAAGCAAAAGACCCAAGCACGAAACAAATTTCAACCACAGAGATCGGAGGTGCAGAGCAGGTATTCTTCGAATCTCCGTGAACTCTGTGGTTTTATTCTCATCCGCGACGTCCATGGGTCTTTCCGCTATAGAACATTAAAATATTCTTTCGCATTATTAAAACTGATGTTCTCAACCATTGTTCCGAGCAGCCCCATATCCGCCGGAATTTCTCCGTTTTCCACCTCGCGCCCAATCAGGTTGCAGAGAATGCGCCGGAAATATTCATGCCGCGGATAGGAAAGAAAACTGCGCGAATCCGTCAGCATACCGACAAACCGGCTGAGCAGTCCGAGCGCCGACAGCGCGTTCATCTGCTTTTCCATTCCGTCTTTCTGATCCAGAAACCACCAGCCCGAACCGAACTGAATTTTCCCGGGGCATGAACCGTCCTGAAAACATCCGGCGAGCGTCGCCATCAGTTCGTTATCACCGGGATGAATATTATACAGAATGGTTTTCGCGAGCTGATCGGAATTGTCGAGCCGGTCGAGCAGGCGAGCCAATCCCGGTCCCTGCCGGAAATCACCGATTGAATCAAAACCGGTATCCGGCCCGAGCTTTGCAAGCAGACGGCTGTTATTATTCCGAAAGGCGCCGACATGGAATTGCTGGACCCAGCCGCGCGCGTGATTCATTTTTCCAACCTCATATAAAAATGCCGCTTCAAACTGTTCACATTCCGGCAGGCTGATTCCGCCGCCGGCAAATGCTGTTTTAAAAATTGCATTTAATTCCGCCGGTGTCGCTGAAGCATCCGGTATATATGCCACGCCGTGATCTGAAAGCCGGCAGCCGGCCGAATGAAAAAATGCGTGCCGGGTTTCAATCGCCGCAATCAGCGACTCAAAATCGTGTATATGAATGCCCGAAATTTCCGCCAGCGTTTTTATATACGCCGGCCATGTACTGTTCAGATTCATCGCTTTGTCCGGACGGAACGTCGGCAGAACGCGGATTTCAAATTTTTCGCCGGCAAGCTGTTGATGATATTTGAGTGAATCCACCGGATCGTCAGTTGTACAAACCACTTTTACATTCATCCGGCGCATCAGATTGCGCGCCGAGAATTCCGGTGTACGCAGCATTGCAGTCGCCTGCTCATAAATTTTGTCCGCCGTTTTTTCATTCAGCACCGTGTGAATTCCGAAATAGCGCTGCAGTTCCAGATGCGTCCAGTGATACAGCGGATTGCGAATGGTTTGCGGAACAGTCTCCGCCCATTGTTGGAATTTTGTGCGCCACGGTTTTGCGCCGGTACAGAATTCCTCGCTCACGCCGTTCGTACGCATCGCACGCCATTTATAATGATCGCCGGCGAGCCATACTTCGCCGAGATTGTCATAGCGTTTATCTTCAGCGATTTCCTGCGGTGACAAATGGCAGTGGTAATCAAAAATCGGCATCCCGGCGGCATGTTCGTGATAAAGCCGGCGCGCGGTTTTAGACTGCAGCAAGAAATCTTTATTCATGAACGGCGTTTTCATCGAGGATCCTTTGGTTTTCTCAATGCTTTGAGAAAATAATTTTTCGATGCACTTTTCAAGCCGAAACTTGCGTTACAGAGATATTTACGGCATCGTTGCCGGACTATGGCAAAAGTCAGTCAGAAACAGATAGCAGAAAAACTCGGCGTTTCTATTGCGCTCGTATCGCGCGTGCTTTCCGGCAAAGCTGAAGAAATCGGCATTACCCCGGCGACGATTCAGAGAGTTCTGAAAACCGCCGCTGAAATGGGCTACGTTCCAAGCGCCGCCGCTCTTTCGCTGAAAGGCAAGCCGACGCGCACCGTCGGCGTCGCAGTGTATGATTTTAACGATCCGTTTTTCGGCGCACTCATTCGTCAGATTCAAACTGAAGCGCACCGGCATAACTATTCACTTGTCCTCGCCGGATTCCTCAATCGTGTTCCAACCGAACAGGATCTTCAGCCGCTGCACAAACATTTCATCGACGGGCTGATTATTCTCGGCTCTGACATGAACGCGCCGTGGCTGAACGATTTTAAAAAGTTTCCTGTCGCGCGCATCGGACACGGTGCCGGAAATGAACACAGCCTGCGCGTTGCTATCGACGAAACTGACGCAGCACAACAGTTAATTACGCATTTAAAAACACGCCGGATAAAAAAAATCATCTGTCCGGAAGATAACCTGCCCGTACACCGGCTGCGTTGCGATGCGCTTACCGCCGCCGCCAAAGCCGCCGGAATACAAACCGGCAGTCTGCCGCCGGCGGATTGCGAACCCTTTAGTGCCGGAGAATCTGCGGTTGAAAAAATCCGGCAGAAACCGCTGCCGGAAAACTGCGCCGTGGTTTGTATTAATGATCAATTCGCCATGGGACTCATTCACGAACTCATCGCCGCTGGCATTTCCGTTCCGCAACAGATTTGCGTTACCGGCTTTGACGATATTCCCGCTGCGGCGCAATTCATACCGGCACTCACCACCATTCAGCAGCCAATTACCCAAATGGTGCAGCGCGCATTTCAGCACATTCTCAAGCCGGAACCGCTCAAAAGTGTTTATCTGTCTGGCAGACTTGTTGTGCGTGAGTCTGCATGAAGTTGACGAAAAAAATGGCGGCATGAATCAAGAATTAATAAAAACCGACGAACGCAAAGAAACGGTGGCAGAGCATCTGGCAAATGCAATTACACACGGGGTCGCGTTGGGCGTCAGCATTGCCTGTTTGGTTTTGCTGACTGTTTTCGCGAGTTTGCGCAAAGGCGCCTGGGAAATTGTAAGCTGTTCAATTTATGGTGCGATGCTGGTGATTCTTTATCTGGCGTCGACGCTGTATCACAGCATCCATATTCCGCATATTCGCCGGATTTTGAATATTATTGATCATGGTGCAATTTACCTGCTGATCGCCGGAACATATACGCTGTATCTGCTGGTTCCGTTGCGCGGCGGACTGGGGTGGTCGCTGTTCGGCGTGATCTGGGGACTGGCATTGACCGGGATAATTTTTCAGGCGCTGTTCATCAGCCGGTGGAAAATATTTTCCACATTAACGTATCTGGCCATGGGCTGGATGGTTGCAGTGGCAGTGGTTCCGTTGATTAAAATTCTGCCCGCCGCCGGAATTATGTGGCTGGCACTCGGCGGACTGCTGTATACCCTCGGCGTCATCTTTTATATCTGGCAGCGCATGCCGTTCGCGCACGCGATCTGGCATCTGTTCGTTTTTGCCGGCAGCCTGTGTCATTTTTTCGGAATCTTCTTTTTCGTCGCGATGTGAGCGAAGCATTGGCGTGCGGTGATAAAGAGGTATCCGTTGCGCCACTATTGTTAAACCGGCGATATGTTTCGCTTTAGCGCTGCATTCTAAAATTATTTTTCGGTCTGCACTTTGATTTTCAATTCGATGTCGTGGTCGTAAAGTGCGGTGAGCAGTTCGTCCAGATCGCCTTCCATAATCCGGTCGAGTTTGTAGAGTGTTAAATTAATCCGGTGATCCGTTACGCGGTTTTGCGGATAATTGTATGTGCGGATTTTTTCGCTGCGGTCGCCGGAACCGACCTGTGACCGGCGTGCAGCCGCCTGTTCGGATTCAATCTGCTGCTGCTGAACTTCAAACAGCTTGGCACGCAGAACGCGCAGAGCTTTGGCTTTATTTTTGTGCTGCGAACGTTCGTCCTGACACTGCACAACGGTGCCGGTGGGAATATGTGTGATGCGGATCGCGGAATCGGTGGTGTTCACATGCTGCCCGCCGGCGCCGCTGGCGCGATAAGTGTCGATTTTCAACTCTTCGTTTTTAATTTCAACATCAACCTCTTCGGCTTCGGCGAGCACGGCAACGGTGGCGGCGGATGTATGAATCCGCCCCTGTGTTTCGGTTTCCGGCACGCGCTGCACGCGGTGCGTACCGCTTTCATATTTCATCTGCTTATAAACCATTTCGCCTTCAACAGAAAAAACGATCTCTTTATAGCCGCCGGCTTCTGCCGGGCTGATATCGAGCAGCGAGATTTTCATGCCGCTGTTTTCGGCATAACGGCTGTACATGCGGTACAGGTCGCCGGCGAAAATCGCGGCTTCGTCGCCGCCGGTGCCGGCGCGGATTTCCATAATCACGCCTTTGGCGTCCGACGGATCCGGCGGGAGCAGGGCAATCATCACCTCTTTTTCCGCCGCCGGCAATTTTTCTTCCGTTTCGGCAAGTTCCGCTTCCGCCATTTCGCGCAGTTCCGGATCGGCATTTGCATCGTCCAGAATCGCGCGGCTTTCGTTGGCGGAATCTTTCAGCCGTACAAATACTTCTGCGGCGGCGGCAATTTTTTTCTGATGCGAATAGCTGCGCATCAGTTCCTGCATTTTCTGCGGATTTGACGCCACACCCGGCGCCGACATTTCCGTTTCAAGTCCGGAAATACGGTTTCGCAGATTTTTAAGATAAGTGTTATCAATCATATCAGGACACAAAAAGACCGGACTTCGCGAAGAAATCCGGTCTTTTCAGAGGATGGGTTACTTGCCGCCGTAGCGTTTGCGGAAGCGGTCGACGCGACCTTCAGTATCCACAAATTTTGCCTGTCCGGTAAAAAACGGGTGACAGGCAGAGCAGAGGTTCACATTCATACCCTTCACAGTCGAACGCGTTTTCAGTACATTGCCGCAGGCGCAGGCAACTTCTGCTTCAATATATTCAGGATGAATTGTTTTTTTCATTTTCGCTGTTCCTTCTAAAAGAGCCGCTTTTTAAACCATAAATGCCGGTGCCGGCGCAAGACATTTTTGGCTGGAATATTGGAACGGTGGAATAATGAATTTTTGGTGGGGCAGACAGGAATCTCTGCTCCACCGCAAATGCCGGCGTTCCTCCATTTTCATTCGATGCCTCGTGCCTAATCCCTGAATCCGCTTAATCCGCGGTGGAAATTTTTAGCGGTAAAACACTTCGCCGGAAATCTGTTCCGCCGTCAGTTCACCGGAAGCAACCAGTGGTTGCAGCGCGATTTTAATTTCATTTGCCGGCGCGCCGGTGATCAACGCCAGCTGCGCTGCCGTCGACGGGTGCCGGCGGATTAGTTCGATTAATTCCGATAAGGCAGGGCGCTCAGTCCCTTGAGCGCCGCAATTTTTTGCGGACGGCAAGGGACTGCCGTCCCTGCCGATTCCGGATGGCGGCGTCACGTCGGCCCTGCCAAATGCCGCAATAATTTCGGCGTGCGGCGTAAACAACTCACAAAACGATTCCAATGTTTTTTCATCCACCGCGCGCGCCGCCGGATCGGCGACCGGCCGCACCGCCGTATTCAGCTGAATTTTATCCGGCATAATCTCTTCTGCCGTTGCCGCAATTTTTTTCACCTGTTCCGGCGCGGAATTTACACCGTCCATCAGAAAAACCTCCAGCCGCAGTTCGCCGGAAAATTCGCGCCGGAATTGCTTTGCGCCGGCCATAAATTGATCAAATGAAATTTCCGGCGCCGGGCCGTTCACGCGCCGGAACGACTCTTCATCCCACGCGCTTAAACTGATCTTCACAATATCCGCCAGTGCCGTTTCCGCACGAACATCGGCGCGATGAAGCAGCGTGCCGTTCGACAGAAGAATCACCGGAATCGTCGTTTTTTCTTTGATAAAAGCAATCAGTTCGCCGAGACGGCTGTACAACGTCGGTTCGCCGGAACCGGCGAACGTGATCACATCCGCAATGCCGTCATGTTTCAGCCAGTCAGAAATTTCAGCGCAAATATCCGCCAGCGGAAAAAATTCTGCGCGTTCGGCCGTCAGCTTTGTCGTCGTACCGCACTGACAGAACATGCAGTTAAACGAACATGTTTTGAAGGGCGTAAGATCAATTCCCAGCGACCGTCTGAACCGCCGCGACGGAACCGGGCCGAAAAGATATTTATACTGCGCCATTCGGGAAGTATGAGATATGAAATGTGCAGGATGAAAGCGGTATTTAAAAAATTATTACGCCCCGCGAACACCCATTAGATATTTAATCCCACAGTGTAATGGAACGGATCAAACTTAAAGCGATCCGGATCAGAAGTCCAGATGTTGCAGATATGTAAGACCGCGTAATGCTTTGAGCCGTTTGGCGAAATTATAGGCCATCAAAAAGGTCTGTACATGTTCTTTCAGCTGATCATGAGTTCCGTGGTGATAACGCTTCACCAGTGCTTCTTTCAACGTCCGGTTCATCCGCTCAACCCGTCCGTTTGTCCAGGGATGGTTGGGTTGGGTCAGCCGGTGATCTGCATTGTTTCGGGCACAAGACAGTTCAAAGGCATGTGCGCGAAAAGGACTTCCGCAATCCATGACCTGCTTGATATCCGCTGTTGCAGACCGTCGGTTCCCCGGCGGGGTAAACCGGGTTCCGTTATCCGTTAATACGGTGTGGATAGTATAAGAAACGGCCTGGATGAGCTCTTGTGACCGGGGTTGCCCAGGCCCCATGGGACATCTTGTCGTTGTGCGCTGTCGCCGTTTCGCTGCAGTTTTCGGGTTAATACCGTGCCTCCGCGCCAGACCATTCAGGCCCTCTTGACGATGTTGTATCGTTCGACGCATCGTCTCAGTCGTACGGGCGCACCCTTGTACTATCTGTCCCATAATTCATCCATCCAGAGCTGGTTATACATCACTCCAGTACACTGTGGAACTAAACATCTAATTGTAAAAAATCTGAGCCATCAGCTGTCAATCGGCAATGCCCGTTATTCCGGCTTCAAATCACGGGCCATTAAGTCTTTGAGTGCGGCACAGGGATCTTTGCCGGTTTCTACAATAGCGCAGACTTCGGTAGTGATCGGCATATCAATCCCGAGTGCGTTGGCAAGGTCGCGCGCGGCAGCAGCGTTCCATATTCCTTCGGCAACCTGTTTCATGCCGGCCATAATATCGGATAGTTTTTCGCCCCGGCCCAGCCGTTCGCCAACAGAACGGTTGCGGCTGTGCCGGCTGGCGCAGGTGACAATTAAATCACCGATTCCGCTGAGTCCCGAAAATGTTTCCGGTTTTGCGCCCAGCGCAACCCCGAGCCGGGCAATTTCTGCGAGCCCGCGCGTCATTAGCGCCGCTTTTGAATTATCGCCGAGTCCCATGCCGTCGAGAATTCCGGCGGCGACGGCGATAATGTTTTTCAATGCGCCGCCGAGTTCAACACCGATCATGTCGTCGGACGTATACACACGGAAATGCGCGCCGGAAAATGCTTTCTGAATCAGTGCTGCATTCGTACCGGCAGTGGTAACGGCGGTCGGAACATTGCGTGCAACCTCTTCGGCATGACTAGGCCCGGACAGCACGGCGACGTCACGGTGCAGAATTTCTTGAGCAACCTCACTCATGCGCTGATGCGTTTTTTCGTCGAGTCCTTTGGTGGCGCTGACGATTGCAGTATCCGGTTTGAGAAACGGTTTGAAAATTTCGAGCGTTGTACGGAAAAAACGTGACGGGACAACCACAACAATCAGATCAGCAGTTGCAGCGCCGGCGGCGGCAGATGTCCACTGGATCGCCGGCGGAATTTTTACGCCGGGCAGATAAATGGAATTTTCTCCGGTGATGCGGATAGATTGAATTTCTTCTTCGATCGGGCCCCAGATTTTTACCTGATGCCCGTTGCCGGCAAGTACTATTCCAAGCGCTGTTCCCCAGCCGCCGCTGCCAATGACAAACGTGTTCATAAACTTTGTGCCTCTGTGCCCGATGCCTTTGTGCCTTTTTTAAATCGATTCTCCGTTCCATTTTTTAAGCGGACAATATTTGAACGATGACGCCAAATGGAAAGGGCACCGAGCAGAGTTAACGCAATTTGCACTGCGAGTGTATAATTTGGATGAACCCAGCTGGCGATGACGACCGCAATGGCAGCGATGATTGAGCCTAGTGAAACATAACCGGAAAGTTTGAATGCAATAATCCAGGTGACGAGTCCGATGACCACCGCAAGCGGCGCAACACCGAGCAGTACGCCGGCGCTGGTGGCCACGCCTTTACCGCCTTTAAATTTAAGGAAAACCGGAAAGTTGTGTCCGATGATCGCCGCCGCGCCGAATAGAATTCCGAAATCCGGTGAAATTCCGCCGACGATACGCCAGAAAAAAAATGCCGGCACAAAGCCTTTCAGTACATCAAGAATAAAACAGGCGATGCCGAGCGGTTTGCCGAGACAGCGCAGTACATTCGTTGCGCCGATATTCCCGCTGCCAAGCCGCCGGATATCTTTGCCCTGCGTCTTCCCCAGCAGCAGCCCGACCGGAATGGAGCCGATGAGATATGAGAAGAGTACGGGGATTAATAAACTATAGAAAACACTCATTATTTCCCAAAAATGGATGTACCGAGTTTTTTAATGGCGTCTTTTACTTCTTCGTTGCCTTGAAGCTCTTTAACATTTTTTTCGAGCTGTTCGGCGATGGCGCCGCCGATGACTTCACCACGATTGGTCGCGGCGTTGCCGGTTTGCCCGGGAAGTATTTGCTCGATTAGTTTTTGAGTTTCCGGCGCATCGGACAGCTCTTTAACATTGTTCGTCAGACTGCTTTTCAGCAGTGTCTTGCCGATACTGAGCGACTGCTCGGAAAAGACGGACCGCAGTGCGCCACCGAACTCAAATACCGGGTTTTGCACTGTTCCGGAAAGTGGTACGTTGAGTGTAAGTGCACCGATTTCTGCACCTTGCACATTGAGATCATTCATTGAAAACTCAATGCGTGAGCCGTCGAGAACCCCGGCGCGGCAGGTAATGGACGGCTTGATGGAAAAAGAGCTGCATTCAGCTCTGTTCTTTTTGAGCAGGCTGTCCAGCCATTCGGCATCAATATCGATGACACTACCGGCGGCATTGAAGCTTGGTTTTTCAGGATCAGTGAGCGGTTGGACGAATGCGTTGAGGTCGGTAACGTAAGCCTGTTTATTTTTTGTGAGCGCGCCGCGCAGTACAATCAGTGTATCGGGCTGATCTTCCGCCGGAACGGTGAAAATATTCCCTGCGGTAAAGCGTGTATTTAAACTGATCTCCTCCTCTACGAAATTCACGGCGCGGATTTGGATTTCAGCAATGATGTTCTGAATATGCAACGGAATAGTCACCGGCAGCGGCTCCTCAACAATAGAGACTTCTGCCGGAGCTACTGGCGCCGGCCTTTCCACCACAGGCGCAATCGCCGCCGGCTCAAGCACCGGCGTTTCTTCCGGTTGAAACACAGCGATAAGCTGCTCCACGTTGATTGTTCCGCCGGCGTTTTTTTCCACTGTCAGCACTGCACCGAGCGCTTCAATCTTTTTGATGACAACCGGATCACGGCGCAACAGCGAAAAGAGATCAATCGCAGCGTGGCAACGGTCGAACGTGAGCAGATGCGGTTCAGTATAGCCGTCGAGGTTGCGGAGTTCGAAGTTTTCGAGGGTTACGGTTCCTCTAAACAGATTCACCGCCGCGCCGGAAATGGATGCCTCGAGTCCGTATGTGTCCTTCACCGCCGGAAAAATTTTGGTGTTCAGCAGCGGCGTGAGACCGCGCATCAGGAAAACCTGCAGCCCGACAACGCTCAGAACAATAAGGACAACGAGCATTGCAAGCGCGATGAATAAGAACTTTTTCATAGTCAAAATTAAACTGGAAATGGCCGATAAAGTAAATAAATAACGGGTAATGTGTAACTCAGGAATTTACACATTACCCGTTACATAGCGGATCATTTCTGTTTCAGAATATCGCGGATTTCGGTCAGCAGAACTTCTTCGTTGGTCGGTGCCGGCGGTGCCGCCGGTGCGGCCTCTTCTTTTTTCTTCATAGAATTAATCAGTTTAATCATCAGGAAAATTGCAAATGCGATGATGGTAAAGTCGACACACGCCTGAATGAATTTCCCATAGCTGATGACAACGGCGGCAGCCTCTTCTGTTGCCGGATGAAGTGTTATCGCAAGTTCCGCAAAATTTACTCTGCCGAGCGCCATGCCGAGCGGCGGCATAATAACATCTGCGACGAGCGACGAAACGATCTTGCCGAATGCGCCGCCAATGACGACACCGATGGCCATGTCCACTACATTACCGCGCATTGCGAACTGCTTAAACTCCTTGAAAAATGTCATAATACATCTCCTTTATTTAGTGACTGCCGGAAGCGTGGACAAATTCCGGTGCACAGACAAGAATTTTAATTCCGGTGAAACCGCTTTAAAAATGATATACAACCTTAAATTTGGATGAAATTTTTACCGGGAAGAGGGATCATGCGATATAAATTTTTGATTGCCGGAACAGTGTTGAGCACTGCCACCGTACTGAATGTGTTTGCGGATGAAAACGATCAATATTGGGTTACGCCGGCGGTTTCATGGAAAATTGATGATGAATTTTCCTTACGGGTTTCGCAGCAGTTTCGCTGGCGCGACGGGGAGTTTTATTACAGTGAAACCGACTTTTCGGCTGGGTATAAGCTCAGTAAAAACTGGAATATTGTTCCGATCTATCGTCATCAGCGTTCAAAAAACGATGCCGGCGACTGGAAAACAACCAACGGCTACCTGCTGGATGTAAACAACTCGCTGAAAGTCCGGGAGCTCGAGCTGAAATCGCGTTTCCGGCTGGCCTATTTCGATTCACGCGAATCACATAAAGATTCCAGCACCGAAGTCCGCCCGAAGTTTGCACTGCTGCCGAAAACAGGACTCACGAAATTGGACGTGAAGCCGTACATTGCTGACGAAATGATGTATGACTTTTGTGAGCACAATTTTTTTCGCAACCGTTTTTCTATTGGTGTAGAATTCAAACCGGCCAAACCGCTCTCAATGGATCTGTTTGTGATGAATGAACAGAACAGCAAAGACGGCGAAAAAAACTGGACCGGGCATTGGAACTGTGGCATCGGTGCGACGTATTCATTTTGAGGGGAATTGATCTGCCGGATCTCCGGAAATGATGTCCGGATTATTCATCCATTGACCCGTCCCGCCGGGGCGTGCTAGGTTGTTGCGTTTTTATATGCCGGGGCGTAGCTCAGTCTGGCTAGAGCGCTACCTTGGGGTGGTAGAGGCCGCTGGTTCAAATCCAGTCGCTCCGATAAACTAAAAAACGGACAACCCGGCGTATACTGCCGGGAAAACAAAATACCCTGAAGTGTGCGGTTTGAATATAAAACTTGACTCAAGGTCTATTCTGCGTACTAATCCTCGGCTTTCTTGTGTATAATGGGATTTTTGTACCTTACTCCCGGAACTGGAGGTTTTATGGCGGATAAAAAAATGAAGAAAAAGACCAAGGCGGCAGTGAAATCCGCGAAAGCAAAACCGGCGAAAAAGGTTGCAAAATCGGTAAAAACTAAAGCAAAACCAGCAGCCAGAAAGCCTGCGACAGCGGCGAAAAAATCTTCTGCAAAAAAAGCAGTGGTAGAGAAAGTTGAAAAGAATCCGGTAGCAAAGAAAAAAGTTTCAGTTAAGAAGCCGGCAGCCAGACCGGTAAAAAAATCCGCCGCAAAAAAAGAATCCGACAAAAAAATATCAGTTCCGGAACGAATTACAGCGCCGACATTTGCCGGTGAAAATCCGGAAGATTCGGAATTCCACGAAGCCCCGCCGGAAATTCTTGAGCCCGGTTCCGTGATGCAGCGCGAAGAGCGTAACGAAAAAATCAAAGAACTGATTGCACTGGCGTCGGAACACGGTTTTCTGACGAACGAGGATATTGACGAAGCACTGCCGGAAGATCTTGTGTCGCCGGACGATGTTGAAAAGGTTACCGCGCTGCTGAAGAGCATGGAAATCGACGTGATTCGCGCCGATCAGGTGGAAGAATATAAACAGCGCCTGGAGAAAGAAGAACGCGAGAAACAGAGCGCGCGCAGCGACGTGCTGGACGATCCGGTACGAATGTATCTTAAGCAGATGGGGCAGGTTCCGCTGCTGACGCGCGAACAGGAAGTCGAAATTTCGAAACGTATTGAAGAGGCGGAATTGCATACGACGCGCCTGTTCAACCGTGTCGGCTGTGCGACGGACGCGTATCTGAGTGTGATCACCAGAATTGAAGAAGGCAAACTGCGTTTCGACCGCATTATCAGCGATAAAGAAGTAACCTGCCGTGAAGATTATTTTGCCGCACTGCCGAAAATTCTGCAGAACATCCACTGCAACAAAGGCCTGGCGGAAAAATATTTTCACGAATCTATAAAGGCGAAGAACAAAAAAATCCGGGAAAAGGCGGACAAGCATTATAACAATGCACAAAAACGTCTTTCTGAATATTTTGTGCAATTGCAATTTAAGCAGAAAGCGATCGAAGACATCGTGCCGCAGGTCGATCCATATCATAAAGAAATCAAAGAATTGCTGGCGGAAATTACCCGCCTGAAAAAGAGCCGTGCGAAATCCGCCGGGGATGATCTGAAGAAAGTTCAGAAACGTCTGAAAGAGCTGGAATCCATTCTGCACATGGAAATTGAGCCGTTCCTTGAACACCATTTGCAATTGCGTACCTGGCTGCGTAAAGGACTGCAGGCGAAAACGGAAATGATTGAAGCAAACCTGCGGCTCGTCATAAGTATTGCAAAAAAATATACTAACCGCGGACTGTCATTTCTTGACCTGATTCAGGAAGGCAATATGGGCTTGATGAAAGCGGTAGAAAAATTTGAATACCGGCGCGGTTATAAATTCTCCACCTATGCAACGTGGTGGATTCGTCAGGCGATTACCCGGTCGATTGCCGACCAGGCGCGCACCATTCGTATTCCGGTGCACATGATCGAAACCATTAATAAACTGCTGCGCATTCAGAAGACGCTGCTGCAGGAATTCGGTCGTGAAGCCACGCCGGAAGAACTGGCGGATGAAATGGAACTGCCGGTGGAGCGCGTACGTGCAATTCTGAAAATTGCGCAGCAGCCGATTTCACTGCAAGCGCCGATCGGCGACAGTGACGACACGAGCTTCGGGGATTTCATCGAAGATAAATCTGCCGAAAATCCGTCGGAAATGACGGCGTTCAGTCTGCTGCGCGAAAAAATCGGGGATGTCCTTGAAACGCTCACGGAACGCGAGCAGGAAGTGCTTACGCTGCGCTTTGGTCTGGCCGATGGTTATCCGCGCACGCTCGAAGAAGTTGGGCGCCGGTTTAATGTCACGCGCGAACGCATTCGCCAGATCGAAGCAAAAGCATTGCGTAAAATGCGCCACCCGACCCGCATCCGCAAACTCGAAGGATTTATAGAGCAGGGACGGTAGGGACGGATCGATGATCCGTCCGCAGCGCGCTCATCGAACGCGCCCTACCATTATGGAATAATTTTATGATGGCGCCTGACACGATCATTAAACGCGACGGAACACGCGTTTTGTATGATCGCGACCGTATTGCTACGGCCATTTTTAAAGCGGTCGCCTCCATCGGCGGCCGTGACCGTTTAATCGCGGAACAGCTCGCCGGAATTGTCGAGCGCCGGCTCGTCCAAATGTACGGCACCGAGCCGTCGACAGTGGAGGATATTCAGGACCTTGTTGAAACGGTACTGATTGAAGAGGGACACGCCGAAACAGCGCGCGCATATATTTCGTACCGCAACCGGCGCGCGCAGCTGCGTGAAAGCCGCACTGATCTTGCGCTCTCAACGTTCAACAACGTTCCATATAAAAAAATCTACGATGTGCTGCGGTGGAATCTAGATCACGGCTGCGAATCGGTGGACGGTTTAAACCGGATTATTGCCAGTGGGAATTTTTCAGCGCTTGTTCATGCGTGCGAAGAACGGTATGCCGCCGAATGCCGTGCTGCCGCTGAAAATGTACTTTCAAAAACCGGTAATATACGCGTGATCATCGTTGCCGGGCCGTCATCATCCGGCAAAACCACCACGACGATTAAAATGATGGAAACGCTGCAGCGCGAAGGCTGTTCGCTCAAAGCGATTAACATGGATCACTATTTTTTTAATCTTATGGAACATCCGAAAGATGAATTCGGCGACTACGATTATGAAACGCCGCAGGCGCTCGATCTCGAATTAATCAACCGGCATCTTGAACAGCTTTTAAACGGCGAAACCATTCGTGCGCCGGATTATAATTTCCACACCGGACGGCGTACGCCGGGCGTTCATGAACTTGTGCTTGCACCGCACGAAATTCTGCTTATCGACAGCCTGCACGGGCTTCATGCTGATATGACGCGCAGCGTACCGCCGGAAAATAAGTTTAAACTCTACATCGAAACACTTGGACAGCTGCGCAGTGATTCCGGCGAATTTATGCGCTGGGCGGATCACCGGTTAATGCGTCGCATGATTCGCGACAGCTGGCACCGCGGCCATAAACCGGAAGACACAATTACGCACTGGCATTATGTGCGCAAAAGTGAACTGCAATATATTATTCCGTATAATGCGTCGGTCGACTTTCTGGTGAACAGTGCCATGCCGTACGAAATCCCGGTGCTGAAACACAAACTTTTTAACTATTTCCCGGCAGCGATGGAACAGTTTAAAAATAATCCGGCGCGACAGGACGCCTATATCCGCGCGCGCCGTGTATTCGAACTCCTCAGTCCGCTCACCGCCTGGACGAATGATTCTGCCGTTCCCGGCAAATCGCTTTTCCGTGAATTTATCGGCGGCAGCGAATACAAATATTAGTTCCACTTTTATGCTTTAAAAGAAGGCGTACTCCTGCTGACTTTGTCTGATAAAAAACAGCAAGCATCTATGTATCGGTTTGAGGTGATTACGGAAGAAGTTCCGAAGCGGAAAAATAAGTATCTGCGCGTGGAATTTTTTTCGACAGGTTTGAGTTATAAAACGTTCCGGTGAGAATAGCGGAGTTTTTTGTTGATTTCCAATGTGGAAGAAAGAGGTAGTCTGCAGTCGCTCATTCCAAGCCGCTTTTTATGCTATTCTTCCAGTTTTTTCTTATACTTAAATGAGCGTACGCTTGCAGTTAAAACTATTTCGCGATTCGTTTTTGTATATTTTTGTGTTTTCCATAGCGATACATTTCATTTTTCTGTAAACTGTGCGCAGAACTTCAGGAGGTTATATTATGAATAACGGATTTCGTATGATCAGAGTTTTTCTTTGCGTGCTTCTGCTTGCCGGATGTGCAACGAAAGTAAGCCGCGTCGGTGTGGATGAAACAATTGATTTGAGCGGACGCTGGAACGATACGGATTCGCGTCTTGTCGCTGAACAGATGATCGCTGAAGTTTTTGCACATTCGTGGGCGTCTGCTTTCACTGCTGCAAAAGGCCGTAAGCCGGTGGTCATCGTCGGCACCATACGCAACCTCAGTGCTGAGCATCTGGAAACCGGCGTATTTATCAAAGACGTCGAACGCGAACTGGTGAACAGCGGCAAAGTAAAATTTGTTGCAGCGTCGGTCGAGCGCGGCGAATTGCGGCAGGAACGGCTTGAACAGCAGCAGTTCGCTACTGAAGAAACGGCAAAACGTCTCGCCGCCGAAACCGGTGCTGATTTTATGCTGAACGGCAGCATCAAAACGCAACTCGATACCGAAGGCCGCAATCAGGTGAAATTTTATCAGGTCGATCTTGAAATCGTGAACATCGAGAGCAATGAAAAAGTCTGGATCGGCACGAAAAAAATCAAGAAAACCGTCAAGCGCGCCAGATTCGGCGCTTAAAATTTTACTTGCGAAATACATTGAACCCATGGATTTTTTGACCGGATGAGCAGGATAAAACAGATTCAGGCAATCCTGTTCATCCTGTCTAAAATTATATTTTTAATTTTTATTTCCTCCGGCTGCGGAACGTTGTGGACTTCGCGCGGACAATATTCCAGCGTTGGACGGATGCTGGAAGAGGGTGATTTCTCCGCCGCGGCGGCGCAGATTCAACGCAGTCAGCACACACACTACCGTTCAAAAGACCGCGTCCTCTATCTGCTCGATCTCGGCCTGCTGCAGCACTACATGGGGGAATATGAAAAAAGCAATGCATCGCTCGAAGAAGCAGAACGGCTGATTGAAGAGGCATTCACCGTCAGCATTTCGCGCGGCGCGGCGACACTTTTACTGAATGATAACGCGCAGACCTATCGCGGCACCGATTACGAAGATGTTTACATCAATGGATTCAAAGCACTCAATTATATTGCACTTGACCAGGCTGATAACGCATTCATTGAAATCCGGCGCATCGACGAGAAACTGAAAATTCTCGAAGACCGGCACTGGAAAATCGCGCAGAAATATAATACCGCCTGCGAAACAGACAAAGAATTCGCGCCGGCAAAAAATCATTTTCAAAATTCGGCGTTCGGACGCTGGCTAAGCCTGCTGCTGTATCGTGCCGAAAACCGGTGGGATGATGCGCGTATCGATATTGAAAAAATCCGCGCGGCGTGGGCGCTGCAGCCGGCTGTCTATAATTTCAGCGCGCCGGAGTTTTCCAGCGCATTAACGCCGGCGGCAGGCGGCAACGTTAAAGTGTCCTTTCTAAGTTTCACCGGACAGGCGCCGGAAAAACGCGCCAACACACTCTACATCCATACACAGGCAGATCAAATTTTTATCGCCGGGCTTGAAGACAGTGACTACGGCAAAAATCTCGCCGGTTTTGCATCACTCCACTGGCCGGGCATTGAACCGGGTTACACGTTCAAATTTCAACTGCCGTACATTTATAAACACGGCAGCAATGTCCGGCGCATTGTTATAAACATTAACGGCAAAAATGGATGGCAGATGCAGCGCATCGAAAGTCTCGAAAACGTCGCCGCCGAAACATTTGCGGTGCAAAAACCGGTGATCTATTTGAAAACCGTCACGCGCACCGTTGTCAAAGGTATCGGTGCGGCACAGGCGCAGAACGTGGTTGAAAACCACTGGGGAGAATCGCATGGACTCATCGCCGGACTGCTCGCCGGCGTAGCAGTTGGAGTTACTGAGAATGCCGACTTACGCATCTCGCGGTTTTTTCCGGCAGAAGCCCACATCGCCGAGATTGAACTGCCGCCGGGGCTGTATCAAATCGACGTTGTATATTACGGTGCAAACGGTAATCTGCTTTACACCGACCGGCGCAACGGTGTTGAAATCCGGCGTGACGGACTCAACTTCATTGAATCAGTTTATTTGAATTAATTTAACCGCAGAAGGCGCAAGTGACACTCAAAAAAAAACTCCCACGAATTAGACGGATCTTCACGAATAAAAATAAACCGGATTCGTGTGTATTCGTGCAATTCGAGGGTCATTCAAAATTCGCTTATATCTGCTCAACCCGCGGTTATGTTTTTCTGCGGACTCTGTGCTCTCTGTGGTTAATCCTTGTTTTAATTTCCTGTTCATCTAAAACAGAACCTGCACCGCGCTGGATCACGGCGCCGGCAGAAATATATCCGCCGGACAAATATCTGGTTGCTGTCGGTTCCGGCGACACGCGCCGCGTCGCCGAAAATAATGCCGGCGCCGGTTTATCACGCATTTTTGAATCACAAATCCGTTCCACTGAAACACTTGCTGAAAATATCACCGAAAACTCCGGCGGTATCGACCGCACCGCACAACTGCGTTCCGATATAACAATTGACTCCGCTCAGACTCTGCTCAATGTCCGTTACGGCGAAACATTCACCGACTCGCGCGGCCGTGTTTACACCGTTGCCATTCTGCCGCGCGCCGAAACCGCCGGAATTTACCGGCAGAAAATTTCCGGCATCGACAGTGAAATTCAGCAGCTCATCAGCGCCGGAGAAATTACTGCCGATCCCGTAAAACGTTACGCCTGTTTACGCACCGCCGGAGAAAAAGCCGAAGAAAACGAACTCCTGCTCCGGCAGCTGCAAATCATTTTACCGGCGGCACGGCAAAGCATTCAGCTTTCTTATGAAATCCCGGCGCTGCGCAATGCTATCGCCGGCGCTGCAAAATCCATTTTTTATTCCGTTGAACTCAACAACGCCGGTGTGCGCGACGCCATTCGCAGCGTGCTCTCTTCGTACGGGTTTTCAGAAAATATAAATTCGCCCGTGTTCCGGATTTTAGGCAGTGCCATCGTTGAAGACACCGATCTAAAACATAACAGCCTTGTTTTTATGCGGTGGAAACTGCATGTGGAAATAAAAACAAATTCCGGCAGTGGATTTGTCATCGATAAAACATCGCGCGAAGGACACATCACACTCGCAGAAGCCCGCGCCCGCGTCGACCGTACACTCGCGCTCGAAATTCGCGAAACCCTGCCCCGTGAACTCGATTCATATTTCCGCCGCCGCACCGGAATGTAGAGTTTTTGACCGGATAACAGGATGACGACATTGCCGATCGATGATTTTAGATTGTTGATTGAGCGGTTTTTATCTACGTAATCTGCGGATAAAATTCTCCTGGCAAAATAAATTTCCACGCAAAGCCGCGAAGAAAAAAAGGTGGGGCATGCAGTTCCTTGCGCACCACGCGTTTTTTGCACTGATTATTTATTTTTTGGAATTTGCCGCTTTGCGCAGGCATTTCTAAGTTTATTCCGATTAATTCTGGCAAAACTTCCGGCGGCATCACGCAAATCATCGATCTTCCAATGGTCATCAATAATCCACTCACCATCACGTATATAACGCCGGCGCACAAACCGAAGGATCACGACCAGCCATTCCGGTTCCTGCTGGAGATAAATATATTGCCTGCCGGAAATAATTTCCGGCAGCCGTTCCTGAATATAATCCAGCTCCAGCAAACCGTGTTTTTTTAACGCATCCATTGAACAAAGCGGCACTGCACGGTCGAGCGACTCAAACGGCGGCGCGGGAAAATTTTCTATTGTATCGTCAAAAGTAGACATCAAATCACATCCTTAGTTTTCTCATAAGAATAAACCCGTATCCCGGACATACAGCGTCTTACATTGAATTTTTTAGGCACAATAAAATGGGAATCACCCACGAAGCACACGAATGACACGAAAATGAAGACTTTAAATATCTGTTTATATCTGCGTTATCCGCGGTTTATTTTTTAGACAGGATAAACAGGATTAGTAGGATGTTTTGTTTTCTTATCTTGTGAATCCCGTTAATCCCGTCAAAAAATTCTTGATGCTTTAGTATTAAAATTTGCGTTTAACCGCCAAGTCGCCATGATTATTCATTTTGGTGCCTTTCGATTCTTGTTCAAAAATCATCTGTCTATATCTGTGTTATCTGCGGTTTATTTTTTAGACAAGAGAAACAGGATTTTTCTGGTTTCAGAGTCTGATTTGTTTTTGTGAATTTGATGTCTTTTTGTGGCAATCATTTCTTAAGTCACAAAATTTCCGCCAGACGCTGTATGTCCGACTGGAACAGGCAGAATGTGAGCCAACCATTAACAAAAGGAGATTGGTATGGCGTATGCAGTAATTCATTTTAAACATCCGGAAATCGGAACCACCCGCAGAGCTCCTGCCGGATTTTCATGGACCATGATTTTCTGGGGACCGTTTGTCTGTCTGTTCCGGAAAGATTTTGCTGGCATGCTGGTGATCACGCTGCTGTTTTTAATGTTTCTGACAGCAACCAACACCGTCGCTGCATTTTGTTACAACCGGATGTATATCCGCCGCTTAATGAAAAAAGGCTATAAAGTAGCCTCCGTTGACGGTGCAACATTCGATTCCGTAAAACAGCGCCTCGAACTCAATTTGCAGGAAATATAATCGGTAAAAAGAAAACCGGCGCGAAAGAGATCCTTTCGCGCTGTTCGTTCACAATTCTATTTCAAGGTCGCATTGACCGTCGTCATAATGGATTCAATACAATTGATAAGAAAGTTAGCTATTGTTTCTTTCTCGGTGGCGAGATCGAATCGCCTTATCGCATATAGCATGCCTCTGCCTTTTTTTCTTTCAGTTTCTCGGACTTCTGACCAGATCGTCGATAATTCTTTTGCTACTACATCAAAAATATCATTTATCGACCCGCTCCTTGCCCAAAACTCGCAATTCCACCCTCCTGCTGAAATCATAAGCTCCATTGTTAAACATCCATTTGGTAATACGAAGTCAGTTACCAAATCTCGTTTATTATAAATTGAACTTTTCACATAAGGATTCTCTGTTTCTTGAGGGGTGTTTTTATTGCCAAACATTGGGATTGTGCCTTTTTTTTCAAATAACATCTGCTGCACATCTAATATTTCATTCCCTAGAGCGTGTCGTCACAGGATATGATTGACACAGGAAAATGATTTCAATAAAACCGATGCATGAAACAAGACTCTCTTCCTTCCCATCGGCGGCACGACATTTCAGATAAAACCTGGAGTCTGCTTGAACCGTTACTACCCGGCAGAGCCGGCAGCTGGGGCGGTAAAGCCCGCGATAACCGGCGATTTATCAATGCTGTTTTCTGGATTTTGCGCACGGGTGCGCCGTGGCGGGATCTGCCGCCGGATTACGGCGACTGGAAGAATACTCATCGCCGATTCTGCCGCTGGCGTGATAAAGGGTTATGGGAAAAACTGCTGGAGATGTTGGTGGTTGAGCCGGATTATGAATGGCTGATGATTGATGCCAGTCACGTGAAAGTTCATCAGCACGGTGCGGGAGCCAAAGGCGGTAATCAGGGCATCGGGCTCACCAAAGGGGGCGAAACTCCAAGATACATGTGGCCGTGGATGCGCATGGTATGCCGGTCCGAGTGTTTGTTACAAGCGGTACCGAAGCGGATTGTACTCATGCAGGCCGGTTGATTGAAGGGATTAATGCGCAGTATCTGCTGGCCGATCGCGGCTATGACACGGATGCGCTCATACAACAAGCCCGGGACGCATTCATCGTTCCGGTGATCCCGCCGCGGAAACATCATAAAGAACAGCGCCTCTATGATGAGGCGTTGTACAAGTTGCGGCATCTGGTGGAAAATGCTTTTGCCCATCTCAAGCAATGGCGCGGCATCGCGACACGATATGCCAAACATCTCTCATCATTCCTCGCCGCAGTTCATATCCGGTGTCTGGCGCTCTGGCTAAAAGTTTCGTGACGACACGCTCTAGCTTGATAAAATCGCGATCCTGACAGAGTTGACTGTCAGATCGGATCGTGACTAATACAATTCAAAAAAACGGCGATGATTTTTCTCTGCCACTGGTTTTACAATAAGTTTTTTCCCGGAACATTTTATCGCTGGATTCCTTCGGCACCTTAACTTATTTATTTTTCAAAACTGCGCAGCAGTTTTATTTCTTCCGGCCAGCGTTCCGGGTCCGGTGTTTCCATAATAAGCGGCACACCTTCAAAGCGGTCGTCCTGCATGATGAGTTTAAAACATTCTATGCCTAATGCGCCCTGACCGAGCAGTTCGTGCCGGTCAACTTTACTGCCGATATCTTTTTTTGTGTCGTTCAGATGCATGCCGCATAGATAGTTCAGGCCGACGGTTTTTTCCAGTTCGTCGAACACCGCATGAAAGGTTTTTTTTGTGCGCAGGTCATAACCGGCGGCAAATGCATGACAGGTGTCGATGCAAACACCGACGCGGTTTTTGTCGTTCACCTGTTCAATAATTCCGGCCAGCTGTTCAAACGTATAACCCATATTTGAACCTTGTCCGGCGGTGTTTTCAATGACAGCCGTAACCCCTTTGGTCTTCGCAAGCGCAATATTGATGGATTCGGCAATGCGCGCCAGACATTCCTGTTCAGAAATTTTATTCAGATGGCTGCCGGGATGAAAATTCAACCGGTCGAGCCCCAGCTGTTCGCAGCGCTGCATTTCATCGATAAACGCCGTGCGCGATTTGTTAAGTCCGTCTTCTTCAGGATGCCCGAGGTTAATCAGATAACTGTTGTGCGGCAGAATCTGTGCCGGTGTAAATCCATGTTCGATACAGTTTTTTTTGAAGGCGGCAATATGTTCTGCAGACAGCGGTGCGGCGTGCCACTGGCGCTGATTTTTCGTAAAAAAGGCGAACGCGTTTGCACCAACGGCAACCGCATTCAACGGCGCATTTGCTACACCGCCGCCGGCACTCACATGTGGACCGATTGTTTTCATAGTTAAAGATTGTCGTTTACTTTATATACCCGAGCGATTTTAAAAACTCAATCGTATCGGCAAGAGTTTCATCGTATTTAATCTTATTGAAAAAGCCATGCGGCTGATCTTCATAGAGTTTAAGGTCGCAACGCGCGCCGGCAGATTCCATTAACGCTTTGTATTTTTCGGCGGTAGCCACAGGGATCAATTTATCCTGCGTTCCGAGCATGACGAGTGTCGGCGGCGCACCGGGTTTTATGTTGTGCATCGGCGAAAATTCCTGCCAGTACTTTTTAACGCGATCGTAACCGTAGCCTGCTGCGCTGTTGTCAAAAACGGGATTGAAGAGAACCAGCGCGTTCGGGCGGCAGTCCACGGATATATCTTCGCCCTCTTCATTGAAGCCTTCAACGAGCGCAGTGGCGGCGGCAATATGTCCGCCGGCAGAACCGCCGCCGGCGGCAATGCGGTTCGGGTCGATACCAAAATTGCCGGCATTTTTGCGAACCCAGCGCAGAGCGGATTTCCCGTCTTTAACACATTCGGACGGCGATGTACCGTGACGTTTTTCAACGCGGTAGTCGGCATTAATGGCGACCATGCCGAGTTCAGCGAGCGCGCGGCTTTGTCCGAAAAACTGCCCGGGGGCACCGTTAATCCATCCGCCGCCGAAGAAAAAGACGATCGCCGGTTTTTTGGCAAAGGTTTTATGTTTTTCCGGATAGAAAAAATGCAGGGTGAGTTCGGTATCGCCAATTGTTTTATAGGTGACGATTTCGTCAGGCTGTGAACGATCTGGATTTCGTTCCTTTTCATTGCTGCATGCAGAGATGAATGAGAGAAATGAGACGCATGCGATTAATGAGATGCCTGTTTTTTTCATGAGTTATTCCTTTTGTTAAACACTCTTAAAAATTCTCTGATTTCTTCCATACGGAATAAAATTCCGACGGTAAAGTACATTCCGGCGCCGGCACCGATGCTGAGCAGTACGGAGATGATTTGTGCCGGTTTACTGCCGTGCGGCAGCAGGTTATAAACGAGGATGCAAACAGCACTCATGAGAACTGCCGCTGTGAGTGAGCGCCACGCGGTTGCAATGATACGCCGCCAGTCGGGCGCGCCGATGCGGCGCTGTAAAATAAATGCTAAACAGAAAATGTTCGCGGCTTCGGCGATAACGGTGGCAGCGGCGATTCCGGCGTGTTTGATGTTTTGCGGCAGGGTAAAGATGAAAATCAGATTTAGAATCAGGTTCAACAGTACTGCGCCGGCACCGATGCGCACCGGTGTTTTAGTGTCTTTCAGTGCATAAAATGCCGGTACAAATACTTTTGCGAGGCTGAAGACAACCAGTCCCGGCGCATAGCAGATGAGGGCAGCAGCGGTCATCCAGGTTGAGGCTGAGTCGAACGCCTGCCACTCGAAGATCATTCGAACAATGGGAAACGCCATGATTAAAAGTCCGGCGGCGGCGGGCGTCATGATAAAAAGCAGATGGCGCAGTCCGTCGCTGATTCCGGCCAGAATTTGTGAATGGTCGGCGCGGGCGGCGTGTTTCGAAAAGACCGGCAGCAGGACGGTGCCGAGTGCGGTAGCGATGATGCCGAGCGGGAAATAGACGAGGCGTTCGCTGTAGAAAAGCGCTGCCGGCGCGCCCTGCCCGATCCACAGCGCGAGCAGTCGATCAACCATAACATTAACCTGCGTAACGGCCATGCCGACCGCCGCCGGTCCCATGAGCAGCAGCATGCGACGAATGCGCGGCGTATTCCATTGCGCCGTGAACTCCGGTGACCAGCCGAAGCGCCGTAACACCGGCCACTGAACTGCCCATTGCAAAACTCCGGCGAGCAGGACGGCCCATGCAACGAACCGGATTTTTTCTTCCGGCGTTTTTCCAAAAAACGGTACGCAAAAAATCAGTGCGCCGATCCAGAGGATATTGAGAATTCCCGGCGCGAACGCCGGTACGGCAAAGTGGTGAAACGAATTGAGGATGCCCATGGATACGGCGGCCAGACAGATGAAAATCATATAGGGCATCATGATTTGCAACAGACTGAATACAGCGCCGGTTTTTTCGCTCGCGGCGGGAATGAACGCAACCGCAACGATAATGATGAGCGTCATTATTGTTAGAACGGTGAACAGCAGCGAGAGGACGCGATTAACGAATTTCCAGGCTGCGGCATCACCCTCTTTCTCACGCGTTTCAACCAGCACCGGTACAAATGCGGCAGACAGCGCCCCCTCACCAAACAGGCGCCGGAACAGATTCGGTACCGTGAAGGCCACAACAAAGGCGGACATGACGAGCGATGTACCAAATGCGCCGGCCATTAAAATGTCGCGGATCAGTCCAAGAAAACGGCTGAACACGGTGCAGCCGCTAACGATTCCGGCAGAACGAAGGACTGAGAATTTATGATTGCCGATTACCGATTGCCGATTTTTATTCATTTGTTTTTCGTCTATAGCATTTTTTGCGACGAATGAATTATTCTTCTGTTACTAACGCATCGGCTTCCGGCGGTGCGGTTTCGCTTTCCGGCGAAGCAGCCGCGATCCACCGGCGGCGTGTGATGCAGATGTAAATTAAAACTGCGCCGAGGAGAATTGTTCCGCTCCATGAATTGGAAATCCATTCATTGCCGCCATAAAGCCAGAGCATGCTTTTATTATTATCCATAAAGAGCCGGAAAAATCCCATGACCCAGACCCAGCCGGTGTGCAGCCCGATCGCAACGTATACCGAGCGCGTCCAAAGCGTGAGGATGGAGAGCACGACACCCATCATGAAAAGCGCGCAGAATTCCGTCAGAAAATGGTGGCCGGCGCGATCAAATAAATGTGCAAGCAGCATAAAACCGGAGTTCCACTGAGTAAGAATTTCAGGATTGGACGGGCGCATAAAGTGAACAATAGAGAACAGAAAACTGCCGACACAAATTGCGGCAACAACTCCCAAACTCTTGCGAAACAGCGTAAAAAGAAATCCGCGGAAAAGGATTTCCTCAAAAACACCAACCAGTATTCCGCCGATAAGTACCTGTACGGATTTCCGGATTAGATAGGATGGCGTTCTGGTGCCGGCGTCACAAAAATAGACATCGAGCAGCAGACCAAGCAGGTAAACAAGCGAAACACTGATTATACCGATCTTTAAACCGGATAATAAAAGTCCGTACCGGTTCGGCGCATCAGTTAATCCAACATCCGCCCCGCTTTGCAGTCCGCTTAGACGGTATGCGGGATACAGAAACAGCATAACAAAAATTACAACCAGGCGGGAACCGACGCGGTGGAACGGCGCATCAAAAACAGAGCCTGGCGGCGCGATACTCTGTAACAACTGATAGATCCACGGCGTTGCAAATGCAGCCAGCACCGGCGCGATAACGAAGACAAGCAAAAGTGAATACAGGGGTTTAAACCGGATGTGACTCATCGTTTTCAGTCCTTAATTATGAGCTGTAAGCGGCTGCTTTTGGGCGGAAACCGGACGACCGTTCAAAAATCTCAAACCCGGATCTGAAAATTATTTTTCTGACACAAATCATGCAGGCTTCTCTCGTGTTTTTTATTTCTTCGTTTTTGATGATTTTTTGTTAAAAACCGCTTTGCAGTGCTGTTATTTTTTACGTTTAGAATGGCAACACTATAACGACTTTCGTATCGTTGACCACGTTAAATTAACCATGGGATTATAATATCATGAATATAAAAACTCCCGGACGCCTGCTGGCGGGGAATCAAAATATCATTGCCGCTTCATACGACGAGTTCAACCGGATTCCGGTTGATCGCGATCTAAGGGGACAGACCGGCGGTGCGCCGCGCACAGCACAGCAAACGATCGCACAAGGCGTAACTGTTTCCGGCCAGGGAACCTTCTCCAGAAAATCAGTGACAACAATCACATTCGAACCGACCGGCCGCGAAGGCTGGTGGCTCGACCGCACTGATCAGCCGAACTCCCTGCCGGTTCGCGTTGCGATCGACAACGTCTGGACGACCGGCTCTATCGTCAGCAACATTGTGCTGCGCGCCGGCAATCCGCACAACTATGTTCGTATGGCGGAGCACATCATTGCGCTGCGCATGGGCATGGATATCGATAATCTGATGATTAAAATTGATTCCGGAGACCCTCCGCTTTTCGAACGCGGCAGCCTGGATTTGATCGAAGCGCTGAACCGCGCCGGACGCAAGGATGTCGATCGCCCGATTAAATATGTTACGGTGAAAGAGCCGGTGACGCTCGGCTGGAGCGCCGGACAGTTTGTGACACTTGCGCCGCCGGAGAATAAAACTCCGATGCTGACAATCGACGCCGCGGTCAACTTTTCAACTGCCATTGGACAGCAGCGGCTCACATTTCCGGTAACGTATGAAAATATTCTTACCGGCGCTGAAGCGCGCACGAATACACCGTACAGCAAGTGGATCTACTGCAAAACGTTCGGGAAAATTTTCGCCGATATCCGTAACCTCGGATACACCGATAAAAATATTCTTATCGCACGCAGAAGCCGATATCAGAATGAACCGCGATTAATCTACAACGGGAAATCACTTGAAGCGATCTGGCACCGCAGTTCGCTCGACCTGCTCGCGGCCATTGCACTGATTCCCGATGCGCGTTTCGTCGGCGAAATCACCTCCTATAAAGCCGGGCACCGCCTCGACTGCGATCTGATCACACAGCTTTATCTGCACGATTTACTGGAAGAATTATGAAACTGACCACCGAACAGCAAGCATCCGCAACAAAGCGGCTTCGGGAAACGCCGGAAATTTGCGCCGCGTTTCTTCATGGGTCCGCCGCCGCCGGAAAAATGCGTCCGGACAGTGATGTCGACATCGCCGTTCTGCCAATGTCCGGCGAAACAACTGATGTAAAAACACGCTTGCGCCTCGCCGGCGATCTTGAACAAATTTTTGAGCGCACGGCGGATATTGGCATTCTCAGCACAAACAACCTGATCTATGCAAAAGAAGTAGTTGAGCACGGACTCCCGCTATTCACAAAAAATAAATTTTCCAGTGACAGCTTTATCATGCACTGCCTGTCGATGTACGCAGATCTTCAGGAAAGCCGAAAAGAGGTAATTCATGCATATACAGCCTGATGATGTTCTTCTAAATAAAGCATCCATTATTGAACGGTGCGTTCACCGAATTAAACAAGAACATAATGCATGTCCGCAACTGGATGATTTCACGTGCGTCGATGCGCTGACGCTCAATATTCAGCGCGCCTGCGAAGCCGCAATTGATATGGCAATGCACCTGGCAGCAAAACATCATCTCGGCATTCCACAAAGCAAAGCCGAATCATTTAACCTGCTGAAAAACGCCGGAATTATCTTTGATGAGCTCTGCCGGAAAATGCGCGGAATGACAGGATTCAGAAATATCGCCGTTCACCAATATCAGCAGCTTGACATCGGAATCCTGAAATACATCGCAGAAACAGGCTGCCTTGATTTTGTTGAGTTCTGCAAGGCGCTCGGATTAAAAATTGTGATCTAACTTTTTCAGCATGCGGATTTTAATCGTCAAACTGAGTTCTCTCGGAGATCTGTTCCATGCGCTGCCAACGGTACGCGCATTGAAAGAGGGACTCGGCGCTGAAATTGACTGGGCGGTTCAACCGGAATATCAAACGCTCGTGCAGCATTTTGACGACGTGCAAAATGTCATCTGTTTCCCCCGCCGGAATTTAATCGGAGAAGGCCGGAAGTTTTTCCATGCACTCCGGTCGCGCTGCTATGATTACGCAATTGATCTGCAAGGGCTGCTAAAAAGCGGAATCATTACAGCAGCGGCGCGTGCCGGAAAAACCATTGGACCGTCTGCTGCGCGCGAAGGCACACGAATTTTTTACAGCGCAGTGGCCGGTAAAAAAAACAAACACCGGCACGCCGTCGATGAACTGCTGGATGTTGTGCGATTTCTGAACCTGCCGGTGCCGGAAATTCCTGAATTCGCCGTCACCTTCCCTGCAAGGGAGCCGTTGGCGGGAAAAATAAATATTGCACTTTGCCCCTGTTCACGTGCCGCGGGAAAAAACTGGCCCGCAGAACGGTTTATTGAAACGGCAGCTGCCTTGCAAAAAAAGTATGCTGCAACCATTCACCTGATCGGTTCTGCCGCGGATCGCGATACCGGTGAAAAAATTTCCGGAGCAATTTCCGGCGCGCAGAACCACACCGGAAAAACATCATTGATTGAACTCGGCTCACTGCTAAAACAGATGAATCTCTTAATCACTGTCGACAGCGGTCCGATGCACATGGGTGCGGCGGCCGGCATTCCGGTGCTGGCGCTGTTCGGTCCAACATCGCCGGTGCGCACCGGCCCTTACGGCAGGCGGTGCCGCGTGATTGAATCACCGCTGCTGCAAAACTCAAAAAAAATTTCAAAGCACACGCGCCGGAATGATATGCGCTTCATTGAAACGATTCCAGCGGATGAAGTGATTTGCGCCGCAACGGAGATGCTGTCATGAATCCGGTCAGAGAACGAATTGAATACGCGGCGCTGTTGACACTGTACGGTTTTTTGAAACTTCTTCCGGAATGGCTGATCTATGTACTTTTAAGAATTTTCGGCGCTCTGTTTTTCATGTTCAGTTTCCGGCGGCGCACACTGACATTTCAGAATCTGAAAATTGTTTTCCCCGGGAAAACCCGGAGCGAACGGTTTCGCATCGCGTGGATGTCATTTCAGAATATGGCGGTATTTACCGGCGAAAGCCTCTTGATCATGACCGGTAAACTGACGCCGGAACGCATTCTTCAAATGGTCGACGCCGGCTCAAACTATGAAAGATATTCACAGATCAGGTCGGCGGCAAAACACGGCGTTATTCATTTGACAGGGCATCTTGGAAACTGGGAACTGCTGGCGGCATACGGCGCAGCGCAGAACTGGAGCTCGGTTATTATCGCCCGCAAAGGAGATAATGCGCTGATTGATAAAAACATTCTAACGCCGATACGCACAAAATTCGGCAACCGGATTATTCCCAAAAAGAATGCATTGCTGCATATCGTTAAAGCATTAAAACGCGGTGAAGCGGCATCGTTTTTAATTGATCAGAAAACGAATGTAAAAGAAGGTGTGACTGTCAAATTTTTTGGCCGGGATGTGCTCGCCGTCGCTTCAGCAGCGGCATTGCAAATCAGGTTTCATCCAACCATTGTGCCGGCCTTTATGGTTAAAACCGGCAAACAAAATTATGCATGGATTATGTTCGATCCGGTGGAATGGAGTGATGACGGATCGCCGGAAGAGGCGCAGATTTTAAAATTGACACAGCACTATCAAACAATCATCGAAACAATGATTCTCAAATATCCTGAACAATGGTTCTGGATGCACAACCGTTTTAAACTGATGACTGCCAAGCGGGCAAAAAAACACCGGCGGAGAAAACGCCTGCATCCTGAACTGCAAGAGCCTTCGCCATTGATTCCAACGAAAATTAATGAATGATAGCTGCAGTGGAAAAAACGGAAATGTCATATTGAGAACGTGGTATATTCATCCTGATTATCGAGAGGAGGAAACCGGCGAAGCATTCAGCTCTCTGCACTCTGTGTTTACTCTGGAAGGCGATGAGGTTTCACGCGGCGTTCTCGGCACCGTTGTGCGTGCACAAATCGCCGGCGGAGTTTTTTATATTAAACGTTATTTTTTCATCAGTAAACGTCTGCGCCGGCGCTTTGTGCGTCCGCGGCTGTTCGGTGAAATCGAAAATCTGCAGCGTTTCCGGTCGTGGGGGATTCCGACAGCGGACATCGTGGCGTACGGTTGCGAACGTCGCTGGCTTTTCCTTTTCCGCCGGGGTGCACTGGTTACAAAAGAAATTCCTGATACGATGGATCTAACGGAACTGGCGGAGACCGATGACCCCCGTCTAAAAAACCCGGAGTGGGTCGACGCGGTATCAAAACAGCTCGCCGGGATTGCCCGTATCATGCACGAGCGCCGGTTTGCTCATGAAGATTTTAAATGGCGCAATATTCTCGTTACAAAATCCGGCGATCCAAAGGTTTTTTTGATCGACTGCCCGTGCGGAACATTCTGGATACCGCCATTCCTGACCCGCCGGAAGATTAAAGATATTGCCTGCCTGGATAAAGTTGCTAAAAAAGTTTTGTCGCGCACACAACGGTTACGGTTCTTTATGGATTACGCCGCCGTGACTCGTCTCAACAAAAAAAACAAACGGACAGTCCGCCGGATTCTGCATTTTTTTGACGGCCGTGAATGACATAATTTTCCCCGGCGGTTACAAACAAAAACGATTGACTCTAAATTATAAACTGTCGCCGAAATCGGCGCGGAATTTTTTGATCAGCTCTTGCGGCCAGCCGGTTTTTGCATCGAGTTTCCCAAGGAAAAACCGGAGCACTTTCGGCTCTTCGCGCCATTTGAGTCCGCCGATGAGGTTGCGATTTTCATAAAGCCAGATGAGACGGTCAAGCATGTAGCGCGTCTGTGAGAGTGTGAACACGCGGCGCGGGAATGCCATACGCATCAGTTCCATGTCGCTGAGCACATCGTTGCCGCTTTCGTCGCGCACACTGGACAGTGTTCCGCGTTCCATGCAGCGAATGCCGGAAATCAAATAATAGGCTGCGGCGAGCGCGCCGGCGGGATAGTCTTCCTGCGGAATGTGGGAAACAAACTCCATCGCATCAACATGGCAGCCGAGCGCACCGGGCGGCGTAACCACCGGAATGCCGCGGCTGTCGAGTTCATTAACGAGATATGCAATAAATGCCGGTGATTGTGAAATAACGGTTTCGTCGAGCGTTTCATGCAGTCCGACAGCCATCGCTTCAATTTCACGCACTGACATTCCGCCGTAAGTGATAAAGCCTTCGAAGAGCGGCACCAGCTCTTTCATTTTTTCAAACAGTGCCGGCTCATTGGTGCAGATACAGCCGCCGCGCGACGAACTGACTTTGCGGCTGGAGAAATAACGAGCTCGCAAAGACCGGACATCGTCGCAAGGATTTCTTTGATGCTCTTGTTTTTAAATTCCGGTTCGCGCTGTTTGATCATCCACGCGTTTTCGCCGAGCAGTGATGCATCAAGCAGCATCATGATACCGTATTTGTCAGCAATTTTACGGACTTCATACATATTAGCAATGGAAAACGGCTGACCGCCGATCAGATTGGTTGACGCTTCAAGGCGGATAAACGGTACGCGCTCCGTGCCGTATTGCTGAATAACGGCTTCCAGCTTGCCAATGTCGAGATTGCCTTTAAACGGGAAATCGCTATGGATCACAAATGCTTCCGGCGTATAAATTTCGCACAGCGTTCCGCCGTTGAGTTCAAAATGCGCTTTGGTGGTGGTAAAATGATAATTCATCGGGATGACATCGCCGGGCTTGATGAATGTACGCGCAATAATATTTTCGGCGGCGCGCCCCTGATGCACCGGCAGAATCAACCGTTTGCCGAATACCGCTTCAACCGCCGCTTTCATCTTATCAAAACTCTGCGAGCCGGCGTATGCATCATCTGCAACCATCATCGACGCCACCTGATTATCACTCATAGCATTCACGCCGGAATCGGTGAGCATATCGAGAAATACATCTTTGGTGTTTAATAGAAACGTGTTGTAGCCGGCCTCTTCCAGCGCGTCGTAACGGCGTTGAATTGGACGGAGGTGCAGCTTCTGAACAACACGAACTTTATGGAGCTCCAGCGGAATATTCTCACCGGTATAAAATTTTACTTGTGCGTTGTTTGAACTTTGCATCACATATCCTTCATTCAATTCCATGTGCGCCGGGACGCCTTCCTTGCACCGGCTTAAAATATGTAATATACGCCTTCTCTGCGAAATTACAAATGATGTACTGAATTTTTTCGGACAAATTGCAGCGGAGGACATTGTAAGAGCTCATGTGTCCTTTTATGACAAGCTCCTTGCAGGATTCCTGCTGCACGATAAACTGCTGCTATGACATTAGGAAATACAACGCCGGCGATTTCGATTGTGATTCCGACGATGGGGCGGCCGATTCTGGTGCGTACGCTCACGTCAGTTCTGGCGATGCAAAATTCAAACCGGCTTGAAATTATTATTGTCGGCGAAATTTCCAGTCCTTCTGTTCTGAGTGAAGTCACAGCCATTGTCGCAAACAATTCCAATGTGCGTCATATTTCTATTGCGTATAAAACCGGCGATTCAAGCCGTAAAAAAAATCGCGGCGCATCAGAAAGTTTAGCGGAGATTATCGCGTTTCTGGATGACGATGTTACCGTCGCACCGGACTGGGCAGAACATATTCTTGCCGCATTTACAGACCTGCATGTCGGTTTAGTCAGCGGACCGTCGCTGGTGCCGGAAGATATCGGCCTTGCTGCGCGGCTCGCCGGTCTGGCGTTGACATCGCGTGCCGCCGGTTATGCTGCCGAACGGTATAAAACCGGTGACACCGGTACGCGCGAAATTATATGGAGCCGGATTATCGGCTGTAACGCCGCATACCGGAAAAGAGCTTTCCAGGAAATGGGCGGCTTCCCGCCGGAATTTTATCCCGGCGAAGAAATGATCGCATCCTGGCGGACGCAGCTGCTGGGTTATAAACTGCTCTTCATTCCGGCAGCGTGGGTGTACCACTATCCGCGCCAGTCTGTAAAACGGTTCTGCCGGCAGATGTGGGGTTACGGCGCAACGCGCATTCGTCTAATCCGCGCCGGCACCGGCATTGAGTGGGCCACATTAATTCCGGCAGCCTGGGTGTTATCGTTGCTGTTTTTGGGAGCGCTGGCGCCGTTTTTTAACAGTGCAGCGATACTGCTTGCAGCAAATATTTTGTTGTACGGAATTGCAGCCGCGTTCATCGGACTGGAGACAGTTGTGCATACGCGGCGGCCGCGTGACCTGCTTGTTCTGTTTATGGTTCCCGTCATGCACATCAGCTACGGACTTGCCGAATGGTTCGAATTTTTCCGGCCGAATTGCGATCTCAGTGAAAATAAATAATTCGCCGGCAGTTTATTCTGCCGTGTGATTTTTGAGCGTTTTTAAATCTGCATCAATTTTTTAACTGCCTCACCGATGTCCGGCTGACGAAGCAGGCTTTCGCCGACGAGGACAGCAGAGATTCCGGCGGCATGCAGGTTTTTAATATCAGCGGCGGTGCGAATGCCGCTTTCGCTGACAAGCGTACAATCTGCCGGTGCAAGTTCGCACAGATCAAATGTGGTTTGAAGGTCGGTTTTAAATGTTTTGAGATTCCGGTTATTGATTCCAATCAGTGCTGCGCCGGCGTCAACCGCGCGCTTCATCTCTTCGGCAGTATGCACTTCAACGAGCGCCGTCATGCCGCATGATTCAGTCAACCGGATGAAGTCGCTTAATTCCGTACCGGTTAAAATTGCGGCAATCAGTAAAGCGGCGGATGCGCCAAGCGCTTCGGCATGAAAAATCTGGCGCGGGTCGATAACGAACTCTTTATAGAGCAGCGGCAGTTTGGTTGCGGCGCGGACAGCATTCCACTGAGTTTCACCGCCGCCGAAAAATTCCCTGTCCATTAAACAGGACACAGCCTGTGCACCGGAATTTTCATATCTTTGCACAATCCCGGCGGGATCAAACGGATCACGAATAATCCCGGCGGACGGTGAGCATCGTTTGACCTCGGCGATAAGTCCGACCGGTGCCGCCTTTAATGCAGCCACAAACGCCGGAACCGGTTCGCGCGCCGGCGAGCCGTCACATTCGGTACAGGCGGTTCCGACATGCGGCAACTGTTCAACCGCCGTTTCAATAGTGCGGAAATATCCCGGTGTTTCAATTTCAATCCGTTTGCGAGCGACAATTTTATCCAGCATGTTCATTACGACAGAATAACAGGATTTTCTTAACCGCCAAGACGCCAGGAATTATTTTTGAAAAAAATCCATAAATCACGATTCGAAAAAAGCCTGGCGCCTTGGCGGTTAAAAAATCTGCAATGTTAAGCGTTCTCTTTTTGTTTCAGTTTTAAATAGGCCTCGATGAACCCGTCCAGATTGCCGTCGAGTACAGACTGAACATTGCCGATTTGGAAATCGGTGCGGTGGTCTTTGACCATAGTATAGGGCTGCATGACGTAGGAGCGGATCTGATGTCCCCACGCAATCTCACCCTTCGCGCCGTAAAACTGCTCTGCGGCCTGTTTTTGTTTATCGAGCTCGTACTCGTATACTTTGGCTTTAAGCATCTTCAATGCTTTTTCACGATTCTTATGCTGCGAGCGCTCGGCCTGGCACTGAACAATGATTCCGGTGGGAACATGTACAATGCGCACAGCGGAATCAGTGGTGTTAACATGCTGCCCGCCGGCGCCGCTGGAGCGGTAAGTATCGATGCGCATATCTTTTTCTTCGATCTCAACAGCAATGTCGTCGTCAATTTCAGCAGTAACATCGAGAGCGACGAACGAAGTGTGCCGGCGCGAATTTGAATCGAACGGGCTGATGCGCACAAGCCGGTGAACGCCGCGCTCGCTCTTTAAATTACCGTATGCGTACGCGCCGGAAATCTGAAAGGTAACGCTTTTAATACCGGCTTCTTCACCGGGCTGCAGATCAAGTACTTCTACAGTGAATCCGCAGCGCTCTGCAAAACGACGGTACATGCGGTACAGTATATCCGCCCAGTCGCATGATTCGGTTCCGCCGGCGCCGGCGTGTAAACTCAGATAGGCATTTTTTGCATCGAGCGGTCCGCCGAGCAGTGATTGCATTTCGAGCGACTGAAAGTTCTGCTCGCAGTCGTCCAGCAGTTGTTGAATTTCTTTAACCGCCGTTTGCTGCCCGTCTTCGTCTTCGGTTGCGGCGAGCTCCAGCAGAACTCCGGCATCGTCAAGCAGCGCTTCAATCGTTTGAAACGGCTCGATAACCGCTTTCAAACTTTTTACGGCGGCAATGTTGGCGGTCGCAGCATTTGGATCGTTCCAGAACTCCGGCGCGGCGGCTTGCGTTTCGAGCACGGCCAGTTCTCTGATCTTTCCAGCGATGCCGAGATAACCGCGCATCTCTTCCAGTCGCGCATCGACACCCGAAATCTGTTCTTTCAACTCTTCAAGCATTGGATTTTTTCCGCTGTATAAAAAGTCCAATCAATAGCGCAACGCCGGTGAGCAGGCAAGCCTGCGCGAAAAGATCGCCGTGACGGACATAAAATGTCGCCGGCAACTCCGGCGGCGCCGGAGTTACAGAGACAACCTGGAATCCTTCGGTACGCGCGGCCAGCGTACGGCTGATTTCGCCGTACGGGCTGAGTGCGCACGTCATGCCGGTATTTGTGCAGCGCAGCATCGGCCGGCGCGTTTCAATGCACCGGAAAACAGAGTTCGCCAGATGCTGCACCGATCCGCTGTCCGGATCAAACCATGAATCATTCGTCTGATTAATCAGCCACGCCGCACCGGACTTCACCGCGCGCCACGAAAGATACGGCAGCACATCTTCGAAACAGATCAGCACCGAAAAACAGTGTTCTGCATCCGGAAACGGAAACAGTACTGTTTCCCGGCCCGGCCGGAAACTGCTTTCGATCGGCGTCAGTGCAGCAATGAATGGAATGTAGTTCTCAAAGGGAATGTATTCGCCAAACAGAACAAGATGCTGTTTGTAGTAAACCGACTGCAGCTTTCCGGCACCGGTGAAAAAAAATGATGCGTTATAAAACTGCGGCTCATTAGTTTTCGTATACCGCACGTCCATACTGCCAACAAGCATCGGCACGCCGCCGCCAGCGTTGATCATTTTCTTCACGAGATCGGCGCTGCGCGGACTGAAGCGTACAAAGTCCGGCAGGGCGGTTTCCGGCCAGATGACCAGATCAAGATTGGGCGTAATCACGGCGAACGACGTCAGCGTTTCAAGCCGCTCATAAATCAGTTCGGGGTCGGCGAGATCCCAGTTGCCGACTTCCGGAATATTCGGCTGAATTAACGCGACATGCAGCGGTTCGCGTACCGGAGCCGGACGGTTAATCATGCGGTGGAAACCAAATGACCACGCCGCCGCGACGAGAATCAGCGCCGCCATCAGTTCCGTATGCATACGATATTTTTTCCCGCGAATTCCGGCGGCGTATTGCAAGACGGTTACTCCGGAGGAAACGTTTGTGAAAACCATCAGCGCCGAAATCAGATACACGCCGCCAAGCTCCGCAATTTGAATCAGCGGCGTTTGTAAATACTGACTGACGCCGAGCATATTCCACGGGAAGCCGGTGGCAAAAATCGCGCGCGCATATTCCGCCGCCGCCCAGACTGCCGCCGCGCCGGCGCTCCACAGAATATTTTTAATGCCGCTGGCGCTGCGCCAGTTGTCGCAGCGCAAGGAAATGAAAACCGCAAACGGAATCAGATACAGCGCACAGTACAGCGCGAGAAATAATCCGCCGGGAATAGTTACATTGCGCAGCCAGTAGAGTGTGCTGATAAAAAACACTGCGCCGGAAATCCAGCCGAGCCATGCCGCGCGCCGTGCCGGAACTCCGGTGCACGCGAACATTAATGGAATTAACGCAAACCATCCGCAAAATGCAAAATGGAACGGCGGGAAACTGAAAAACAACAGCATGCCGGAAAAAGCAGCGCCGGCAATTCGAAGTTTGAAGTCTGAAATTTGAAATTTGGGAGCGGAGATCATAAATCAATCTGTAAAATTTCCGGAACAGTGTGCCAGTTGTTTTTGCGCGCACAACAGTTCAGTACAGCGCGCAAATAACCGAGCAGCTGCTCTTCACAAACTGCCCCGGCGATTTTAGAAATGTATTTGATACCTAACATTCCGGCACCGGTATCTTTACTCCACACCATTGAAATTTTTTCCGTAAGCTGCCGCAGCGATTGAAACAAAATCAGCTCATGACAATCAACGCCGGAAAAGTCCATGCGGGAAAAATCGAGTATCCACAGCACGCCGGCAGATGTTAAACGCACCGGCCGCAGCGCGCGTGCCGCAAACAGCGGAAAGAGTTCCGGAAACGGATAGCGTGCTGATAAAACCCGCAGCCATGAGTTTGTGTGCCGCCGGAACGTGCGTTCACCATGCAGAATTTTTCCGGCGCTGGCACAATCGCCGGCGGCACAAAACGCGCGTGCGGTTAAAAGCGAAAGCTCATGTCCTTGAATCTGTGTACGCCCCTGGCAGAAAACCGCGAGACTTTCGATAACTGCCTCTGCCGTTTCGCGCGGTTCAATTTCGGCGTACTGCAAAAAACGCTGAACGCAACCGGACCACTGCCGGCGTTCATTTAGAATTTTCTGTTGATGCACATCAATCATTCGCGACCGATTAATCTTTCCGCCTCATTCATAAACTGGCTGACGTCTTTAAACCGGCGGTACACCGATGCAAACCGGACGTATGCTACTTCATCAAGTTTTTCAAGCAGGGCCATGACCTTTGTGCCGATGGCGGTGGAAGGGACTTCGCGCTCATACTCTGCTTCGATCTGTGTGATAATGCTGCCGGCGATTTGATCAATCTGCTGAATGCTGATCGGTCGTTTCTGACAGGCAATGACCAGGCTGTTGATCAGTTTTTCCCGCGAAAATTCTTCGCGGCGTCCATCGCGTTTAATAACCTGCATCGCGGCACGCATAATTTCTTCATAGGTGGTAAAGCGCAGCCCGCAGTTTAAACAGAGCCGGCGGCGGCGGATGGACGCGCCTTCGCGCACTTCACGACTGTCGATGACCTTATCTTCGCGATGTTCGCATTTAGGACATTTCATGGGAGACCGCCTCCTTCATTAACCGGCATGAGCATAGCGCGCGCATATATGAAGTAAAATGAAAAACAGCACAGATAAAAAAACAGCTCCGGGAAATCCGGAGCTGCCAAAATAATCAGCGAAGGCTGTTATTTCTTTTTCGCTACTTTCTTCGCAGCTTTTTTCGCCGGAGCTTTTTTAGCTGGCGCTTTTTTCGCTACTTTCTTCGCGGCTTTTTTAGCTGGCGCTTTTTTCGCCGGAGCTTTCTTCGCGATTTTTTTCGCTGGGGCTTTTTTCGCTACTTTCTTCGCGGCTTTTTTCGCCGGAGCCTTCTTAGCAACCTTCTTGACTGCTTTCTTCTTAGCTGCCATATCCTGTTCTCCTCAGGTTTCCTCCACAAACCACCATGGTTTATGTGTCTGTTAAGAGAAGATATAGCTCTTAAAAAAAATTCTTGCAACGATTGTTTACATAAAAACAAATTTTTTTATTGCCGTTTTTTATGCTCTGTCTGGATGATTTTTTTCAGTTCGTCTGCCGCTGTTTCGATTTTATCATTCACAACAATATATTGATAGTGCGACTGCTGTTTCATCTCTTCAACTGCATTGCACATTCTCTGTTCAATCACATCCTTTGCATCCGTTGAACGTCCGCGTAACCGGCGCAGCAATTCTTCCATCGACGGCGGAATGATAAAAATATCAACGAAACTTTTTTTAATCAGATCATCATTCGGCAGTGCCGCACACGCGTCGCGAATCTGCTGCGCGCCCTGCACATCAATATCCATAATGATGTCGCGTCCCTGCGCAAGTGCATCGTATACCGTCTGCTTCAGCGTCCCGTAACGGTTGCCGTGCACCAGAGCATGTTCAAGAAATTCATCATTTTTTAACCGTATTTCAAATTCGTCCGGCGATAGAAAAAAATAATGCACACCGTTTTTTTCTGTCCCGCGCGGTGCGCGCGTGGTGCATGAAACGGAATACACCAGTTCCGGAAAAAACTCCGCCAGCCGGGTGCACAGCGATGATTTTCCGGCACCGGACGGTGCTGAAACCACTAAAAGTAACGGGGTGTGTTTATTCAACATTTTGAACCTGCTCCCGCACACGCTCCAGTTCTGTTTTAAACTTCACCACCTGCTCTGTGATTTGCAGATCGTTCGCTTTCGATCCAACCGTATTAATCTCACGGAACATTTCCTGCGCCAGAAAATCCAGCGGACGTCCCGCCGGCTCATTCGTGCGCAGCATTTTCTTAAACTGCTGAATATGACTTTCCAGCCGCACCGTCTCTTCAGAAATATCACTGCGCTCTGCAAACAGCGCGATCTCTTTAATCACGCGATCATCTTTTGACAGATTTTCAAGCCCTGCATTTTCCAGGCCGGCAAAAAGTTTTTTCCGGTACATTGCCGCAATCACCGGCGCACGCGCGGCAATTTTTTTACGGATTGATTCCAGTACGGTCAGCCGCGCTAAAAAATCTTTTTCCAGTATTTTCCCTTCCTGCACACGCATCGTATTCAATTTTTTCAGTGCACTGGTGACCGCCTTTTCCGTTAATGCAAAAATTTCATCATGGTCTTCTGCTGTCGCCGGAAACTTTAAACACCCCGGAATCTGCAACAAATCTTTCGCCGACAGATCATCCGGCAGGTTCAGTTTTTTCGACAGCCCGCGCAAGGTGCCGAGCATCTCCTCCGCATGTTTTGAATCCACCGCTGCGCCGCTGCCGGAATTCATCTCCACCGCGATTACACCGGTAATCCGTCCGCGCGAAATCTGATCCTGAATCAGCTTTTGAATTTTCGATTCCGTGCCGGAAATCTGCGGCGGCAGACGCAAAGTTACATCCAGCTGTTTCCGGTTCACCGAACTCAACTCCGCCGACACACGGTATTTCCCGCCGCGCGCCGAACCTGTACCAAAACCTGTCATACTTTTAACCGGCACAACATCTCCTTCGTTAAACTGCAGTATCTACGCAGAAAAAACCTGACTCGGCACGGAAAAAATTATTTTGACAGGATTAACAGGATGGTTGCCGGATTTTAAAATCATATTATGCTTATGTAGGATTTTTTAAAGGAAACGCTATGCCGCTATTTGAAATTAACAAAACAACGCTAACGCCGGTTGCGAAAACTAATTTCCCGGTGGAAAAAGACATTCAAACTCTAATTGAGAAAAATCTTAGCCCGGTTTTTAACTGCCGGTTTGTTGCCACGGAATTTTCCACCGGCGCGGTGCACTCCGGACGAATCGACAGCCTCGCACTTTCTGAAGAAAACAATCCAGTAATCATCGAATACAAAAAAATCGAATCATCCGAGCTGATCAACCAAAGCCTTTTTTATCTGCACTGGATCTTCGACCATAAAGGTGATTTCGAAATGGCGGCCAAAAACACACTCGGTAACGATGTAAAAGTGGACTGGTCGGACGTTCGTGTTATTTGTATCGCGCCAAGTTATAAAAAATACGATATCCACGCAGTCCAGGTTATGGGCGCGAATATTGAATTGTGGACTTACCGCCTTTACAAAAACAATGTACTCCATCTAGAGGAAATACTTCAGGCAACGCGCTCCTCCGTGTCATCGCCCATTAAGAAAAACTCCGGCGTTATGTCCGGAGAAAAGAAAAATGCTTCCGGTCTCGGAAAAATGAAAAAAACTTTAGCACCAGTATATACATTCGACAGGCATCTGACCGGCAAATCCGAAACGATAAAATCTCTGCTACATAATATTCAGGACTTCATCATAGGGCTTGATCCGTCCATTGAAGAGGTTCCCAAAAAACACTATATAGCATATAAAGTGTCTCAAAATATTATTTGCGTTGAGCCTCAGGTGCGATGCATTAAACTTTTTCTGAAACTCAGACCCACTGAAGTAAAATCTGCGCCGAAATTTTATCGCAATGTTCTAAATATTGGACATTGGGGAACCGGCGAATCTGAATTTACTATTCAGTCAGAAGATGAATTCGAATTGGTAAAACCGTTCATTATCCAGGCATACAATAAATTCGGCGGATAATATCTTGTTTTTTATTTCACCGCAGATAACACAGATGAATTGCGCGCGGGACCGTATCTGCTATCAACGTGATATGGCTGATGGAAAAATCATCGGGATGTTGCTGGCGGTACTGGCGATGGGATTGTTTAACATTTCGCCGGTACTGCAGAAATCGGCGCAGAACGATCTGCCGCGTCTGTCGTTTTTAATCGTGGAAATCTGTGAAACGGTTGATTAGAAACCGGCACTGGGTGATCGGGTTACTTATCGGCACTGCCGGTTTGATTCCTTACTTTTTACGATGGATCTCGCCGGTGTGGCGGTTGTTCAACCGCTGTACGGCGGCGAGTTCATCATTCTCGCCTTCGGGTCGCGGATTTTTCTGATGACGACGAAGTAAAAATAGATACCCCCGAGTAAACTCGGGGTTCTTTTTTTCATCACAGCTCCTCCCGGAGCTGACCTGAACGCCGCGAAACTTTGCGTTCGCGGCATTCAGGAGGCTCATTCATCCACGGCTAAAGCCGT
>Ga0265293_10001462_pt1 | contig 51344 bp, 33 predicted proteins | sample Munlanlewell138R_FD_192505 | JGI IMG/M metagenome (GOLD analysis project Ga0265293, IMG submission 192505) | Leachate microbial communities from a municipal landfill in Southern Ontario, Canada - Leachate well 138R | ecosystem: Engineered > Solid waste > Landfill > Unclassified | place: Canada... | reverse complement strand
CCATACCTAAAAAGTTCTTTACGCGTGTTGGCGTTGTTTGTCAAAAACTCCGTTTCAAAGATATAAGTTTTCCCTGCTTCAAATATTATGCCGTCATGCATTTTTCCGATAAAATTGTCTTTGTTAACGGAGCTTTTTGCCGTGCCGCACATTTCCAGCGCCGTTCCTGTGGCGTTGAAGGTGAGTCTGATTTTCGTATTTTCCGGCTCGCTCCATGTTCTGGCAGGGTCTGCAATGTCTGGATAGTTGGACAAAGGGTCAGCTCCTTCAAAGTCTTCATTCCAATAAAATGTTGGGTTTGCTGATACTCGAGGGAGCACAACAAGGTTCAGCGCAAGCATGAAACATAAAGACAGACCAAACAGCCTAAAAATTTGATTTTTCATTTTTAATCCTCCAATTTAATTATATATTGTTATTGTTCTTATTTGTGAATAATACATATTTACCACGATGGAAGAAACGCCCGGAATGATGTCGTCAAAGCTGCCCTTGCGGACTCGTTTGTTTTCTTCGCAAACAAAGACAAGCCCTGCTTCTTTATACTTTTCTATGGTCTTTTTCTCATTGTGTAATTCCACCTGAATTAAGCCTTCCGCCCTATTTATTACCTTACCATAGGATATTCTTATGATAGCATCGTACCCTGTATTGGGGTTTATGCCGCCCATTTCAGAGGAAATCGTTTTGCTGGTGCCATCGAACACCCTCTCAATTCGTGAAACTATCATGTTGTTATCAGCAGTAATCCGCGCAAGGTCGCCCGGTTTAATATTCTTCTCCGCAACCAAAGCTGATGTGTTTGGGTCATCCGAATATATTGTATATATCCGGTTGCCGCCGGCGTTCATGCCATAAATCTTTTGTATGGGTATCCCGTCATCATCCACGGCATTGCTGATTTGTGTGATTATAGTAACGATTTCACGCGCATTTTGCGGCAGCAAGGATGCTTTTTTATACAAAATTGCATCTTCCTTCAGGCTGTCATCACCGACCGAGTATGCCACAACATTATAAGACGCATCGTTTACAAAGGTTGTTATTGTTGTAACCTTGTAATCCCTTTCCGGTCCGTTCGCTGAAGAAGGAACGGCAAATATGACTGCCGATGTTTTCGGGAAAATCAATCCGCCAAAGGTGGTTACATTGCTTTTGAACTTCAAACTGCCGGAGGCTCTGCGCATTAACGAAAAGGAATCCTCTTTTTCTCCTTGAATGTGCGTGTCAATCCGTCTTATTTGCCCTTCATCGTTTAACTGATATCGTATGATGTGCTCGGCTTCAATTGCAGATTGGGCAGCGCTTGCGCTTTTATAAACCGCCGCATCCACAACAATAGGATAGGCTGACTTAAAATACTCAATCTTGTCATCTTGTGTAAGTATTTTAAATTCAAGATTTTTTGCAGGGGGCTTTTCCGGCTGCATTTTTATCAAATATCCAAACTTCCATTCATCGGTGGTCTGTACCTGCATAGCCGCTATTTTACCGTACTGGTCAAGGTAGGCAACTATCTGAGAGCCTACTTCGGGTATGCGTGTTTTTTTAGTCTCCGAACCTTCCTTCAAATATTCTGCCAGCTCCTCAACCAAGTCTTGAGAAAGCTTAAATTCTTCCATTTCAAGCGTTAGGGTATCTTGACTTCTGCCGGTAACAAGCCCTTTAACCGCATCTGCTGATACAATAATTTCCACATAATTTCCATCATTGGAAATAGCAACTGAAAGAACATCCCATTCCTCTAAGTCAGCAATAGTAAATCTATTGCCGTTTTTATCTACTATCCGCACATTGCTCCTGATATATGGGTCAATGCTCAAAGCGTCTTTTCCGTATTTGTCAAAAATAAGATTTTCTGTTTTGCTGACATTATGCACAATATAAGTTGCGTAGGATTTTATTTTGACAATATCAAACTTCCCGCTTTTACCCGACCTTAGCAACTCAACTTCACCGTTTTTAGGAATAAAAAGCGACTCGTTTAAAATTTTAAAATCCTCGTCCGTTACGGCTATGCCATTATAAATAATAGCGGCGGTTCCATCAACAACGGCTTTTCCGCTTCCCGCCAACGAGCTGCTGTACATATAGGTGTAATTTGTAAAATCAGCAATAAACTCATCACTTAAAATCCTTAAATATTCCGTCTTTCCGCTTTCTTTTACATAAATCAAGTAAGCATCATCATTATCGCTTAGCTTATAATAAGCCTTAACATCTTTGCCCAGCAGCGCTTCTTCGTTTAGCACAACATCCTTTGTTTTAATCCTAAAGCCGTCAATTTCTATGGTATTCTCTCCAACCCCTGCCCTTGCGCGAAGGCTGGTGATGCTGTTGGCGGAAACAATGCCTTCTTTCTTGAAAATTTGCAAATATTCACTTAGCGCTGTGATGTTTTTTTCCACCTGATATTCGGCAATCGGTCCAAAAGACACACGCTTCATAAGCGGTATGTGAGCTGCATTGTATAATATCCCCCCCCATTCGCCTTTTGTAAGCTTTCCGTTATTTGTAATTTTTACATTACCGTTGAGCCTGTTGTCCGCCGCCAGTTTTAAATACCATGCATCGCTGCTTGCTGTGTTTACAGCTCTATTGTATCCCAGAGCCGCAAAAACCATCCTTGCGGCATCCGCATATGATACCGTACTGTTCGGATTAAACAGATAATTGCTGTCAAGGTCTACAAGACCCAATTCTATGGCGGCCTTTAACATGCCGGCATAAGGATGTCCTTCCGGCAAACCTTTTAATTCTCCGTTATATCCAAAAGACTCCGAATTCTGTCCAATCATTTTCATTATTGTGTAAACCGCTTCACTTTTTGTAATCATCTCGTTTGAATCATATGTTTGTGTATCTATAATGCCCATTGCCTTTAAAAATACAATGTTTTCATCATAATTTCCTTGCGTTGCGTCTGCCAAAACGCTTGGCATACAAAACAAACATATTGAAAGGCATAATACAATTGACATAATCGATTTTATTTTCACTCTATCACCCCCTATTTAACTGCTTCATAAATTACTTTTGCCGCTTGTGCCCTTGTCAGGTCGGAGCGAGGCGCAAATAAAGTTTCTGATATTCCATTGATAATACCTTGGCTGTGCAGACTTTCAACCGCCTCTTTCGCGTAGTCTGCAATATCTTCCGCATCTTCAAAGACAAGTTCAACCTCAGCGGGGGCGAATTTCCCTGACTTTTTCATTGCCCTATAAATAATAACGCTCATATCCTGTCGGCTGATTTTCTCTCCCAATCCGAAATTTGAAGCATCAATGCCGTTAATTAACTCCGCATCAATTGCGGATTGAATATATGTGCTGCTCCAATGTTCCGGCGGCACATCAGAAAAGGCGCTTTTTATGTACTCATTATGCAATCCCAAAGCCAAAACAATCATTTTGACAAATTCCTCTCGAGTTACCGAGTCGTTGGGGGCAAATGTGCCTTCAACTTTTCCCGAAATGACATTTTGTTCTTTAAGGTAAGCGATGGCTTCCAAAGCCCACGGAACATCTTCGATATCTTTAAAAGCAGGCGTATACGACCCTTCCGGCGTAACAACAGGTGTTTCCGGCACAATGGTTGAAGTAATGGTTTGCTTACCGCCACCCCCGCTGCCGCCACCACTACCATTGCTACCACCACCTTTTGGCGGATTTTCAATGTTATACTGCGCATTTGTTTCGTCGTTAAAGGCTTTTATAAAATTATCAATACTGGGATAAAGTGTGCCGCTTATCTTGACTGCGGCATCGCCCCCACGAGTTAAACCTTTATATTTGGAATATTCAATCCCATTTAGCATATTCAGATTCTTTTCCACAATCATTGAAAGCGCTTGCGGAAAGCATTTATCAACTGCATATAAAAAGGTTGTTTCGGCAAACTTCACCTTTAGTTCTTCCAATGAAGCAATGTTGCCGTCTTTATGTGCGGCATACACCAGTTTTCTCGCATCTTCGTTTAAAAGCTCATTAAATGTGTATGAAACTCCCGGGGCATCTTTTAGGTAGCCAAGCACTTCTTCATGTTCCTTCATTAAGGTTTCGGGATTTGCAGCTTCGTTTATCCCTGCCAAAACAATATATGCCTCAAACAAGCTTTCAAACCTGACGATATCCCCAAATGTAAACTCCTGTTTTGTTTTTTCTTCAAAAAGTTTTTTATAAACCAAATCGCGCTTTGTTACCATGGTATAAACCTTTTGGTTCAGCCCTAAAATAGCGGCCGCATTTTTCTGCTCAAAAAGGATTTTTATATCCTCCCACTTTAAAGCCTCGTTAATATTGCCCAACATGCTTTCAATATCATGAACATTCACACAGTCCAAAACGGTGGTGGCGAAAACATTAGGCTCTGCCGTTGCCGTTTTAAATATATACCTACCGGTCACGCCATCGTTTAACCCAAACTCAAAACGATAGCTGCCATCTGCCTGTGCAACCGCATCATCGGTATAAAATATAACTTCCGATGCGTTTTGGGGATTTATGCTACCCCTAACCTCCCCGGGTTTAAGCGGATGCTGCACTTGCAGCATAACCAATCTGTGCCTGCCCGACGGAATATTACCTGTTACAGTAATCTTATCAATCCGAAAATCGTATTCTGCATGGATAGTCATTTGCTTTGAGGCATAGACATTAGCTGCAGAAAGCAAAACACATATACAAAACATAATACATAATACTTTTCTTGCCATTTGCTTTCCCCCTATTTTCACTCATCTTTGTTCCTCGACTTTTGGTTTTGATGAATTTTTCGATATTGCCCGGGTGTTGTGAACTCAAACTTTTTAAATGCCCGAATAAAAACTGCTGTGCTGAAGAAACCTACCTTATCTCCAATGTCGCCAATGGATAAATTCGTTTGTTCCAACATCTGTTTTGAATGTTCAATACGGCACTTTGCGATATATTCGGCAATTCCTTCACCGGTTTGTTCTTTGAAATTAGATGAAAGATAACTCAGCGATAGCCCGAATTCTGCAGAAATCATCCCTACTGTAAGACCAGGGTTGGTGCTGTGCTTCTCAACATAGCGTTTAATATTGTTGCAGCGAACCACCTCTGTTTGCAGCTGATTTTTCTTTATTATAGCGGATAGCTGCCTGATATAATCATACATATGCTCAAGTATATCCTCAAGTTTTGAGAAATCCATCCATTGCATTAGCTTTTCACTAAAGGCGGCGCTATCTAAAAGGTGCTCTTTGTCAATATCAATCGTCACCTTAAGCAAAGTGTTAGCAAGCTCCAGTAACAACATCCTCATCATATGGATATTAATATTTTTCTCCCGCCGATTTCGGTCAATGATGTCTTTCACAAACACGATTGTCTCCTCGGCAGAGCCACAAGAAAGAAGGTTAATGAGTTTATTGTTATCTTGTGTTCGATAAGAATATGCTTGAGTGTGGCTCATCAACTGGTCATAGTCTAACAAGCTATCCTCGTCCAGCAGCAGCCGATACGACATCGCTTCTAACGCTTGACTGTACAGTTTGGGTATCATTCGGGGGTCATCAGCCGTTTGACTAAGCGCAGCGGTGAAAAGCAGGTCGAAATTGGATAGGAGAAACGATAACAATGTGTTTAATTGCTTTTTAATATATGAAGTGTTATGCAATTCAGAAAGCGCCAAAACCAAACACGCATAATAGTCGTCTATACGAAAAAAATTCAACTGAAATGCATCGCTCATTAACTCTAAAAAGACATTTGAAATCGCAATCTGCACCAATTTTTCGTCTTCCTCGCTCGCATCTTCCTTTTGAGTGAATACCCCAAACTCTTGAATGCTGAACAAAACGATACACATAGACACAGCGTCAATCGCAATCTTGTGCTTGCCGAAACTTTCAAAAATTACTTCTTTGTCATCCAAAAACCGCCCGCCTGCAAGGCGGCTCAAAAAAACTTCTTTTGCGGTGTTTTGCTGAATTGCAGTTAATCTGTCCCTTTGCTTTTTATCTTTTAACAGGTTTTCTACCGCATGTTCTATTGTTTCAAAAGCCCCTTTGCCTGTACTTCTTACATTATTTTTCAACTTGCCGGCAAGGGTGTGGATAGGTCTGTAATTCCTTTTTACAAACCACAGCGAAAGTGCAACCCCAATCAAAAGGCATAGAATATAGCTTATCTGGAACAGCAGACCAATCGTGTTCATCTGTTTTGTGTAATCTGCAGTTTTTACCATATATACATACTTGCACGGAAGCACCTTAGACGCAACATAGCTTGCCGAATATTTTTCTCCGTTGTATTCAATGTGTACAAACCCACTATCCCCTTCCAATGTGTGGAGAAGCGCAGGAGTACTGTTTCCCCGAAACATTTCATAGCCTGATTCATCTACAATCATCATGCGATTGCTGCCTGCCAAACCTACCTGTGACAACGCCTCATGCAAAACGCTTTCATTCAGTTCTATCATAAGCAGCAGCGGCGGCTCTTGATTAAGGATGGAATAGGCATACACAAAGAAAGTTTTTTGCTCTCCTTTTGAGGTTACAATTGACTTGTACTCTTTATGCAGTACGGAAAACGCATCGGACAGCCAAGCTTCCTTTGTGGAATAGTATGGTTCAAATAAAAGGCTGTAAGCAATCTCCTTAGTGTACATGGCATTGCTTACAATGCAAATGTTCTCATGGTTAAAGATTAGCACTATATTTTCTGCAATCGGCACGCTGGATTCTTGCAGTGCAATATCCCTTATGGCTGTTTTAATCCAATCACTTTTGTTTTCCGTTTCCTTAGGCATATTAATCAAGCTTCTTACTGCATAAGATTCAAGCAAGTTATAAGCGCTCGCCTCTATCTGTCGAAAATAACTATCATACACAACAGACATTTGGGATGTCAGATTAGATGTGCTGCGCTGCATCTCAGCATTTGTAATCTGTATAATTGCGGTATGCCCTATCATATTTACTCCAATCGACACTAATACGATGGCAAGATAACTGCCAATCCAAAATTTCAGCATCTTATTGTTTCTGATATCCCGCAATATATTCATATCTTTTCTCTCACATCCCTGTTTTTAATCTTCCATTAACCAACTACCTTTTATTATACCTGTCAAACGCAGCCTGACGAAGTTCTACAAAGCGCAGTGCATCTAACTCATGAAGTTTCTTTACAAATTTGTCATACTCGCTTATCGGAGTCGTTCCCTTGATGAATTTTAAGGTCATCTCTTCTATATAGGTAGTTATTGTCGATTGAATTACAGAAATTTCCTCCGCCTCATCTATGCTCGGCACTACGGAACGCGGCACAATAATATCCTTCGCATTGTCTGAGTATTTCGTCCATATGAGAAGAGCATCACGCTGCTGAGGGAGCTGATAATATTGCATTAGATAATCTTCATGTTGACTGAAGCCCGGGAACGGAGCATTTGCTCTGAAATGTTTTGCCATTGCCTCTGCAATGCTCAAGCCGGCAGGGTTATTTAATATTTCGTCAGTATATACCGGTTTGTTATCCACCATTTGGAAAGTAAATCCCTCTACGCCAAAGTTTTTAAGGATATCTCCTTCCGGCGAGTAAAGGTAATCCAGCCAAGCTACTGTTTCTTGAGGGTGTTTATTTGCGGTTGTAACAACAACTTGGGGCTCTTGTGAATCATTTTGATACTCCATAAATCGGGGTTCCCCGCCTGCAACGGGAAGGGGGTATTGCGCTGCCGTGAGGTTGTAGTTCGGGTCTTTTTCTGACATGGCAGACATATACCTACCGATGGTTGCTCCAATAAAGCCATAAGTCACCCCCGAGGTTCCGTTGGTCATTTTGGCATCTACCGCCGAACTGTTGTTGGTATCGTACTGGTTATCCAAAAGACCTTCCTTGTACCACTTATTCATAAGCATGATAAAGTCTTTATAGCCCGGCTCCAATTGCGCAAGCTTCACTTTGCCGTTGTCTACATACACGCCAAGACCGATATCGTAGAAGTTGTTAAAATGCCCCGCTATATTTATCATGCTAAAAATGCTGTTAGTGGCGGTAAAGGGATACTGCGCACCCTTTTGCCGTTGGAAAGCGCGCAAGGTCGTTTCCCATTCCTCCAGCGTGTTAGGCGAGGGCAAACCAAGGTCGTCAAGCCAATCCTGCCTAATCAATAAGCCGCCAAATGTTCTGTAATTTCCGCGGACTAATGTAGGAAAACCATAATATGTACCGGAATCGGTTTTGCTTTGCTTATCGTAACTTGTGTCTGCTTTCATCGCCTTATAGAAATTAGGCGCTTTCTTTTCAATAATATCATTGAGCTTTATAATGACATTATCGTTAATTGCTTTGTCCGGACCACCCGGATAGCTTGCAATCCAGTTGTATTCTATCAAATCGGTCAACTCTCTGGATGCAATCATTAAGTTAAACTGTTCCTTTGCCTGCCCCGAGGGGGGATGCACAAATTTAATTTTGATACCTGTTTGCTTCTCCATTTGCTTATACATAGTCATTTCATCCATGGATTGAGCAAATGCCGCCATCGCCGCAGGCATATTACACCAATAGGTTAGCTCAATCCTGCCGGATTGTTCTTGTCCGGTAGGATTGCCGCAGCCCGCAAGGCTGCCTACAATTAATGCACCGGCAATAAAAGCCTTTAAAAACCTTGTCACAAATAACCTCTCCTAAATATATATTTTTTATCCCTTTACAGCGCCTATCATCATACCTTTAACAAAATACTTTTGCACAAACGGGTATACACACAAAATAGGCAATGTTGCAACAATAATGGTGGCGTATTTAATCCCCTCCCCAATGTTGTAAGCATCTGTTCCCGCTCCTTCCGACATCATACCTTGAACATCGTTTAGCAGAAGAATTTCTCTTAAAATCAATTGAAGGGGATACTTGCTTCTATCTCGAATATATATAATCGCGCTAAACCATGAGTTCCAATGTCCGACTCCATAAAAAATCACCATGACAGCCATTATAGGCAACGACAATGGGATGAAAATTTTAAACAGAATAACAAACTCGTTTGCGCCGTTGATTTTTGCCGATTCTTCCAAACTTATGGGAATCTGCATAAAATTTGTGCGCATGATAATCAAGTTATAGGTGCTGATTAACCCCGGCAACATCAATGCCCATAATGTATTTCCAAGCCTTAAGTATTTATAAACCACAAGATATGTAGGAATTAATCCCCCGCTAAAATACATGGTAAAGATAATCATATAAGTCAGCAAACGCCTAACGGCAAGGTCCTTTCGCGTAAGCACAAAGGCCCCCAACGCCGTCATCATCACATTTAAGGTAGTTCCTATCACCACAACAATTATGGTGGTACTGTACCCCGACAAAATATTGGGATTGTTCAGCACCATCTTATACGACGCCAGGGTAAACCCTTTCGGTGTCAACATCAGCCCTTTATCTCCAATCAAAAAATTGCTGTTAGATAAAGAACTCATTATAACATAATAAAATGGATAAAGCATTATTAATGCAATAAGAACCATCAATGTTATATTAAAAAAATCAAATACCTTTTCACCGGTCATTCGCTTAATAATCATAAATCAATCTCCCTTTTGCCTTTAAAACAAGCTGGTTTCAGTAAGCCTGTTAGAAACTTTGTTTGCCGTAATTAATAAAAACAGATTAACTACCGACTGAAAAATCCCTACCGCTGCGGAATAACTATATTGAAACGACTCAGAAAGCCCCCGCCGATAGACATATGATGAAATCACATCGGCAGTTTCATAAGTCCCCGGGTTATAAAGCAAAATAATCTTTTCAAAGCCTACACTCATTATTTGACCCATGCGCAAAATCAGAAGAATTATAATCGTTGGCACGATTTCAGGTATCGTAATATGTATTACCTGCCTCCAACGACCGGCTCCGTCAATTACCGCCGCCTCATAAAGCTGCGCGTCCACCCCCGAAAGCGCCGCCATATATATGATGCTGTTCCAACCAATCCCCTGCCAAATGTTTGTGCCTACAAAAACGCTTCTAAAATATTTTGCATCACCTAAATAATTTACTTTTTCGCCGCCAAGAACAACCAAAAATTTTGTAACCAATCCATCTGCGCTGAAAAAATCAGCAATCATTCCGCAAATCACCACTACCGAAATAAAATGGGGTAAATACGCAATTGTTTGTATTGAACGCTTAAACCATAGGCTTTTAATTTCGTTTAGCAATAGGGCAAGAATAATAGGAGCGGGAAAGCCGAACAACAAATCATAAAAGCTGATTAAAACGGTATTCCTAATCAAGCGGCCAAAATACATATCAGCAAGAAATGATTTAAAATGCTTTAGACCCACCCACGGACTTTCAAAGATACCTCTGCCTATATCAAACTCCTTAAATGCTATAACGACACCAAACATCGGTCCATAGCAAAAAATAATATAATAAAGCGCAACAGGTATTATCATTAGATACACATATCTGTTTTTATGCAACTCTCTTTTGATTCTATATCCTAAACTTGTGTGAGTGTTTTGCGGCGGCGCCGCCATAATTCGTTTCATGTAATGCATTCTCCTTGAATGATCTTAATGCCATAATTATATAGCACTATTATGATAGGAGTCAATTCCCTACTTTATTGATTGATTTACTTTTTTTTCGATTTTTATAAAAAACCTTAGTTTTAAAGGGCACTAAAGAAGCTTGGCGAAATTTTTAACTCCGGCAATCTCGCTTTTTTATTATCAGAGGTTAAACATAAATTATAAGATGAACTTAATAAAGATGTTGGTGTTATACATGCTCCGCTAAATGTTGATTCTATGATAAATCCAGGGAAGATGATTGATATATGTAGGTAGAGACCTTAAAAGCATTAGGAAGATGTGTGATGAAATAGAAATAATAATAACTCATTTAAATAACTTGCTTGCCGAAAGTAGGGATATCTTTAATAACCTGTTTGCGGTAATCATGAATAGTGCTTGTTATGACACCGCAACAAGGGCAGTTATGAGGCTTTCTGTAAAATGGTTATAGAGCATATTGATTTTGAAATTGGGTTTTAGTCAATTCCATTTTACAGGATTTTTCAATATGCTCTACCTTTTTTAAAAAAATATTTTTGTAGCGTTCTATCCATACCCCAACATTTATTGGCTGCTGCTGATGTGTTGTGGGCTTAACTGAGCCCCATTTGCCGCACACTCTTGATTTATCATAAGCAGATGCGGTAATTTTTTATCCAATTGCAAACATCTTTGATAGTGTGAATTTCCGCTGCAGGCGGCATAATACCCGCCGGGCTTATCACTATACCCCTATGATGCGGCAATTCATTTAGGTGTTTTTCAATTTGTTTAATAATTGTTTTTGCGTCCTCAAGCCAAAGTACTGCATTAGTTCCGCCTATTAAACATTTGTCACTACACGCAATTCTTCCGTCCAGCAAGGTGGTATTTCCAAGCGGAGGGGAAGTAAAAGCTTCGAAAGCATCTGCTTTTACATTGGACAAAATAGGCAATAGCGCCTTCAAATGGCCGCACATATGCAACATAACAATACAATCTGCAGTTTTAAAAATATCGCAATACGCATTAATATGCTTGTAGCAAAAGGTTTCATACTGTGAAGGTGAGATTAAGGTCGTAGATGTATTTTCTATGAAACAAAACATATCCGCTGACGAGTATTCGGCAGCCAGCTCGGTTTTTTTTAAAAGTACCTTGTGCATTGCCTCAAACAATTCATCAATCTCGTCTGGAAAATCAGCAAGCAAAAAATGAGCATTTTCAATTCCCGCCAACCATTCCACAAAATACATAAGGGGGGATTCGCCTATATTCATGATTGTTATTCCTTTAGCCCCAACTTCACGAAATACATCCATGCCGCTTTGCAATGCATCTTCATTTAAAATAATTTCACAATCATTATACCAATCGATCATCAGCTTAATATCTTCAACAGTTGATACAGGCATCTTTATGGGATGCCATGACATGGAAAAAGCATCATATCCATATGTTGCCTCGGTTTTGCCCAATGGCGTTGCATAAACATCCCTTCTAAAATTGCCTTTTCTTTCGCTATTAAATAATGTTTTATGCCTTTTCTCTTTAAAGCAAGGGTTTAGTGTTATGTAACCATCGCTGCCTACATACTCAAAAAAGTCAAAAACATCCTTAAAGCTTTTGTTTTTAGTAAGATGCAACTGGCTTGGCTTAGGCCAAAACGGCAATCGATCCACATCTTTAAGTTTTAATGCAGCAAGCCACCGTTCTTTTGAAGTCATTTGTTCACAAACCATATTCTCAATCTCTCCTTTTGATATTTCGATATTCGGTCGGCAATATTTTATTATATTTTTTAAATACACGTCTAAAGGTCACATCATTTGTATATCCCGCAAGGGTTGCTATTTGGGCGATGTCGTAATCGCTGGTTTCAAGCAGGGTCATTGAGAGCCTGATGCGTTTTCTGTTTATATACTCCAGATAAGAAACGCCCATTTCATCCTTAATTTGTTTACTCACCTTCCACACCGACATAGAAAATTGTTCAGCAATTCTTTGTAAAGAGATATTGTAATCGGTATAGTTTTCATCAATGTACTTTACCAACTTGCTCCCTTTTCGATATTTACCATCGTTTTTTATTTTTTTGATATGCAAACATATATTTTTAACAATCAGGATAATTTGATGTGCAATTTCATGAATGTCGTTTTGCTGTAAAATTTCAAAGAAGTTACCTGAAACAAAATTGATATCAAATTCCGCATCCACTTTAGCGATGTCCAAAAGAATATTCATAAGCAAATTTTTAGCCGCAAAAATCGAGATATTGGTTTCAAATAAATTTAATCGCAAAATCTCATCAATCTCGTTTATCACTTTTTTTTCATCGCCGGAAATCAAATAATTAAACAGTTTCTTTGATTGCTCATGTGAATAAGTGTAATGCGGTTTCCGATCAGACACCTCTTCATATTTGATAACTTGCCCCTTCCCAAACAATAATTTATAATCTACCGCTGTTTGCGCCTCGGAAAAGGCGCGTGATGCTCCCGCAGGCGTGTCATGGATATTACTAACTCCCGCAACGATATTTCCATCCAAATTCTCTGATAGTAATCTTAAACAATCAGGAAAAACGCTTCTATCCCTAAGCACACATAAAAGGATATATCGATTTTGTATTAAAACATCAAATATTTCGGTACAGCAGGGGTACAATATCTTTTTAAATTGCAAGTGCGCTCCATAATCCACAGCAATACAAGCAACACCCGTTCCGGTTAAGTTAATTCCGATGGTTTTAAAAAACTGACCGTTTGTTTCGGTATAAGGGAAATCACCGGTGAGTAATTTGGTTATATATGATTGCTGAATAATCGTTCTTTGGGATTTTAACTCCTTTTCAATTCGGCTCTCCTTTTCGATGATTTCGGAAATAGCTCCTTCCAGCCAAAAAAATTCATTGACTTTAACATTGTTTGCGCCCAACAGGTTTAATAATTTTGCAAACGGCGTATAGCTTGATGAAGCAAGCCTTCGCGAGAATAAAACACCAAAAACAAGGAGAAGCATTACTATCAAAATAATATTAATTCGTATATTGTTAAGCTCCCTGTTATTAATATTTTCTGGAATTAGGTTTATGTAGGTCCAGCCGGTAAAACGCGACACCTTTTTATATACGGCATATTTTTTATGATTAATTATAATCTTTTCAAGACTATTTTCTCTCAAATCATATAGCCCCGACATGGTGATATCCGGAGCGTTATTCATACCGTCCTTTAATAGAATATGACCTTCACCATCTATGATAAACGCTGTTCCGCCATTTATGACCGCTAAATTGTTCAGCTCTTTTTGCAGTTCTTCTTTATTCATAAAAAAAGCTATTGTGATTTTAGGATTATAAACTTCTTGGATGGGCAAAAACTGAAGATAAAGAAAACCGTTTTTTAACATACCGTATGATTTTACATCTACCGCAGTGAAGGTATTGTTGTTTGACATATCAGTAAAAAAATGACGCTGGACCGAAGGAGCCATAGTGTTTATGTTAAATGAATGTTCTGAAAAATTTTGAAAAGACACATGGCACTCGGTGGAAATAACCATGTCAAGTTTATGGAAGTATATAAATATATCATTGATAGCACGGTTTATCGCCTTAATGTTAGCAAGTTCGGATGTGTAAGTTAGCATATCAAAATAGCTTAGCTCCTTATCCGATGAGTAGCGAGACAACTTCTTAATCCAAGCTGTATCAGACATCTGCATAGACAGATTGATTAAATTTTGAATATGTTGATCGGTTGACTCATAGCAGTATTCCAAATTATGTTTTTTGCCCGAATTGACTGAGAACATAGTTGAGCTGGCAATAAAATAATAGCTCCCGCCTGTTGTTATGGCAAGAGTAATAACAAAGATAATTAAATACGATAAGAAAAATTTTGTTTGAACTGACTTCATTATCCTATGCTCCCCTAAAACTGCAAAATAGTCTGCAAACCATATTAATAGTAGCATAGCGATATCAATTAATCAAGAAAAAGAAACAATACACCGTTCTGCTTGATTTTATTAAATCCTTGCAAACAGTGTTTTACAAGGATTTCAACCAAAAATCGCCCTAAAAATGTTTGCTCCAAAAAAATGTTCGTTGAGCTTTGCGCTTAAATATTGTATCATTTTAAATATCATCTCTATATGAAAAATGTGGGAGGCTTAAAATTGGGTAACAAAAAAAATGTCATTTGGATTTTTGGGGACCAGCACAGGGGGCAAATGCTTAGATGTAATAGTGATTTTAACGCAGTTACACCCAATATTGATAACCTTGCGTTGACGGGAATCAACTTTAAAAATGCAGTATGCGGCACCCCTTTATGTTGTCCTTTCAGGGGTTCCCTTTTGACAGGATTATACACGCACAAATGTGTTCCGGGTCATGAATACAGGCTACCGGAAGGGCAATGCACCATAGCGAATGTTTTTCGCGAAAACGGTTATAAAACAGCCTATTTCGGCAAGTGGCATTTGGACGGTTTTAAAGAAAACAACGGGCGCGCCGCATTTCATATTGTACCGCCGGAGCGGCGCGGCGGTTTTGAGCATTGGGTAGGATACGAAAACAATAACAGTCAATACGATTGCTGGGTTCATGGAGGCGAAGGCGATGCTGCTTTCCATTACCAACTTGACGGTTATGAAACAGATAGGCTTACTGAGCTGTTGATTAATTATATAAAGGAAAGCACTGCTGCCGAAAATAATCCATTCTTCGCTGTTTTATCAGTTCAGCCCCCCCATAACCCATATGTTGCCCCGCCTGAATTTTCCGGTAAGTATAATCCTGACCGCATTAGGTTAAGACCTAATGTTCCAAACATACCAAAGTTCAGGGAAAAGGTTCGAAAACAGCTTGCAAATGTATATGCAATGGTTGAAAATTTGGATTGGAATGTGGGGCGCGTCAGGGACACACTCAAAAAAGCAGGGGTACTGGAGAATACACATATTCTATTTTTTAGTGACCACGGCGATATGCATGGCTCACACGGGCAGTTTCATAAAATGACCCCTTATGAAGAGGCGTTGAGAATTCCTTTTATCATCAGCGGCGCCGAAACTCATTATAACGGATGGCGCACAGGGGAAACAGACATTCCAATAAACCATGTAGACATAGCGCCAACGACATTAGGGCTTTGCGGTATTAAAAAACCGGAATGGATGGAAGGTACCGATTATTCCTATTGCCGCATGGCAGGCAATAAGCATGAGAATGAACCCGACTCCGCGTATATACAAAGCGTTCTGCCAACAGGACACGCACATAGCGTTAATAAACCTTGGCGTGGGTTGGTTACAAAAGATGACTGGAAATATGTGTGCCTTCCGGGAATGCCTTGGATGCTATATAATTTAAATGAAGACCCGTATGAACAGATAAATATGGCGTTTAATAGCGCCTATGAAGGTAAAAGGAAACAACTGAACGAAAGATTGAAAAAATGGGTCATCGATACCAATGACGACTTTTCAATACCTGAATAAACAAAAAATTCAAACAGAGAGGCAGAGTTGCAATGAAAAAAGTGATGTCTTTGGCATTAGCAGGCGTTTTATTCCTATTTGTCGGATGTACAAAAGAAACTGAAGTAGCTCAAAAATCTATACTGATGAATACACTTCCGGTAGAGTTAACAACCGATGTTGCTGCGCCCTATTCTCTTCCGTTGGAAAAAAATGAAGGTGCAACATTAAAAATAGCAGCCTTCGAAAATCTATACGGCGCCGCCAGTTATGCAGAAAATCTACCGGTTTGGCAGGAAATTGAGAGACGCACCGGTGTCAAAATCGAATGGGAAGTGATTCCGTCTTCACAATATGCCGTTGTCATGCGCACCCGCTTGGCAGCAAGCAGGGATATACCTGATATATTTTGTTTGCCCGATGATTCAATGGTTCCCCAACTTGCGAGTTCTGAGCTGTTATTGCCGCTTAACGGATACATCAATGAATACGGTCAGCATACCAAAAAGCTTTATGAGAAGTTCCCCGAAGCATATCTTTTGAATAGGGATCAAGATGGCGTTGTCTATACCTTGTCCGATGTTTATACAGAGGGAAATACTGTAAAGATGTATGCTGCCCTTATCAGAAAGGATTGGCTGGAAACCTTGGGGCTCTCAATTCCCGAAACACTTGAAGAATGGACGGAAACACTAACCGCGTTTAAAAATCAAGACCCAAACGGTAACGGCATGAAAGATGAAGTTCCACTGGCAGTAAGTACCATGATTTCGTTAGCTCCCTTTGCTTCTGCTTATGGTTTGCATTCGGCTTATTCAGGATTTTGGGGCGTGGATGCTTTAGGAAAGGTTCAATACGAAGTGCTAACCAATCGTTATAGAGATTATATTACATATTTAAACATGCTGTATCGTAATGGATTGCTAAAGTTTTTCCTTAATGACCAAAACGGCAGAAATCTGCTTGTACATCAAAATTCAGTCGGCTGCACAGGTGCAGAGATGAGCGGCATAAGCCAGAACTATATTAAAGGACTTATAAGTGCGGGTGTCAAGGCTCCGCAGGTTGTATCTATTTTGCCGCCCAAAACGCCAAGCGCTGATATTGTGTTTGAAGAAAGAACAAGCATTGCACGCAGAGTAGCGGTATATAAAAATACTGCCAACCCTGATATGGCATTTAAGTGGCTTGATTATGTATGGGGCTCCGAAGATGCGAATGTTCTTTTGAATTTTGGTATAGAGGGTGTAAGCTACAACATGGTAGACGGAAAACCCATTTTGTCCGATTGGACGCTAAATAACCCGAATGGGCTTGACCCAGCCAGTGCAGTAAGATCTCTGGGAGCCTTTCCCTCGTTTCTAAATGTTCAAAACGGAGAATTTTTAAAACAATGGTCTTCTGAGGGGGAAATTGAATTTGCAGCTAAGGCTGTCAGTAATATGGCAAAACCTTTCCCGCTGCAAGTTATATTGACCAACGAAGAAACTCAGATATTATCCGCTTACAATTCAGATATCAGTTCGTACTTTGAAGAAATGCAGATTAAATTTATTATGGGAACAGAGCCACTCTCAAAGTTTGATGAATTTGTTTCCACTTTAAAAGAGATGGGTGTTGAAGAATTGACAAAGGTTCGCCAAGCTCAGTATGACAGATATAAAAAATAATGTGCAACAAAAGAGGAGAGAAGTCATATTGAAGACATTAACCAATGCCACGGTAAGGTCTGGCGCCGCCAGGGACTTCATTAAAAAGCTAAACTCGCAAAAATTGCTAATTTTGATGATTTTGCCGGCTTGTGTTTACTTTTTTGTGTTTCACTACATCCCTATTTACGGAATCATAGTAGCTTTTAAAGACTTCAGTATTTCCAGCGGGATTTTAGGTAGCCGTTGGGTTGGGCTTAAATGGTTTTATGAGTTTTTTAATTCATATGTTTTTTGGAGGCTGCTTAGAAATACATTAATGCTGAATGTTTATAACTTGATGTTTGGGTTTCCCGTTCCGATTATATTTGCCCTTCTGCTGAATGAAATAAAAGGCAAACGTATCAAACGCACCATACAAACCATAAGTTATTTGCCGCATTTCATTTCTGTTGTTATTGTTGTGAGTATTATGAACCTACTTCTATCAACAACAGGAGGAGTTGTCAATAAGGCAGTTGCTGCTTTTGGAATTGAGCCGATAAACTTTATGTATGAAAAATCATGGTTTCGGTTTTTATATGTATTTTCCGCCATATGGCAAAACTTTGGCTGGAACTCCATAATTTACTTTGCGGCAATTGCTAATATAAATAAAGAACTGTATGAAGCGGCAACGATAGATGGGGCAAACCGTTGGAAACAAACACTATACATCACCATTCCCGGAATACTTCCCACCATCGGAATTATGCTTCTATTAAGATTGGGCAGTCTGATGAGTGTAGGATTTGAAAAGATTATACTGATGTACAACCCGTCCACTTATGAAGTAAGCGATGTGATTTCCACTTATGTTTACAGAAAAGGCCTGCTGGCATCAAATTTTAGTTTCGGCGCCGCTGTCGGATTTTTTAACTCGGTTATAAACTTTATCATACTTGTGGCGTCTAATTATATTTCAAACAAGCTAAGCGGAGATACAATCGGCTTATGGTAGGAGGTGAGGGTAATGGAGGAAACAAGAAAAAAGATAAAAGGTTTGCTTTTAGGAGCAATCATGTTTACTATCGTAGCTATGACGCTTTACCCGTTTATGTATGTTTTTAGCGTTTCGATAAGCTCGGCAAATGCAGTTTTAATGCAGAAGGTATGGCTGTACCCTAAAGGGTTTTCACTTGCATCATATAAGTACCTGCTCCATAGTGGGTCGTTATGGACAGCGTATGGTAATACAATATTTTATACGCTATGCGGAACATTAATAAGTGTCTGTTTAACACTTTTAACTGCATACCCGCTATCAAAAAACTACTTTATGTTTAAAAAGTTTTTTACTGTCTATATGGCGGTAACAATGTTCTTTTCGGGCGGTCTTATTCCTATGTTCATTTTGGTAAATAATTTAGGAATTTACAATACAAGATGGGCGTTGCTTTTACCGGGTGCAATAGGCGCATTCAATGTAATTATCGCTAAAACCTTTCTGTTAGGCATTTCGCCTGCACTGGAGGAATCGGCCAAAATTGACGGAGCAAATGATTTTAGAGTTTTTATTTCAATTGTACTGCCTGTATCATTACCTGTTATTGGGGTGTTAATTCTGTTTTATTCAGTAGGTTATTGGAATATGTATTTTAATGCGATTATATATATTTCATCGGCTAAGTTGCAACCGTTACAGGTGTTTTTGATGAGGTTGTTAATAGCAGGAAATCAGGAATTGTCGGCGGGTACGGATATATCCGGCGTGGAAAGAACAGGGATTGTTGAGCAAATGAAATATGCAGCGGTGATTATAACCACCTTGCCCATTATATTTGCATATCCATACGCGCAAAAATACTTTGTGCATGGTTTGGCGATAGGTGCACTTAAAGAATAATCGGAATAGGAGGATTTTTATGAGTATCAATTTTAGTGAAAACCAGTGGGACAAGATTAAAAGAGATTACACTCTTTGGTGGAAAAGGGAGTTAGAGCGCCCTTTAGTTCCGGTTGTTTTAAAAGGTTTGGACCCGGGTATTGCCAAACCGTCAACGCCGCTTCTATCACAAGCTACCTGCCATGATTTAAGTGTACCTGCAAAAGATATAATTGAACGTATTGACTACGAACTTTCTCAAAATCTGTATTTGGGGGATGCTTTTCCCTACTTTAATATGGATTGTTTCGGACCGGGTATAGCTGCAGCCTTTTTGGGTGCAGATTTAAATAACGCCACGGGCAATGTCTGGTTTCATCCTAAAGAAATAAAACCGCTAAACGAAATATATTTTGAATATAATCCTGACAATGTGTGGTTGATTAGAATTAAAGAAATTTGTTACGAAGGGATGAAACGATGGCAAGGTCAAGTGCAAATGGGTATGCCCGACCTAAGCGGAATGCTCGATATCCTGTCAGTTTTTGCTCAAGGAGATAAATTGCTTTTGGCGTTATATGACGAACCAGGGGAAGTGAAAAGGCTTGTATGGGAGATACAAAAGTTTTGGTTTCGTTTTTATGACGAAATAAATGAGGTTCTTCAACCGATAAATCCGGGATACAGCGACTGGTCACAGATTTATAGTCCCACGCCGTCTTATGTGTTGCAATGCGATTTCGCATATATGATAAGCGCAGAAATGTTTGAAGAATTCGCGTTGCCTGAAATAAAAAGCAGTTGCAAAAAACTGTCACATACATTATACCATTTGGACGGAATCGGAAACCTTCCGAACTTGGACAGCATACTTAAGATAAAGGAACTTGATGCGGTGCAATGGGTTCCCGGAGAGGGTCAACCACCGCAATCAAAATGGCCGGAAGTGTATCGTAAAATTGCCGCGGCGGGAAAAAACATACAAATCAGAGAGGGGTTTGACCTTTTAGAAGCGGTGTCAAACCAAATCGGCACATTAAAAGGGATACATCAAAAGCCCCTTTGGGGCACCGTTAACCAAAAAAACGACATGTTGGGCAGATTGGCGAAAATTGGGGTTATATAGCTTTGGATAAATTTTCAACTTTACAGTATGTATAAATTTATAAGGGGGGTCAAAATGAAAAAGTTATTTTTTATGAATGTTGTAACTGCATTGGCGTGTATGTTGTTTTGTCTTTCGGCGCATGCCTTTACCGTTGTGAGGGAGACTGATTTCAACAGCAATGGTGTTGGAGAAAAGGCAGTATATTTCGGTGCGGTCAGCGCCCCGGGCGCTGGCGATGCCGGCTCGGTTACCGAGAATGGGGCTTGTAATGTGAACTTGGGGGAATATTCAACTATCAGAGTCATTGATGGAAATGAAACGGGCATTCCGGGCAAAGCATTAAAATTCTCAACCTCGGGTGATACAGAGAACAGGGCGGTCTTAAGAACCTGTAACGCGTATACTTCCGCCGTTAATCTGGGGATGACCGAAAATGATTTAGTTGGTGTGATTTCTTATAAAATTAAGACAAACTTTGCCCAGCTTGACCCTGTAACACAAAATCAAAGAAATGGCACAGATGTGTTTCAGATGAATTTTAACAACGGAAACAATGGGGCTTTCGTAGGTCAAATCATGTTGCAATTCCGAAGGAATGGTGTTGTTTCTCCGCTAAATCAAACACCTGCACCGGCAGGATGTATATATACCCCCAATGAATGGAACTGGGTTATGGTTATTATACATCAAAAAACAGAGGGCAAATATCTTGACATATATATTAATGGCAAAATAATTTCAGCGAATAACCCCACCGCTACCGGCTTGTCGAATTTCCAAACGATGTTCGCTCTTAATAGTGCGCAGCAGGATACCGTATATATAGATGACTTTTTGGTGTACACCACCGCTGCATCGAATATTGAAGGTTTAAATGGAATTTTATTAGATGACAGTACTGTCAAGTCAGAAACTGAAATATTTCACGACACGCTGTTATCTGCTGTGGGAAATAATGCATTTGAATTTACTGTAAGAGACTTAACCGCTTCAAAAAGAAACCTGACTGCTCCCGACAAGGAAACATGCAGCGCTTTTATTGGGCAATATGACTTGGACGGCTCGCTTCTTGCTGTCAATTGCAATCCCAGCATGGTTCCTGATTATAAAATGTGTGTAAGTTTGCCTTTTGTAAAGAACCCTGATGCGGCTAAAGTCAGATTATTCGTATGGCGGGTAGGGCATACGGACGGTGACGAAAATATCTTTCCTTTGACCCCTGCCATGAATTTCGATATGTTGCGGGATAACAATTTTGATAATGATGACATTGGAGAGGCGGCAGTATATTTTGGCAAATATAGCGCACCGGGCGCTGGTGACGCGGGTTCAATATCCGGGGAAGGCAATGGAAAGAGTATTAAGGTTACAGATGGCTCCGAAGCAGATGTTTTAGGTAAGGTTCTAAAATTTTATAATCCGGGCGCCGATGCCCTTAATGTGGCAATATCAGCTTTACCCACAGGCGTAACAGCCGGAGATGGTAAGGTAATCGTGCTTTCATATAAAATTAAAACCGCCTTTGCTGATATAGTAGGACCTGCCGTAAATTACTTTCAAATGAACTTCAGAAATGGAGAAACAGGAGCTATAACGGGGGTTGGCGCTCCTATGCTCCGATTTCAAAGGAATGGCGTAATTACTGACGGCACAGGTAGTGCGCTAAACGCAGCGGTATATACACCCGGCGAGTGGACGCAGTTCATGGCAGTTATAAAGCCTCAAGTCGGCGGTACAAAAATGTTTGATGTGTATATAAACGGAATTAGGGTGGCATCGGATGCGGTTACCAATCAATCATTGGGTGGTTTTCAAGTATTGTTTGCTCTTAACACAACGAAAACCGATACTGTGTATTTAGATGACTTCTCCATTTACACTGCCCCTGCTTCAGCGTTTAAAACTAATTATTAGGAAGGAGCATGAATATGAAAAAGCTGTTTTTTACAGTTGTTTTAGTTTTATTGGGATGCGTTTTATTTTATCTTCCGACATATGCGTTTACCGTTATAAGAGAAACTGATTTTAATAACGACATCATCAATGAAAAGGCGATGTATTTTGGCAAACTCAGCGCTCCGGGTGCAGGCGACGCCGGCATGGCAACAGAGAACATTTATACAGACGGTTCGGGGGACTATACCACCGTTAGGGTTGTAGATGGAGCTGAAGCCGGTGTTTCCGGTAAGGTACTAAAACTATATTCTTCGGGCAATACAGCCGTAGACGATCCTTTATCGGCCGAAAATAACATTACCAGAACGCTCAACACCTATATATCTGCCGTTAATACAGGAGTAACGGCAGATAATGATATGGTCGTTGTAGTGTCATATAAAATTAAAACGGCATTTTGGACGCCTGACGACCCGGATGATGCTGCTAAAATGCTCACTAACCGAAATTCACGAGATGTTTTGCAAATGAATTTTAATAACGGCACTTCGGGACAGCTTACGGGAACAGACCAGATAGCCTTGCAATTTCGAAAAAATGGTGCAATCACAACGCTTGGCGCAACATATGCGGATACAGGCGCATCTTATACACCGGGCAAGTGGACATGGATTATGGCGATTATAAAGCCGCAAAACGACGGCAGCAAAACATACGATGCATATATAGACGGAAGAAAAATAGCATCTGATAAAGCTACTGCTTCCGGCTTAACTAATTTACAGGTAATGTTTGCCCTTAATAGCGCGCAAGAAGATGTGGTATATGTAGATGACTTTTTGGTTTATTCGACATGCGCATCGGAAATAAAAGGGTTAGACGGTATTTTAATTAGTGGAAGCACAGTTAAAACAGGCAATAAAACAGTTTTGGGTAGGCTGATTACATCATTAGGTGAAGAAAATACAGTTGAGTTTACCATAAGGGACTTAACCGTTCCAAAAAACAAAAACATTTGTAGTGTTTTTGTTGCTGAATATAATTCGGACGGCAGGATATTATGCAACTTTAATCACACGCCTGTTGCAGTTACCGATTATAAAAAAGATGTAAGCCTGCCGTTTACAAAAAATTTAGACACAGATAAAATCAAATTATTCACATGGCGCGGCGCTGATTGCTATCCGCTAATTCCGGCGCGGGTATACTCAACTGGCAGCGCCGAGGAATTCGAATTGGTCATAGAGAATAATTTTGATAATGACACAATCGGCGAAAGAGCGTTTTATTTTGGCAGGAGTGATGGCGGCGGCGGTTCAGTTTCGGCAGGTGACAACGAGCTCTTTCCACCGGAAAGCGATCTTAGAAGCATTCGGGTTGCCAATGGGCTTGAGGCGGGAGTATCCGGTAAAGTACTAAAATTTTATAACCCCGGGCTTGAAGGACTTAACGCCACAATCGCTGCAGTTGACACAGGCGTGACACCGAATGACGGCAATGTGATTGTTGTTTCATATAAAATTAAAACGGCTTATGCCGCCGGTGCGACAGGTCTTAATATTGACTTTTTTCAAATGAATTTTAACGACGGGAATCAAGGCAACCTTACAGGTCCCAATCAAATAGCGCTAAGATTTAGGAGGGACGGAACTATTACAACCCACGGTTCTGCCATTGCGGAATCCGGGGGAGTAGGGTACACCCCCGGCGAATGGATGCAGGTGATGACGGTTATAAGACCGCAAAGCAGCGCCACGCATAAATACGATGTATATATAAATTCCGTGAGGGTGGCATATGACAAAAACACCTATTCATCGTTAAATAATTTCCAGATAATGTTTGCGCTTAACAGCAATCAGACTGACACCGTATATATAGACGATTTTTCAATATATACTGCACCGGCATCTGCATTTTAACCAATTTGGCTTTGGAAACATAAGGAGAAATAATAATGAAAATAAATAGAACAGCTTTATTTCTTGCCATTTTCTTTTCATTAATGGTAATAATGCCCTTCCCGGCATCTGCATCAATTAATGTGATTATTGTCAATAATTTTGAAAACGATACAATCGGGGAGTTTGCCGAATTTTTCGGCTCCAATGGTGGCGTTGTCAACGAACGAAGAAACGCCGAAATACGGGTTGATTCCCTGCTAAATGGTGAGCAGGTATTAAAATTGCATTTCGAAAAGAATTCTAAAGAGTCGAATGTGTCTGCAATATCGATAGATATGACAGGGTTGTCAAAAATGACAGTAGTGAGTTTTGATATGATGCCTTGTTTCGATGAAAAGGCTGTATCAGACACATTCGTTTATTCTTTGCGCGATGCAGTCACCGGGCGTGCAAGCCGATTGGCGCTGTTAAAAAACGACAACTCTGTTGAGTCCGGGGGAGCAAGCATACCATCGGCTTTTAAAAGCGCCCAATGGAATAAGGTGGATATGATATTTGATTCAAAAAGCAAAACCTTTGATGTGTATTTTAATAAAAAGGCGTTAACAATAAACCAACCAATAGACAAGGAAATAGATTTACGAAAGGTTGGCATTATGTTCGGCGCCGACTTAAAAAACGCGGCTACAGCTTATCTGGATAATTTTATTGTGTATAAAACCGATTCTTTTGATGCAGAGCTTGCTTTTGATGAAATATTGGCATTGGCCAACACTTCGGTCAAGGCTTCTAATGTCACAAACCCAGATATGCTGGTATGGACCGAAAAAACGCCGGATGATGTCGTTGAACACTGGGCGGAGAAAACCATAATGAGGCTAATTGGAACAGGCGCTGTTGCGGGATACCATGACAACACCTTTCGACCGGATGCCCCAGTTACCGTTAATGAGTTTATAAAAATGCTCGTGGCAGGCATGAAACAAAGTGTAAATGGACCAAGAGACAGTTGGTCTGATGCTTACATCAATAAGGCAATTGAAATGAACATGGTAAAAGAAGGGGAGTTTTCGGATTATTATCAGGAGATTACCCGCGGCGAAATGACACGCATTGCGGTGCGGGCTTTATATGGTGAAAACATTGCCCCTGAAGGCTTACAAACCAAGCAGCAAATAAAGATAGCCGATTTTTTGTCTATCGATGAACAGTTTAAGCCATATATTGCCATTGCTACGAAGGATGGGATAGTTACCGGAGACCAAAACGGGAATTTCAATGCAGATAATAATGCAACTCGCGCCGAAGCAAGCATTATCATCGAACGCCTTTTAAATTTTGATTTTTTATCTAAGGCAAAACATACCATAAGTAACGGGATGATGACCATATCAATAAACATGGATAATGCGGAGTTGTATGTCGTTACCCCGAAAAGGGTATGGAAAAAAGCCCTTTTGGTCACAGGCTACGGCTATTCCCGTTTGGAAGTGACCGGACCGCTTAGCATGACGGGCACAGTTACAAGAGAAGGTGCAGACATACTAAAAATGGATATATCCCTTAAATCTGATGCGCAGGAATTTGATTACACACTTACGCCTGTTGCAACAGGCATTAATAATTATGTTCGCTTTCCGGGTCCGTATATAGGTGAAAATGGCGACACCCTTACTATTCCATACCGTGACGGAGTAGGAATACCGGTAGGTGATACATATATGTGGCATGATAAAATCAATACAAATTATTATGTGTTTTACGCCGGTCACAATATAAATCAACCATGGATGGGTCTAACCGATGGCGAAAGCTCTGTGCTTGAAATTGTTGAAACACCTTTTGATGCGGGGATACAAATTGCCAGAACTAATGGTGTTCTTACGGCGGAAGGTGTTTGGGAGCATTCAAGGGGTGATTTTACTTATGCCCGTAAGGTTAAACACATTTTCCAAAACGAAGGCGGCTATGTAGGAGTATGTCAAAAGTACCGTGAATACGCCGAAGAAACAGGGTTAATTGTAACATTAAAGGATAAGGCGGAGAAAAACTCCAATGTCGATATGATTGTTGGAGCTCCTGCGTTCTATTGGCAGGACAACAATCCCGAACCAAGCCGAGCTTTATCAATAGCGCAAACCCTTTTAGACAGCGGGTTGGAAAAATGCATTTTCTATGGCGGCAGCGCAAGATATAGCAAAATGTCTGCGGAAGAAATAGAGATTGTGAAAAAGATGGGATATGCAACATCGCGATATAGTATTTTCCAAGATTTTGTAGCGCCGGGGGATGAACATAAGCTTGCTGCAGGTATGAACCCCAATCATTTTCCGGTGATACTGGAAGACGGCATACTCCGTGCAAATGGTGAACGTGCAACGCTTTTTGCAGCGCCTATGGTTGGCGGAGGAAACTATTATCATTATTGCTTGTGCGAATCCTTGCAGCTAAAATATGCGAAAGGCGTTGTTACACCTGACCAAAATCAAAAGAATTACCCCGTTCGTTTTCTTGATGTTACTGCGGCACAGGCTTTGATGGAGTGTTACGACCCAAACCATCCCATGACAAGAACCGATAATAAGAATTATAGAGTTGAGCTTCTAAAGTGGCATCGAGATTTAGGTATTGCTATAGGTTCAGAGGGCGGTTGGTCTTGTTTTGTTCCGTATGTGGATTATTTTGAGGGGCTTCGTTCCACCGTGCCATTGAACACGGCAGAAACACCGGAAACTAATATATTCAATATGTATGAAGCGGGTGTGCTGGCAGATGCGGAAAAAGCAGAATTGCTTTCGGCATCCAAATATATCTTACCCCTTTGGCAACTGGTATTCGGAGATTGTGTTCAAACATTCCCAAGATGGAATTTCGGTACGGCAAAGTTTTTTGACAATGAATGGACAGAAACACAAGAACTGTTATGTGCCCTTATGGGTCAGCCTGCAATGGTTACGGTTCTGCCGGCTTTTTGGGACAGTAACGAAAATAATAAGAAAATGATTATTGACCATATGATAAGAGTATATAATTCAAACAAACCGGTGCAATATGCCCACATGATTGACCATAAGTTCCTAACACAGGATAAATTGGTGCATCAAACGGTATTTGACAACGGAATAATCATAATAGCGAATTTCGGCAGCACGCCTTATACTGCTGAAGATTTTTCAATTACAGTAAAAGCCAGAGGACATGAAATAATTGAAAAGGGGAATTAGTATGGACAAGCTGCCAATTTGTATATGCACAGTCTTTATATTATTATTTATATCATGCATTTTTACTCATGCGCAAGAGTATGAAATCTCAAATAATAAAATTAGTGTTTGCCTTGACACCGATACAAGCCTGATAAAAGTTACTACTGCAAACAGAGTATGGCATCAACGAAAACCTGCATCAATGAGTGCGTTTACATATAATAATGTACAAATATCCGGCAACTCCATAACGGGCAATATATCCCGTTCCAAGGACAAATATAGTTTTGTTATTACATTGGCTCCCGATGAAGGCGAATTCAGATTTTCACTTACCTTTGTTTCAACTACAAACCCAAACGGCAAATCCAACAATTGGGTTGGAATACCATACCCTTTCGTAGGGGAAAAACATCAGGATACTCTGGTGTTACCGTATAGAGAAGGTGTAGGAATTCCTGTGGAAGATTTATACCTATGGGATGGTAATGCGCCGTCAAACGGCAAAATATCAACTGATTATTACGCGTTATATGCGGGACACAATTTCAATCAGCCATGGTCGGGACTCACCGATAATAAAAACTCTATGCTGCAGATTGTCGAAACACCTTTTGATGCAGCTATCCAACTTCGTGAATTCGAAGGCTCTCTTTGCGCCACCAACATTTGGGAGCACTCGTGGGGTGACTTTACCTATACTCGGTCGTTAAGGTATGTTTTTCAAGAACAAGGCGGATATGTGGGAATGTGCGAGAGATACCGTGACATAGCTCAAGACGAAGGGCTTATTGTAACTCTGCAAGAAAAGGTGAAAGAAAATCCGGTTATCGATATGATAGTAGGTGCACCTGCGTTTTATTATCAAGACCTTAACACAAACCCAAGCCATGCCGTATCGGTTGCACAAACGCTTGTGGATGCAGGGGTGGAAAGATGTATTTTTTATGGTGGTAGTGCAAGGTTTAATAAAATGTCTGCCGCAGAAATTGAAACAATAAAAAATATGGGATATGCGGCATCAAGATATAGTATTTTCGAAGATTTTGTAGCATCCGGTGATGAAAATAAAATTGCAGGAGGTATGAATCCGAATCATTTTCCCGTTCCTGTTGAACATGCCAAGCTAAAGGCGGATGGTGAGCGTTTAAGACTGTTTTCCGTACCAACGGTGGACGGCGGAACTTATCTGACTTATAACCTGACCGAAGCATTGCAATTGGACTATGCAAAAACCTTGGTTCCGCCTGACCAAGACGAAAAAGGGTATGTTGCACGTTTTATTGATACAACGGCGGCGCAAGCCTTATACGAAGATTATGACCCAAACCACCCTATGACAAGAAGCGAGGCACAAACTTACAGAGCCGAACTTTTGCAATGGCATAGGGATTTGGGTATTGCAGTAGGATCGGAAGGCGGTTGGTCGTGTTTTGTCCCGTATGCCGATTATTTTGAAGGCGCCCGTTCGTTTCTCCCGCTGACCACATATGAAGGTAATGAGTCAGCCATATTTAATATGTATAAAGAGGGAGCGCTGCCTCAGTATGAAAAAGAGGAATTGCTAAAAGCTCCTGAATATATACTGCCAATATGGCAACTTGTCTTTGGTGATTGCGTTCAAACCCATACAAGATGGAATATGGGAACCGCCAAGTTTTTCGATAAAGAATGGTTAAAGACACATGAACTTTACTGCATTTTAATGGGTCAACCGGCGATGGTTGCCGTTTTATCCGCGTTTTGGCAATCGGATGAACTTGTGAGGGATACGATAACTGCACACATGGCGCGTATTTATACTGCAAATGAAAAAGTGCGCTATGCGCGCATGATTAATCATGAAATATTGACTGCCGATAAAAAGGTGCAGCGCGCCGATTTCGACAATAATATCAGTATAATAGTAACTTTTGGCGATAAAGATTATTATTCGGAAGAACTTGAACTAAATGTGCGCGGTTGGGGATACAGAATATTTGATTCTGCTAAAGCGCCCTTTGGGGAACAAAAGGAAACAACTGTTCCGTACGCAGCGGTCAATGTGCTTTTTGAAACTGATTTCAACAACGACGATATTGGTAAAAAAGCAATATATTTCGGCACGGTTAGCGCTCCGGGTGCCGGTGATGCCGGCTCGGCGGTCGAAAATGGAAATTGTATTACAGAATTGGGAGAATACTCAACTATTCGGGTAGCAGACGGAAGCGAGGCAAATGCGCCGGGGAAAGTTTTAAAGTTTGCAACCACAGGTGACATAACTAATAGAACAGCTATCAGAACCTGTAATGCTTATATAACGGCGATTGACTCGAATGTAACAGAAAACGGCTTGATTGGCGTAATTTCATATAAAATTAAGACAAACTTTGCCCAACTTGACCCTGTAACACAAAATCAGAGAAACGGTACAGATGTATTTCAGATGAATTTCAACAATGGAAACAACGGGGCTTTTACAGGTCAAATCATGCTGCAGTTTCGAAGGAACGGCGTGGTTTCCCCCCTAAATCAAACGCCTGCGCCATCAAGTTGCACATACACGCCAGGAGAATGGACCGGGGTTACAGTAGTGTTGCGGAAGGAAACAGCCGGCAAATTTTTTGATGTGTATATTAACGGCAAAATGATTTCAAAAAACAATCCAACTATTTCAGGATTGTCTAATTTTCAAATGATGTTCGCACTCAATAGCGCACAGGCGGATATTGTATATATAGACGATGTGCTGATATATAATTGTAAAACGGGAGATGCCCAAACCGAAGGCATGCTGATGGATGTTTCTGTTCATTCGTTTTCGGAGCCCGCCTTTTACCTTTATGATTTAGATAAAAAAAATGTCTTTGATGTTGTTATAAGAAACTTAGACAGGCAACCCAAAATCACGCCCTCCGATGTTTGCGCAGTTGTCGCTCAATACGATGAAAATGGCAATCTTATTAGCATCTCAAATACTACCATACAAAATCCAGACTATAAATCTGACACAAAAATAAAGTTCGGGCTTTCAACATTTACAAGTAAAGTAAAGTGCTTTATTTGGGATTTCGATTGTTTGCGGCCGCTTTGTAAAAATATCATTATTGAATAACGGAAAAGTAACGCTTGTACGCCTTATCCGGCTCACGGTAAGCGCGCAGATGCAAACTACAATATAATTTTGTGAGCCGGAAAGGCTAATGAATTTTGATATGAAAAAGTTAATTTCTTTATTAATGGCAATTTCAATTATCTTTAATTTTGTGTTTGCTGCTGCTGCGGATGAGACTATAATCTATGAAAATGATTTTAATAAGGATACAGCGGGCGGCTTTGCAAAATACTTCGGGGCAAATGGCGGCAACGCCAACGAAAGACAAGGCGCCACTTTCAGAGTTGCCAATCTGAACGGGAACGGAGTCTTGAAGATGTCCTTCATAGGCAATGCCTATGACGCAAGTTTCAACGCCATGCCTGCTGATTTAAGAGCCGACAACAATGAAGTTACGATTATCAGCTATAAACTATTACCTAATTTTACAGCGGAAGGCGCCGGAGACTTTTTAAATTGTAATTTCCGATATATGCCTACCAATAGGAGCACTTGGTTGCTACGCTTTAAAGGTGACGGCACAATTTGGAACATAAACGGCTCTCAGAAAATATCCGGTGCATACCATAACGGTCAGTGGAATTATATTGACTTGGTATTTAATACAAAAGAGAATACATACTTGGTTTATATAAATGGCGAATCGGTATTTACCAAGCAGACGCTTGCGTTAAATCCAACCCCTGATACCAACTATGAAAACAGCGGTCTTATGTTCGGCGGGGCACCGTCGGTTCCCGTTGATTTTTATATGGATGATTTTAGAGTGTATAAAACCAGTAAATTTGTGCCTACAAAGCCGGTATCAGATCCTCCGAAAGTTTCAGCAGAGGATTCGCAACCGCAATTTGCAAATGATTTTGAAAAAAGCATGGATTTTTATGGTGATCATGTGAAATTACTTGCAAACATGGGAGTGATTCCGGAATACGGCAACCCTGATGCCGTTATTACACGTGCCGAATTGGTGGGAATAGTCCTTAGCGCGTTGGGGATTGATATAGACGAATTAGGTTTAGCAAGCGGCAAATTTGCCGATGTACCTGCCTCTCACCCCCAAAGCGGCGCAATCAACATGGCGGCAAATCTTGGGTTAATAAGCGGCATAGACGAACAATTCTTTTACCCAGATGAAAACATTACATTGATACAATGTGTAAAAGTTTTATTATCTGCCTTGGGATATTCCATTGTTGCTGATACATTGGGGGAATATCCCACCGGATATTTGTTAGCGGCTTACCGATACGGCGTTTTTAAGGGTATAGATGTGAATGATATAACACAAGATGTAACCGTTCCGATTCTTTCAAAGATGTTTTATAATGTTTTAGAGCTTGACATGGTCGAAAGTACATATTTGGGAGAGGAAAGCTACAAAATAGTCAAGGATTCCTGTATATTAACAAAATTAAATATTATCAAATATACCGGACTTATCACGGCAAATGATTTCACAACCGTACCGTCTGTAAACGGGCAGCCGTCCCATGCAGCCCGGAAAGGTTATGTTCTTATTGGCAATAAGATGTTTGAAGATAAAAATGGTACATTTAAGAACTACCTTGGCGTTCCGACAACAGTATATTACAAAGATAATCAAGACTTGGAATATTATACGGCGCTATTTGCAAGCCCTGCCAACCCGGGGTTCACAAAACTTTTTTTAACAGCCGATATGATTAGAAATGTAGATATAACGGGTCAATCAATAAATTTAATCTATTCGAATATAAGTGAAACTAACCGAAACGAAGAAAAAGTCGCCTCTATTGCTTTATCAGCGGTAGAATTATATAATTATCGTTACTCCGGCACATTGGCATTTGACCTAAATTCAATTTTAACTTCTTTAAATGGCTCGATAATGATGTACGACAACGAAGGCGACGGCGTTTTTGATGTGGTGCATATAAGGGAGTATAACCCGTACATTGTTTCTCGGTCTTACGCAACCGATAATAAAATTTATGTAACTGATAAATCTATAAATGTATTAGATGTTGACCCGAATGGTAAAGACGCTATTATTATAACTAAATTGGGGGCTCCCGCGTCTATAGAAGATATACGGGAAAACGCTGTTATTGAACACTATGTGTCAAAGGATGGCAAGGTTATATTCATCAATATAGTAAGCGGCATCAGCTCTCAAAGTGTTTTGACTCCCCTTGTCATTAGCGGTGTAATCAGCGAAATCATTAGTGAAGATGGTTATTTAGCATGCATAATTGACGATATGCGATATGATATGACCAAAAAGTTTTTTCAAGATTACGGAAAAATGCTGCATGTAGGGGACAATGTACAATTAAACCTTGATTCCCAGGGTAGGATTGTCGGTTATTTACCTAAAAACAACGCCGCCGAAAATATAGGATATTTGATTGCTATCGGAGGTGCAAAAGATGTACTCAATCCCAAAGTTCAAGCAAAAATATTGTCCGGTCAAGACCATATCCTATATTATGATTTTGCAGACAAGGTACAGGTGATATATAACCTCAACAACGGCATAATGCATACCGAAACGGTAAGAAGAGCGGACATTCCGACACATAGCGCATTAACCAAGACAACAGGCGGAAAAATGCAAACTAACAGCCAAATCATTAAATTTTATACTAACGATGAAGGGAAAATCAATAAAATTCAAACGCCTAAGGTAGAAATGGATATGGAATGTGTGCCGGTTACCGACTTGCAAGATGATGGAACCCCAAAGTCACTTGATGGCACGGGCTATACGCAGAATGTTTACTATTTGCACCAAGAAAATATATCGCTACAAAAAGCGGGTATTGATTTAATTAATCCCAATGACCCAAATGGTTTATTGCCGGTAAATATTCTTGCTTCAAGCGAACGCAACGATAACGATTCGGATTTGCGGCTGCATTACAAAAATTATGATATAGGTCAATATACCACAGACCCGGATTTTTCGTTTATGAAAATAAGCGGAATGGTAACGGACAGTTATAATTCAGCAACATATCAAAGGGGCGTCATACGCAATGTTTTTAGAACATCCTTATCTTCCGGCGATACAAGCGATGCATTGCAAAACCTGCCCGGAAGAATCTCGCGTCCGGTGGTCAATGAAGAACAAGAGGAACACAGCATCGCCGTACTTGATGACAAATATTTTATTTCATCCGACACAAAGATTTTTGTTGTCCCCGGTGAATATGATGCTGTGGGCAATGTATATAATGCGTACAATAAGGCTGATGATGCCTATTACACAATCACAGTCAATAATTTGGTGGGCGGCAGTTATATTTTTGCGGCGGTGTACAACATTACTGAAAGAAACAAGGTCAGTTATATGACAATCATCGATAGTGACGATTTGCGCATGAGCTTGCAAAACACCGGTGCAGGGGGATTAAGAACAAGCGCTCCGTCAGCGGTCGTGGCAAAAGACCCGATACGCATATTTAAAGAGGACGGCGAATATCATAAAATTCCTGTATATTACGGCAAAAGGTTGATGGACCTCTATGCGCCTGTCGAGAATAACATTTCCGATGAAGGTCACATCCTGAGGTTTTTTGATGATAATGGAAAATTGATAGGACCGCAGGGATACTATTATGACACAACGAAAAAGCGTAGCGGCACATCGCTTTTATACACAGATTCTCCCACGGGGCTTTTTCAGGGAACCAGCGTAAATGACTTAAAGCCCGGAGATGTTTTCCAATACTCGTTGGATTCAAAGGGCAATGTGAACGCAATACGGGTTTTGTTCAAGCTTGATAAGTGCAAAGATTTTTACTATGAGGCTAATTTCGCCACACTTACCGATAAATTCGGAAATTCTACCATGGATATAAATAAAGCCAACAATATACAAAACCAATCGCTGGCATCATCGGGATATTCCAACAACGTTACGGCAAGGCAGATGATGTGGGGAGAGGTACTTGCGGCAGACAGCGCCAGTTCAGCTTACAACTATGTCATCGTGAAAACTGCCATGCCTACATGGGCATATTTTGACAGGGTGTTACTCGGTAACTTCCGCCAAATACTGTTATCGAATGAATCTTTTGATCCCGTGCCCAAACCGGTAGAACGCTTTATAAACCTGCATTCCAGTTGCAATGTATATATTTTAGAAGAAAATACAATACGCACAGCAAGCTTTCAAGATATTCAAAAAGGAGACCAGTTATTTACCTTTCAAACTAACAATACGGTTGCTTATGGTGTTTCATTGATTATAAGATAGGAGCTTGGAAACAAATAACACTTAGTAGGTCGACATAAAGAAGTTTGCATTTATAGGAGCAGGCATTTCGGGTTTACACGAAAACGGGCAACGAACATACTGACCTTTTCTGCATTTGAAAATACACATAATATGTACTATGGGCGTTGATACACAGCGGCTATGCGTGCCCCGGTTTGGGGTTTCCGTTTATTAAATTTATGCCATATTCGTCACAATCGGGTAGAGGCTAACTCTTAATGAGCTTTGCCCCGCTCACACCACCGTGCATACAATTAGGTACACGGCGGTTCAATTTATATTTAAATATGAATTTTTGAATAGAGGTCTGATGTTAAAATCAGCCCTCTTTTTCTAAGCCTTTCACCAATCTGTTCTTTTAATCAAGGTGTCGTGCGTTCGAATCGCACATTGCTCACCAAACTTGTTCAAAGGCGAACGCTGATAATTAAATATTGCCCGCACGGGAAGGTTGATGCGTGATGCGTTTATTTTCCTTAACAGTTACCGCAATTTCATTATCTCCCACTCATTCAAATGCCTTGACTTTCAGAAATATTTTGACTGGCGCGTTAGTTTAGTTTGAACTGGCTTGGGGATGTTCCAAAGTGTTTTTTAAACTGCCTGCTATAATAAAGTTCATCGCTAAAACCGGAGGATAATGCAACCTCTTTTATTTTCATGTCTGTGCTTATAAGCAAAACCTTCGAGCTTTCAAGCCTGTAATTATTTATGTATTTTATTGGCGTAACGCCTGTAATTTCTTTGAAAACTTTAACCAGTTGCGATTTTTTTAATTTGCTTATTTTGCATAACCCTTCCAGGGTATATTTTTCAAGTGGATTATTGTGTATTATGTGCAAAAGCTTTTGCACTCTTTTAACATTTGCCGGTGATGATTGGTTGTGCATTTCGTTTAAAATTTCATAAATTAAATTTTGGAGAGAAATGCTCATATTCCACTCGTGTAAAAATTTTGGATTTAAATAGCAGGTTTTTAAGCCTTCAAACAATTTTTGCAGCTTTATTGTGTTTTTCAAGGCGGACAAATAAGGCAGCGGCAAAAACCTGTTTGTTTCGCTGAAACTAAAATGAACTGCATAAAACGCCATGTATGGCTCGCTTTCAACCCATAAGCTGTGGTTGATGCCGGGTTTAAAATAAATCAGGTCATTTTGCTTTACGCTGATTGTTTTATCGTTAATTTTAACTTTGCCAACCCCCGATGTTATCAAAACGAGCTCTTGGTCCGATATCTTTCGTGTAGAAATTTTCCACCCTTTATAAGTTTGGCGATACAATGCAATATCCACAAACGGCATATAAAAATTATCCATAAAAATATATCCTCCTGCTTTATTAATAATAGAATATCATTAATTTGGGCAAGTATCAATAGATTTTAGTGGAATTTTATCCATGAAAGATTATATTGTGTATTTTTTTATGTGAAAAAGATGATAGAATTATAACAAGGAAAGGATGGCGTTGCAATTATGATTTGGAACAGGGAAGAATATATAGCGCATATGAATTTTGAATTTACAGGCAAGGAGATGTTTTGCGAGCTTTTTGGTCCGCTTATTGGTCTTGATAAAGAGTGGGCGGCGCAAGGGGCAAGCGAAAGTGAAATAAACCTGTCGGCTTTTGGACATGATAGTGTTTCGTATGTTGTAATCGGTCCTAAGTTAGGTGCAATTACCGATATAGTTCCTCGGGTAATTGAAGATACAAAGGAACATAAAATTTGCATGGACAGTTTAGGCAGGACAACAAAACTTTGCAAAAGCAGCGCAACGATAGCGCTGCCAATTGATTATCCGGTTAAAAACTTTGATGATTGGAGCAAGATTAAGCATTATTATGAGTTTTCAGAGGAACGAGTGGATTTAGAGCTGCTGAGGGAAGCAAAAAAAATGCAAGACAAAGGTGTGCTAATTAGGGGGGCTATGCTCGGCGGATTTGATGAACCGCGCCAGCTTATGGGAGAAGAAGAATTGTGCGTTGCATATTATGAGCAACCCGACCTTATTCACGATATTTTGTCTACATTGTCGGATACGGCAGTCAAAGCATATGAAAGGGTATTTGAGGTGTTAAGTGTTGACAGCCTATCGGTTCATGAAGATATGGCGGGAAAGTCAGGACCGTTAGCAGGCCCCCAACAAGTGCAAGAGTTTATATTGCCGTATTATAGAAGGGTATGGGATTTTGTTTCCGCAAACGGGTGCACAATTTTTTCGCAAGACAGCGATGGCAATATGAACTCGGTTATAGATGATTTTATACAAGCGGGAATGAATTGTACATACCCGTGTGAACCGGCAGCCGGGATGGACATAGTGCAGTTGCGGGAGAAGTATGGTAAAAAGCTTACATTTAAAGGCGGAATCGATAAACATGTTTTAAGAGGCACTAAAAACGAAATATTAAGGGAACTTGAATATAAGTTAGGGGGAATAACCCGCGGAGGCGGCACTATATTTGCGCTTGACCACAGAATCCCGAACGGAACTCCGATTGATAATTATAGATTTTATGTTAAAACCGCGCGTGAAATGTTGAACCTTCCGCCATCAACAAAAAGCGAGCATGTTAGGATGGCTTTTTAGCGGTTTTGAAAGAAGGTTGCCCTGCTTTGTTATGGCACAATATTTTGGCGGCAAATAAAAGCGACAATACCATGCATTTACAGCTTAAAAGCTTGGGTCTCCGCTAAACGGAAAAAGGCGAGTTTGAGCAAAGCATTTGCAATGCGCCTGTTTAGGGTGTATAATAAATATGGGTAATTTAAAGTGAGGGATGGGTGTGACCAAATGAAGAAGCTAATCTATGCTATCATTGCAGCGCTGTTGTGCGAAATTACTGTCCTTGCGGGGAGCATACCGGAAGATTTGCTAAGCTACGATGAGTCTTTGGTATTCTTCGGGGAAGTGACATCAAACAGCACAAACGAAGGCATTACCGTCATGCCAACACAAAAAATTAAAGGCGATGTGGAGATTGGCGAAAGTTTATCCTATGATGAATATTGTCCATTTGGCAACTTTCCTATGGAAAAGGGGAAAGCATATCTTTTCGGATACTATAATGAAAATAATCCATTATATGTTTTTAACATTTCAAGCACAGATGTAAAAACGCTCAAAATTTTGAACAAAACAGGTGGCGGTCAAGAGGAGCGTATGCAAGACTACTTAAACAACGGAGATTTTGAACAAAAGGAAGTTGAAAGGTTATCGAAGGCAAATGCTCAAATTCCCACTCCGTCAACCGCTCCGGCCACGCAAGGCTTACCAAAGAGCCGAAATTATTACTTATACGGTGTAGTCGGCATTTTTCTAATTTTATTTTATGTTTGGCTGTTTAACAAAAAGAAACAATAATGCTTGATTTGCTACTAATGCAGCTATTTTCCGATAGCTGCATTTTTTAATAAACCTCTTGACAAATTTGTTTTGCGAGTGTAATATAGATTTATATTAGGCAAATGTAAAATTAGGAGAGGGTTTGGATGATTAAAAAAATACCGGATAGCGAGCTTGAAATTATGATGATTATTTGGGGAGCAACTGAAAAAGTGACATCAGATTATATTATGGAACGGCTTGATAAAACTTGGGTTAAATCCACCGTACTTAATTTTTTAAGCCGCCTTGCAGAGCGTGGCTTTGTAAAATATCATAAAGAGGGTAGAATTAATGTCTATCAGCCTCTTGTGAAAAAAGAGGAATATTTGCAAAAGGAAAGCAAACGCTTTTTGAAAAAGATGCACCATAATTCCCTTACCAGCCTTGTTGCTTCCCTTTGCGACGGTAACAGCATTTCTAAGGAGGATTTAAAACAGCTTAAAAACTTTATTGAGGGGGCGAAATAAATGCTGAACAATATTTTTATGACTTCCCTTTTCAGGTCGGCGGTTATTAAAAATAGCGATATGGGTTATAGAAGAACCCATTCAATGACTATTTTAAAAGCCAAGAAAAGGGGAGTATTTGCTTTTGTGCTACTGATATGCGTTGTTTTGTCTGTCGGTTTGTTAGTTGCCTGCAACAGCAAAAGTATTGGTCTTATTGGAGGCAGCGATGGTCCTACTTCTGTTTTTGTGTCAATCGGTAAAGGAAAACAAGCGGGGAATTTGCCGGAAGATAAAATAAAACATGTGATTGAAGGCTTTGGTAATGCGTTAAAATCGGTATCCCTTACAGCGCCGAAGGATATTGCGGCGGAATCTATAAAAAAGCACTATTCACCGTATGTTACAAAAGAGCTTTTAGCGGAATGGATGGAAAACCCCGAGAAAGCCCCGGGGCGAACCGTCTCAAGCCCCTGGCCCGACAGAATTGAAATTACCGACATTGTGCCTGTAAGCAAAGCTGAATATACCGTTACAGGGGAAATCGTTGAGATAACAAGCGTTGAATTAAATCAAGGTGGAGCCGCTGCAAGGTATCCTATTTCGTTAAAGGTTGTAAAACATGATAATCAATGGCTTATATTTAGCATAAACTTGAAAGATGAGGGGACATTGAAATGAAAAAAACACTTATCTTTTTTATATTTATGGTATCCATGTTAACGGTTGCCATTGGCATCAGCGCCGCAAACGGAGACATTATAGGCAAAATATATTCAACAGATATTTTGGCTTATGTAAACGGTAAACCGATTGAATCATATAACATCGGCGGAAAAACGGTTATTATGGCGGAAAAGCTTTTTCAATCAGACTTTAATTTTAGCGGTTATTACGATGAAAGTGATAGGCTGCTGACGGTAGAACCTTTCTTTGCCATGCCTTATGGCGAGGATGAGCTTATTGAAAGGGGAACACCGGGCAAAATGATTGGCGATGTATATGAAACGGATATAAAGGTGCTTTTTAAAGGGCTTGAAACAAAGGGTTACAACATAGGCGGTGAAACCGCAATTTGCATTGAGGAGTTAGGCGAACTATTAAACAGCTCAAATGCAGATTACGGATTCTCGAATTATTACTGCAACTACCAATGGGATGCAGGCGAAAGAACAATAAAATTAAATACTTATATAAACAACATTCAAGAAATAATGGGGTTAAATTTTACTTTTGTTAAATACACCTTTTTAGACAATGTTATAACCCCCCGATATTCCTTAGGGGATGCTTTTAGTACATTTGAGCCGATTGGTGAAAGAACTTATAACTATTCAGAAATTTTTGACAAACACAAAATTAACCCGCTGTTTATTAATGTTAATGGCAAGCTGCACGAAATAGGCACAGGTCTTGCAATAAACGACTATACTTATTTTAACATTGCAGATATAGAAAAAGCAAAGGGGCTTATAAGAGGCATTAAGGAGCCTCCCATGTCTTATGATGATGCAATTGATTATTTGTACAACTTGCAGGGCTACACAGTTTCGGAAAAGCTGGAATCAAAACAATATACGCTAATATCGCTTTTAAGCGACGCAACAGGAGGCAAGCGCTATGCCGCTGTTAAAAAAAGCGGCGGATTTGTTTTTCTTCAGGATTACACAAACGACCCTGATCGAGCTACATCTATGGAATTTGAAGAAAACACCGCGATTATATCGGAGTATCCTTTTGCCGACTCGCACGGCAGACCTGCAACATTGCGCAGCCATTGCAATTTAGATGAAATCTTGTTTGAATAAAGGAGCGATTATATGAGAAACTGCATTAAACCGCCGACACTATCCGCAAGTTTTTCCAAAAATGGCAAAAGGGCGAAAAGAAGGTTTGAAAATATTTTTAATACCAAGGCTAAAAAAACGGGAATATATGCTTTTGTGCTGTTGATATTCATGGCAATAGCGGCAGGCGGCGTTTTAAAACACAGACAAAACTTTGGCGTCATTGAATACGGGACACTTGGTTTTTCTGTTTCAATACCTTCGTATTGGGAGGGTAAATATCATATGCAAAGCGAGGCGCAAGACAGCGTTTCGTTTTACCATGCAAAAATATTGCAAAAATACGGCGAAGGAACAGGGTGGCTCTTGACAATTCGCAGGCTTGAATTAAGTAATTCGAAAAAAGAGGCGCAAGACACGCCGCGGCCGGCTAAGTATTTAATGCAAAGCGGCGGATATACCTTTGTTATGGAAATCCCCTCCAATGCGCAATATCCCGTTTGGGAGGGCGGGGACGCAGATTTGGCAAACGAATATGCAAAGATGGCGGAAGGTATAGCCGTTATAGAAAACAGCATTAGGCCATTGCCCGAAAACCGCACCCGCGGCTTTAGTCCGGACTCAGAGCAGTTGTATAATTTAAAAAACACATACATCGGCGATGCCCAAAAGGTGCGCCGTATCGCAGAGCTATCGGGGTTTATGCTGATGCCGATACATTCAATTCAGCTTAAAACCGAAAGCGCGCCTTATGGCTTAATTGTTAAATTTATGGTGGATAACAGGGCGGTATACCGATTTTTTGATTATTCGGAGTTTACTAAGCGGGCGGCGATTATATTTGCCTTAATACCAAATGTTGATGAACTTCGATTTGCAGTATTTGACAAATACGCATCGGCGGACCAGCCTGATTCGGCTTTTGTGTGGTCGTACTATGACAGACAAAATTTGTCCCAGCGCCCGGGAGCCGAGTTTTTTATATCGGAGAACATTATAAATGCAACAAAAAATGAAAAAACTTTTTCGGAATATATAAATAAGGTTGCGAATATAGCCGGCAATAGCGCCGAAAGCCCTTATCTTTTAAAGGTTTATGAAATTATAGGTGAGGACTGCGAAATTATCGTAAACAGCGCCATGGGGCTAAATGCCGTTATAACAAAGGATGTTTTATCCGATAAAAGTGTAAATGAAATATTAAACAATGTAAATATATCGCTTGATGCCTTTATCGGCAAGGATATAAGATTTTCAACAACAGGCGTCAGAAACTTTAAAACCGGTGAGCGAACATCATATCTTCTTATATATGACGATGATTCTTTGGCGGCGTATGCCGATTTGCAATCTGAAAGTATGGACAGGGAGCTTATAACAACGCTCGTTCCGTACTCCTATAACGGCGGAACATTATAATTTCAAAAATATTAAAAAATCCCTTGACAAAACCTGCTACATGGCGTAGCGAAAAGGGGAGTAAATATGAATTATAAAATTTCAGAATCTGAATTTGAAGTGATGGGGGTAATTGGCAAAAACCGATTGGGTCACAATAAACGAGGTTCATAGTAGGCTAAACAAGGTTAAATCAAGGGCATACAGCACAATTAAAACTTTTATTGCGGCGTTTTATGGCGGAAAAGTATCGCTTAATGTTCCGACCGTACTGCAACAGGGGGAAATTCTTAAGAAACTCTTAACAATTTTATTATGCTTTTTGTAAGAAAAGTTTTTTATAATAAAGCCATAAAGGGCAAAAAACTTTTTTGGGGGGAAGTATTGAATAAGCAAACGATACTTGTGGTTGATGATGATAAGGGTTGAAGCATCGATAAATAAAGAAATGAAAGCGGAGCGCCTTAAAACGGAGCTTATTACAAATGTTTCCCACGATTTAAAAACACCCCTTACCGCCATTATAAATTATTCCGATTTGCTTGTAAAGCAGGATGAAGAAAATGAGTACGCAAAGATTATTCACCAAAAAAGTCAAAAACTAAAAACACTAACCGAGGATTTGTTTGAAGTGTCAAAGGCGCAAAGCGGGAATATTGCCGCAGATATGGAAAGCTTGAATATTCCGGAGCTAATAGACCAAACGCTTGCGGAATTTGACGAATACACCGTTGATTTTAGGCTAAGCCTTCAAAATGTTAATATTTTTGCTGACGGAAAGCTAATGAGCCGAGTGTTTGAAAATTTAATTGGCAACATTATAAAATATTCCTTGCCCAACACTCGCGCCTATATTGACGCTTTTGAAAAAGATGGCAAGGCCTATATCATGTTTAAAAATATAGCAAGCTATGAAATGAATTTTAAAAGCGATGAAATGACAGGGCGTTTTTCAAGGGGCGATACAGCCAGAACCACCGATGGGAGCGGGCTTGGGCTTGCCATTGCGCAAAGCTATATACAGGCTTGCGGAGGAAGTTTATCCATTGATACCGATGGAGATTTGTTTAAAGCAACAATTATATTTAGCGCAATTAACAACCAATAAAAAAGTCCTTTGCCTGCTAAGCAGGAGCATATTTTTTGCTCCTGCTTTATTTTGCAAAAAACCCTTGACAATCCGCTTCGACAAGTGTACAATGTAAATGAAATTCACCGTTTGTCGAAAAGGAGTTGATAATATGAATAGCAAAATTGCAAGGCTTCCTGATAGCGAACTTTGCATTATGCTTATCATTTGGGAGGCAGATGAGCCAGTTACTTCTGCATATATTTTAGAAAGGCTGAAGGGCAAAAAAAGTTGGGGGGCAACCACGGTGCTTAATTTTCTGTCTCGCTTAGCGGATAGAGGCTTTTTAAAGCTTGAAAAGCAAGGCAGAATAAATCATTACACCCCGATTGTGTGTGAAAAAGATTATATTGATATGGAAAGTAAGTCCTTTTTAGAAAGGCTGCATAATAACTCGGTAAAAAGCTTTATTGCCTCTCTTTATGACAGCAGGGGAATATCTAAAGAAGATTTAAAAGCGCTGAAAAAATTTATCAAGGAGGCGGAATAAATGCTGCGGCAAATATTTAGCATTTCCTTATCAATGTCGGCGGTTATAGGGCTGCTTATTATTGTTTCGCCGCTGCTAAATAAGCGATATACAGCTAAGTGGCGCTATTTTGTGTGGCTAATTCTTGCTATTAGATTGGTACTGCCTTTTAATATTACACTACCAAAAGCGCCGATAAACATCGCACCGCCAAGCCAAAGCGTTATATTTAAACAGCATGAAGAATTGCCTATGCCTGTTAGTTACATTGAGATGGGAAACAACTTGACCGCTTCGGCTGACAATACGCCTATTATAACAGTTGAAAGGCTGCTGGGCATTGTTTGGGGTTTTGGATTTATTATTTTTTTGCTGTATCGTTTCGCAGGATATTTTATATTTAGAAGAAAAATTAAGCATTGGTGCAAGGTTGCAGACAACGGCAAACCGCAAGTGCTTATATGCAAAAAGATTGCCGGCCCTATGCTAATTGGTTTTTTCAAACCCACAATTTTATTGCCGAATATAGAATACAGCAATGCGGATTTATCCGCTATTTTAGCCCATGAAACCGCTCATTATAAGCGCAAAGATTTGTGGTATAAGCTGCTTTTGATGTTTGCAAACGCTGTGCATTGGTTTAACCCGCTTGTGTATGCCATGGCGTATTTTGCAAATAAAGATATGGAATTATCCTGCGATGATGCTGTTGTTAAAAATAAAGATTTACAATTTAGAAAGGCGTACTCAAACACAATATTAAACGCTATGCAAAGTGTAACGGAAACGCCTTTGTCAACCTGTTTTAAAGGCGGAATAAATGCAATAAAACAAAGGCTTTCTAATATTTTGGATATGAAAACCAAGAAAAGCGGAGCGATAGCCTTTGCCGTTATTATCTTCATAACAGCTACGGCAAGTACGCTTGTTTCGTGTAACAATCTGGCAATCAGCAATTTAGACGAAGATACAGAGCCTTTTGATTATGAATATGAGGCTCACACCGATAACGATTCAACTTTTGACATAGCAGGCAGTTCCCTAACAATGGAAATGTCGACTGCTTTGACTGATAATGCGCCTGTAAGTTTGGAAAAGGCGGCATATGATGCGCCAACAATGTTGGAGATTAAATATAACCATTATCATGACGAGGAATATCAAGGAGTAACATACACTCATTTGATGGAGCGGGGCACAGCCAAAACTATAACAGCGGCGATAAGGTCGTTGGGGCAATCCCAATATAATGGAGGAAGTGTTGTTGATTTAAAGGATAAGTATTATATGTCACATTACGATTTTACCATAAAGGACAAAGAGGCGGAGGTTGTTGTTACACCCGATAAAAATGGGAATATAACTTTATTTTTTGATGGAATTGCAAACAGGCTGATAGATGTTAGCATACAGGAAAAGGACAACGGGGAAACAAGCTATCTAAATTGGTCAATGGAAGTGGCAAACAATAAGGCGTATTCTTTTTTAGGTTTTAGCAGGTCAAAGGAATATATCGTAACATTAGGAGCAAACAGCAAATATATGTGGGGGGAAAATACGGGTCAGTTTATAATTTATTAAAATATAAAGGGGATTATAATATGAAAAAAATATTTAGCTTAATTTTAGCCGTTTCAATGGCAATTAGCGTTTCAAGCGTGTTTGGAGAGGAAATTATATTTTCTGATGTTTCTGTCGGTTCGCCATACTATGAAAGCGTTGCCGACCTTTTTATATCAGATATTATACATGGGTATCCTGATGGAACATTTAAAGCGGATAAACAAATGACAAGGGCGGAGGCGGCAAAGGTAATCATGCTTACCGTGGGAGGCGGCAACCCCCAAGGTCTCTCCATTGCCAAGGGAGAAAGGACAACCGGATTTACGGATGTTGAAACAACCCATTGGGTTTATGATTATATCGGCGGGGCAACTGATTTGCAAATAGTGAGCGGCAACGGCGACGGAACATTTTTGCCTGATGAAAATGTAACATATGGCGAGGTTGTAAAAATGATTGTGTGCGCAATGGGCTACGAGGTTATGGCACAGTCGAGGGGAATGAGTTTCCCGGTAGGCTATGCGCAGGCGGCGGCAAACCTCGGAGTTACCGAAGGAATTTCCTTTGTGCTTGAAGATTTTGCAACACGAGGCAATGTTGCAAAGCTAATACATACAGCTCTTGACCTGCCGATTATGGAGCAGGTGGAAAGCGGCAGCTTTGTTGAATATATAATTATGGACGGTAAAAACGATGTCGAGCTTAGAACGCTTAGAATAATGCGACGATAAACGGTTTATTATAGGGCGTTTAAAGGGCAAAGACCAATCCTTAACGAACACCAACGCGACGGGTGCAAACTATTTTAAAAAGGCGATTCATGTAAAGAAAATTGTAGCCAACACACACCAAATGTGTTATAATGAGCGTAAGCGAATTTAGTCTTAATAAGCGTAAGCGACTTTAGTCTTAATAAGCGTAGCGAATTTAGTTTTAATAATAAAAAGGTTGGTTTTTATGGGTGGGTTGGCGGTTCTAAGATAGTAAAAGGAAAGGTGAGGCTATGTTACAGGTTGATTGTGAAAAGTTTTGGAAAGATGATGAAATTGCGCACAGGGATAACTGCTTTGCCCCGGAAGCTAAGCAGGTTGCTTTGGGTATCAGAATGAGTGATGAATGTGTTTTTGCAGAGCTTAATGTTCCGGGCGACCCATGGGGGATTACGCCGCGTGATGTTAGGATTGAACTTAACAAGCGTTACAACGACAAGGCTGAAAAAATTGTCGGGATGCGGCTGCTTCGGGAGGATTATCCTACCGATGATATGAAATTCCCGTCAACCAAAAGAATAGGCGAAGTGTTTGGGGGAACATATGAACTGGACAGTAAAGCAGGAGAATGGCTCCATGGAAGTGCGCAAACGCCGGAGGAACTTGAAAAATTGCTGGATTACATTGATAAGCTTGACTTATATGAGTTTATGTTGCCGGATAATTGGGAAACTGAAAAAAAGCGACTGTTTGAGGAATATGGGCTTCGCCCGCCGCTTATGCGTCATATAAGAGGACCTGTTACGCTTGCAATGTCTATTTATGGTATTGAAAACCTAATTTTTTTGGGGTATGACGCACCGGAGCTTTTTGAAAGGTTTAGCAACACAATAATGGATGTAATATTGAAAATGAGCGCCATTATGGATAAAGAGGCGGGGTATGATGAAAACAACCTTCCGTCAGGCTTTTCGTTTGCTGATGACAATTGCTGCTTGCTGACAGCGGATATGTATGAAAAGTTTGGATATCCTATTCTAAAGGCGGTTTTTGAAAAATACAGCCCGGGCGAAAATGATGTGCGATTTCAACATTCAGACTCGGACATGGCTCATCTTTTGCCCATTTTGGGAAGGCTTAATCTTACCGGCTGCAATTTTGGTCCTACATTGGGTGTTGAGGAAATAAGAGAGCATATGCCTAAAACAAGGATAAATGGGCAGTTAGCGCCGTTCACCTTTATGAATAATAATCAAGATGATATCATAGCCGAAGTAAAACGCGACTGCGAGGCAATAAAACGCACCGGCACGAAGGGTCTGAACATTATGACCGCCGGGTCGATAAACAACGGCAGTTCTTTAGAAAGTATGAGGGCTGTAATGTATGCCATACAAAAGTACGGACAATATTAATCGATAACTTTGGGAAAGAATAAATTTCATGCTTTAAATTGCAGGGGCGGATATTTGAATTTCGCTATCGCGCCTCTGCAACAATTATATTAAGCGCCGCTTTAATCTGTTTGTTCCAATCTTTTGAGAAGTTCGGGAAAGTTTCTGTCCTCATCTTCCAATTCATGCCTTATTTCAAACAATTCGCATTTTAGGCTTTTGATTGTCGTTTTATATTCGGGCTGGCTGTAAACATTTTTAAGCTCGAAAGGGTCTTTTTTTAAATCATATAATTCCCATCCCGCAGGGGTTGCTTCGGGCAATGCGCCATTTGCGTCCAACGGCAGACCGTAAAAAAATATTAATTTATAATCTCTTGTTCTAATTCCAAAATGGGCGGGGTTGTCATGATACGCCATGTGCATCCAATACCTGTAATAAAGAATGTCCTTCCAGTTATCAAGCTTTTCGCCTTTTAGCAATGCCCTAAAGCTGCACCCTTGCATTTCATCCGTTTTGGATAAATTCGCATAATCCAAAATAGTTGGGGCAAAGTCTGTGTTTGAAACAATGTTGTCGATTTCGGTTTTTGCTTTAATTTCTTTCGGATACCTTATAAGCATTGGCATTCTTAACGCTTCTTCGTAAATCCAGCGTTTATCAATATAATCATGCTCGCCCAAAAAAATTCCTTGGTCGGAGGTGTAAAAAACAATTGTATCATCCAAGACGCCTTCATTTTCTAAAACCCCCAGTAGTTCTCCCACGGAATCATCAATTCCTTTAACGGTTCGCAAATAGTCTTTTAAATATTTTTGATATGCAGCCCTTGTTCTTTCGTCGCTTGACAGACCTTCAACTTTTAGAGAGCCTGTCGGATAGTCCGGTCTGCTCATAGTTTCTACCGCATTTCTTGCGGAATTTTTTTCCGAGACAGTTGTGCCATAGCCGCGGGACGCCATGGAACGATGGCTTTTATCTTCCCACAAACTGTCCGGTTCGGGGATTAAAACATCGTCAAACATGTGCTCGTATCGAGGATGATATTCAAAATCATCATGCGGCGCTTTATGATGGCACATAAGTAAAAACGGCTTGTTTTTATCTCGGGTTTTTAAAAAATTAACAGACTTTTCCGTTATAATGTCGGTTACATATCCTTCGTGCCGTTTTCCGTATTCATTCTCATGTATGGAGCGTATATCATGCCAATCATGGTCTTTGTCAAGGAAATAAGGGTCGAAGTAGCGCCCTTGATTTGTCAATATATCATAATAATCAAAGTGTTTTGGTTCGCTGAATAAATGCCATTTCCCAACGATTGCAGTTTGATACCCGCTTTTGTGCAGCATTTTTACAAAGGTGTTTTTGCTGCTGTGCAATATATCGTGGTGTGTTTTTACACCATTCACATGGGAATGCTGTCCTGTCATTATGCTTGCACGGCTGGGCGTGCAAATTGCGTTTGTACAAAAACAGGCGTTTAACTTCGCCCCTTCGAGTGCAATTCTGTCAATGTTGGGGGTTTTAAAGACGGGCGCCAACCTTGACCCATAGGCGCTTATGGCATTGGCGCTGTGGTCATCCGACATAATAAACAAAATGTTAGGTCTTTTGTGATGCATTTATTAACCAACACCTTTTTATAATTATTTAACCTGCTACACAGTTTTTATTTTTACTAACTCAAATCAAGCCTCTGGCACTAATGTTTCTGATTGAAAATCGATGCTGCCCTTTTTGGGGAAGCCATTTTCTCTAACCCTTTTTCCAAGGTTTTTTAAAGCCTCCGCCTGTTTCGGATGAATTGAGCCATCCGCCATTGGACCTATATTCAAACATAGGTTACAGTTATTTTCCATTGCGTGCCCAAGCATATTATAAATATAATCGTCTGTCCTATGTTTTCCGAATGCGGAAAACGACCAACTGTCTTTTTGAATTGTTGCGCTTACCTCGCCGTGTTTTTGTCTGTTTTTTTCAAACGCATGCTTTGCCCTAACCCTTGCCGCCTCTCCGCCGTACATAAAAGCTTTATCCTCCAGCGAATGAAAATACTGCTCGGTGCTGCAAAAATCCTCCGTTCCGGTTGCCCCTTGCTTCCAAGAAATAAGAATATGCTCTTGCCTTTTTCTTAGCTTATTGTAAATATCTTCAATAGGTATCATTTCCGGACCCAAGGCATACCATGTTGCAATCAAATCAAGCCACATTCCGGCAACCGGACCATAGTTGTCCAGCAATTCAAACATACAATTTAATATATAATCTATGTACTTTGAAAAGTCCTCTTTATTTTTATATTTATATTGCGCGGGACGGTCGCTATAATGCGGTCGCGCCAAGTTATATTCTTCATGATTTACAAACCAAGGATTTCTCCAATTAAGCATAAAAGTGTAGTATGGAAAAAATGCCAACCCCTTTTTATTGCATTGTTCTATCATTTCACGAACCAAGTCTCGTTTGCAATAATTCATTGAATTAAAAGGCTCGGTTTTTGAATCCCACAAACAGAAACTGTCATGATGGCAAGTTACCATGGTTACATAGCTCATGTTTGCCTCAAGCGCCAAATCGGTGATATAGTCCGCATCAAAATTATGCGGGCTAAAATTATCTGCCAGGTTTTCGTATTTATCAATGGGTATTTTATCAAAATATTGCACCCATTCGTTTTTCCCCAAAGCGGTATAAAGACCGTAATGGATAAAAAGCCCCATTTTTGCGTTCTTAAACCACTTCATGTTTGCTGCCTTTGGGTCGTTTTCCCAAAGTTCTTTATAATCTTTTAAATAGTTTGGCATTCTTAGATTTTGCATTGAACCTTCCTCCTATAAGATATTTATTCAAATACAACCGCCACTTTGCCGCAATCCCCCTTTGACATTAACGCGTAAGCCTCGCCCGCTTTTTCCAAGGGGAATGTGTGAGTTATGAGCCTTTCGGGATGTATGCCCCAGCGCACTAAGCGTTCTACCAAATCTTCCATTTTCCAAAGGCTTGTCACCCACGACCCATAAATCGTTTTTTGCCCGTGAATAATGTCGGGGCTGGGGGTAAAGCTAACCGTTCCGCCCTCACCCACAAAAGCGATTTTACCGAACGCCCGCGTAGCCTTTATGGCAAGCTCCCGCCCTTTTGCATTGGCGCTTGCGTCAATTGCTTTTTCCACCCCTTTGCCGTTTGTTACAGCCAAAATGTCGTCCAATACATTTTCTCCCGGAGTAAACGCATAGTCTGCCAATTTTAAATCCTTTGCCAGTTTTATACGCTCTTTGTTAACCTCAACGCCGATAGTCGTTGGAGAGCCCATTGCTTTTGCCAGTTGCAGCGCTGCCAAACCGACGGGTCCGAGCCCCACCGCCAAAACTATGTCATTTCCGCTGACATCTATTTTTTCCAAAGCCTCATATACGGTGCCGAAACCGCATGCAACCTGAGCTCCGTCTAAATATGTAAGTTCGTCCGGCAGTTCAATTAAATCCCTTTCTTCCGCCAGCATAAAAGGCGCCATTCCGCCGTCTCTTTGCCAACCATATGCCGCCCTGTGAGGGCTGGAACACGAAATTGCATAGCCGCGTCTGCAATCATAGCACACCCCGCAGCCTGAAATATGATAAACAATGACCCTGTCGCCTTTTTTAAAGCGTTTTAGTCCATTGCCTTCTTCAACAATTATTCCGCAGGGTTCATGCCCTGCAATGGTGCCCGGCTGGTACCCCTCCGGGCCTTTGCCAACATGTTCGTTGTAAATGCATCTTATATCGCTGCCGCAAATCGTCGATGCCATTGTTTTAATTAAAACTTGACCATAACCGGGTTTTGGAACATCAAAGCTTGCAAGCTCAACTGTGCCGTTACCCGGCAAAATTGCACCCTTCATTGTTTTCATTGCATTTCCTCTCCTTTTATTTAATTACGTACTGTAAAGTTAAATGAAAATTGAGGACTCCAAACCTTTCTGGTACAATGTTTTTGCAGAAAAACACATACCTCCCAGAAAGGAAGAAGTCCTCATGCAAAAAATTGTATCAGTTTCTT
>Ga0265293_10001461_pt1 | contig 51351 bp, 56 predicted proteins | sample Munlanlewell138R_FD_192505 | JGI IMG/M metagenome (GOLD analysis project Ga0265293, IMG submission 192505) | Leachate microbial communities from a municipal landfill in Southern Ontario, Canada - Leachate well 138R | ecosystem: Engineered > Solid waste > Landfill > Unclassified | place: Canada... | reverse complement strand
CAGAAGACTCTGCAAGAAAAGAGCTAGTTGAGCTTAAAAATCAAGCAGATGCACTTATTGCTCAAACTGAGAAGTCTCTAAATGAGATGGGCGATAAGATTGAAGCTGAAGAGAAAGCAAAAATAGAGTCGGCTATAACCGAACTTAAAGATACGCTAAAAGATGAAAATGCTACAAAAGAGCAAATCGAAGAAAAAGTAAAAGCTCTAACGGAAGCGAGTCACAAAATGGCTGAGCAGATGTACAAAAAAGAGCAAGGCGATGAAGCAGGCGGTGAGGCTGATACTAAGAAGAAGAAAAATGACGAAGATGTCATTGACGCTGAAATCGAATAGTCTCTATATGGGTTTGCGCTAAGTGTGCGCAAACCAAATCTAAAAATAATTTTTTAATCTGCTTTTTTTACACAGTTCCTTCCAGAGGATTTTGCCAAATATAGCGCAACATCTGCTCTATTTACAACACTACTTATATCATCATCTCTCTTAACACTTGAGACCCCAAAGCTTGCGGTTACTTCATTGGCACCCTCTACTCTAAGCCTCTCTATATTGCTTCTTAGTTTCTCTGCAATTAAAAGAGTATTGTCTATATTTACGGCAGGCAGAAGAATAACAAACTCCTCCCCACCCCATCTACAAACCATATCTATGTTTCTCAAACTATCTTGTAATGTTTTTGAAACTTCTACTATAACCCTATCACCGACATTATGCCCATACGTATCATTTATCTTTTTAAAGTAATCTATATCAACCATAATCAGGGACATATCATTATCTCTCTCAAGCATTGTTTTATGGGATGATTCATAAAGTTTTAAAAATTTATATCTATTATAGAGGTTTGTCAGAGGGTCTCTCGATGCCATCTCCTCATACTTAATATTTTTACTTATAAGCGCGCTATTTATGTCATCTAGCTCTTTTTGGTACTCTTTTGTTAATGCTGCCCATCTTGAGTATGTAGTAGCGATAAGCTCTTTTTGCGAGACAACACCGGACATTTTGCCGTCATCATTTACAACTATTACTCTCTTGTAGTGCTTCTTTTTTAAAAACTCTATAGCCTCTTTAACAGATGAGTTCTTTCCTATTGTCTCAACAGGAGAGGACATATATCTACTAATAGGCAGATTCAAATCTTCATTTTTTTCAACAACCCTAATAACATCTTTGGTAGTAAATATACCTATGGGTTTTAAATCCTCTACAACTATTACGCTCTCAAATGAATCTTTTGCCATTTCACAAAGCAACTCTGCTGTTTTTAAATCTTTCTTTATCCACTTTGACCTTTTTCCTAGTTTTAAAAAGTCAACAAGACAGAAGTTGTCCATCAAGGTATCGGGATCTATACTGCTTATAATGTCTGTATGAGAGATTAACCCATATAGTGAACCGTCATCCTTTACCGCACACACATACTCTGTTTCAGAGTTTAAATACTCCATTGTATATAAGACTGTTTTCTCTTTATTTACTACCGGAATTACCGGCAAATTACTATCCTTTAAAGAGCTCTCAAGATTTACGCCTCTTGCTTTCATATTTAAAATATCAGTTACTCTCATTATGCGAAAAGTGTTTCCCTCAGTGACTACTATATTTCTATGCTCACTGCTAAACATCTTTTTTACAGCATCAGATATTGAGCTGTTAATTCCTATCGTAACGACCGAAGTCGTTGCTATATTTCCTACTTTTGGAAATACCATAGCTTGTCTCCCCCCCCCCTATTTTTTATACCCTATTTAATGCCTCATATATCTTTAGTGCCTGCACATGCTCTTTGACGTCATGAACACGTATTATTGAAGCTCCGTTTTTTACAGCCTCTAGATTTAGTGCTAGTGTTCCGGCCAATCTCTCCTGCGCTGATGACGGAGAAATTTTATCTATCATTGATTTTCTTGAGACACCTACAAGCAGAGGCTTGCCGAGTGTTGAAAAATGTCCTAAATGCTTTATAAGCATAAGATTGTCTTCAACAGTTTTACCAAACCCAATTCCGACATCAAGCGCTATATGTTTAACGTTTAAAAACTCTGCTCTTGCTACTCTTTGCTCAAAAAATGAGTATATATCGCTTAAGATATTTTCGTACTTTGGCTCATTTTGCATTGTTTGGGGACTCCCCTGCATATGCATAATTACTGCCATAGAGTTATTACTTGCACAAAGCTTTGAGATCTCATCATTTGCAAGCCCTGTGATATCGTTTACAATCTCAAATCCACTCTTTAGAGCACATGTTATTACCTCAGGCTCATAGCTATCTATGCTAAACTTTATCTTATTATAGAGTCTTGCTTTTTTTATAGCTTCAAGTACAGGCTTTACTCTTGCAAGCTCCTCATCCTTTCCTACATGCAAAGCATTTGGGGCGGATGAAACTACTCCAATATCTATAATGTCAGCACCATCATCTATCATCTTCTCTACAGCTTCAACAACTTCATTTGCACTAAATCTTGATTCAGGAAAGAAACTATCCTCATTTGCATTGATAATTCCCATTACCTCAACCCGCTCAGCTCTCCTAATCTTCAATATCTCTTGAAGCTTCTTTGCCACCTCTTTTAATCCAAACGGCTGCGCCAACTCTTTCTTGCTAAGTGCTAGCAGCTGTCTTGACGTGGCTATCAATATACAATCAACATGCGAGCTCATCGCAGTAACTGTTCCGCGCGGAACAGCCAAATCTGCTCCAACACTGATGGCATCTTGTTTTAAAATATTTGCCGCACCTACATGTAGGCTTCTAATATAGATGGTATGGTGTGTTGCTTTTGATGCTAAGATGGCTATGCCGCCGCTATCTACACCGAGCTTTTTTAAATATTTATGTTTATCTATACTATTTGATAAAAGTTCAATTTGCATTTTTTTCTCCCGCAAAACTCATAACTAACATTGCCAAAACACTCTGAGGTCTTGAGTTTAGCTCTAACAATCTGTAGGCTTTATCAAAATTTTGAAGCGTAAAAGAGCTCAGTGCTAGTTTTTCAATGACGGTCGCCTTATAGTACAACCCCTCTACAATCGTCTTTGCCTCACTCTTTTTTACTCTTGCGTTTGTTTTTAAAAACTCAAAAACCTCTTCATAGTTTATACGAGACAAATTAAGGTTAATCTCTGTAATTAGAGCTGTTTTTTCGCCCTTTACAATCGGCATTCTTGAGCGTACGGTAGGGAGTAGGTTTGATTTATTTGGGGATATAATTATAAGCTCTATATTTTTAGGAGGCTCTTCTAAAAGTTTTAAAAGTGCGTTTTGGGATATTGTGTTGAAACTATTCGCTCCTAGAATTATATATTTTGTCTCTGATTCACTAATATATGCCTCTGCAACAACGGCTTTTGCATGTTCAATCTTAAACTCATCTTCTATAAAACCAACAACTCTGTTTGGTTTTAGCTCATCTTTTACTCTATTAAACTCTGACTCTATATCTGTTGAAATTAGGATATAGCTCTTTTTGCTATCATGAACCGACATCTACTTCTCCAAACATAGCTGCATTTAAAGATGCGTTAAAGAGGTTATATAGTTGAAGAAGTTTTATATCTAGTTGTTTATCATAAGATTTCAGGTTAAATGCATTAATATAATCTTCATCAAAAACCCAAAAATAACTAGTATCTCTTCTCTTTGCAAGATCTGCTCTTTTATCTTCACCTTTTCCTATATACCAATAGAAGTAGTCATCTCTGTGTGCTAAAGATACCATATCCTCAATAACATCAAGCATCTCTCCGCCACTTACGTTATTATAATGTTTATACATGCTATCTATGCTAATTATAGGAAGTAGAGGGCGATCCATCTTGGTGTTGTTTAAATTATCAAGGATATATGTCTCTAGCCACCTTCTCCTCTCATCAGTTATCAAGATAATTGTTTTGCCCTCAAGTATCTGCTCAAGTGCTTGCGCAGTTGTAGTCGTCCAATCAAATCTCTGCTCTTCAAGCCAGCTAAAACAGCCGCCCTCTTCTCTTATAGCATCCAAGCTCCACTGCGCAAAATCAGACATATTTCTCATACCACTAAAACTTCGCCTCTGGCGAAAATATGGTTATACATTACTTATCTAATTCGTATGCCGCATGAAGGCTTCTAACTGCCAACTCTGCATACTTCTCATCTATAACCATAGAGACTTTTATCTCTGATGTTGAAATCATATTTATATTTATATTCTCTTTTGCCATCATTGAGAATGCTTTTGCGGCAACTCCTGTGTGAGACTTCATACCTACTCCGACTATTGAGACTTTGCAGATATTCTCATCATAAGAGACTTTATCAATTTCAGACTCTTTAACAAATGTCTCCACAACTTCCTTTGCATCATCTATATCATTTACGGGAACAGTAAAGTCTATGTTTGCTCTACCGTCATGCCCGACATTTTGAATTATCATGTCAACATTAACATTGTTGTTTGAGAGCTTAGTGAATATATCAGATGCTATTCCAGGTCTATCTTTTACACCTACTAAAGATATACGAGCTTGATTTTTATCAAGTGCGATTCCACTTACTAACGGTTTTTCCATAATATTTTCTTCCTTAGTTATTAATGTTCCCTCTTCATCTGAGAAGCTTGTTCTTGTTACTAGATTTACATTTAACTTCTTTGCCAACTCTACCGAACGATTTTGAAGCACTTTCGCACCCAAAGAGGCAAGCTCTAGCATCTCATCATACGAAATCATATCAAGCTTTTTTGCTTTTGGCTCAATTCTAGGATCTGTCGTAAATATCCCACTGACATCCGTATAAATCTCACACAAATCAGCCTTTAGCGCTCCTGCAATTGCGACTGCAGAGAGGTCGCTTCCGCCACGTCCTAATGTAGTTACGTTTCCATCTTGCGATACCCCTTGAAAACCTGCAACTACAATAATTTTTCCCTCTTTAATAGCCTCTTGCATGATAAGCGGATTAATCTCTTCGATTCTAGCTTTCGTGTGAATATTATTAGTTACAATACCGGCTTTTCTGCCTGTCATAGAGACCGCATTATGCCCCAGTTCACTAAGTGCTATTGCCAGAAGTGAAGCCGTTACTCTCTCGCCGGAGCTTAACAACATATCCATCTCAGCTTTTACAGGAGCTTTTGAGAAGTGCTCCGCATATGAGAGAAGCTTATTTGTTTCACCGCTCATAGCAGATACAACGACAATAACATCGTTTCCTGCTTTTTTTACAGCACTTACACGTTTTGCTACATTTTGAATGCGATCTAAGTCACCAACACTTGTTCCGCCGAACTTTTGAACTATCAACATCTACAACAATCCCTCTTTTTTAAAATAACTTATAACACTCTCATAAACATCTTTTTTAAAACTAGCACTCAAATTTAGAGCTTCCTCTGTTGATACAAATTTGTAATCACTAAACTCAGGCTCTTGCGTATTTATATTTATTACCGCTTCTTCTTGTAGTTTGACTAAAAAATATTTCTGCTTTTGTCCAATAAAAGGTTTCATATTCTCGGCAATTCTAGAGGGAAAATCGTAAGATATCCATTCAGGAAACTCTGCAATTATCTCTACGCTATCAGTACCTATCTCCTCTAAAAGCTCCCTAAAAAGAGCCTCCCTTACCTCTTCACCCTCATCTATACCGCCTTGGGGAAACTGCCAAACATTTTTTAAATCATTTCTATGTGCTAAAAAAATCTCTTTTTTCTGTGGATAGAAACTTGAGACTATTATCATAGCAACATTGGGACGATATAAATCTTTTTTTCTCATTATTTCACTTAGCAAGCAGCTTCAAAAGCTCTTAGTTGTTATATTGGTGCGATTATACAAAATATGCTATTAAAATAAACTAATTTACTATATGATATGCATATCCAAATCGACAAAACTACTAATAAAACAATTTTTAATATAAAGACATTATAAGCAAATATGAAAAGAATTATAAGCTCTTTATCTACGATTAACTTATATTTCGTTACAGTTATGTCAGCTTTATGACAAAATTAAGAAAAGGCAAGCAATGAAAGAGTATGTTTTAAAAAATGATGATTTTTTAGTTTCTCAAACAGATGCAAAAGGCATTATAATTTTTGCTAATGATGATTTTTGTGCAATTTCCGGTTACAGCATTGATGAACTAGTAGGAAAACCGCACAATATTGTCCGCCACAAGGATATGCCAAAAGCTGCATTTAAAGATTTATGGGATGCTATAAAAAACGATAAAATCTGGTCAGGATATGTAAAAAACAGGGCTAAAGGCGGCGGATTTTACTGGGTTTTTGCAACTGTCTACCCTATGTATGATATAACTAGAAAAGAGCAGACATACCTCTCATGTAGAAGAAAAGCATCACAACAAGAGATAGAAGAGGCCGAGGCTCTCTACAAAACATTAAGATAGGAAATTTTAAAATGAATAATAAGTTAAAAAATATAGTCATTATCGTAGCTTTTTCAACCTTAATAGGCTCACTCTTTTTGGTAGAATCAAACATAGTACATCTGTTGCTAGCAGTTATCACTATGACAATTACGTTGATATTTAACATGCAAAACAGCAGTAACGAGTCTCAGGTTTTAAACAAAAAAAGATTAGAGCTAATTGAGATGATGGAGTTTAAAAGAAATAAAATTCAAGTAGATGAAAATACAACCGATGAAGCTGAAAAAAACTTCAACAAGATAGTAACAACCTATCAAAAGTCTGTATTAGATGATACAAAAGTTGCCGGAGAGATGGTTCTGCTTACAGACAAGGTTGCTAAAGGGCACTACTCTTGCAGAATCGGTTCTGATTCAAAGACCCCGTATGTTCATGTTCTTAGAAATAGCCTTAATAATATGCTTATCGCCTCAGAGAAAAATATAGACAACGCTATAGCAACACTACAGAAGTTCTCTGAAGGCTCTTTTTCTACAAGAAGCGAAATAAATGTAGAGGCAAAAATGGCAGACTTGCTAAATAACATAAATGCTCTTGGAGAGTCTCTTGAGAGCATGGAGCAGAAAAATCAGGAGAGTCAAAAAACAATAGTTGACTCCTCAAACAGACTCAATGAAACTATTTCAACAATCACAAACACTACAATCAAAGAGCTAAAAGAGATGATAGGCAATGCAGTTGAGAGGATTCACAATATCGCTCACAAAGAGAATGATATGGTAGAGAGTCTTCAAACACTGGTTGTAAACGCAAATGAAACAAAAACAATATTGGCAACAATAGGTGATATTGCAGAGCAGACCAACCTCTTGGCGCTAAACGCTGCAATTGAAGCGGCACGAGCAGGTGAACATGGACGCGGATTTGCTGTCGTTGCAGATGAGGTTCGTAAGCTTGCAGAGAGGACTCAAAAGAGTCTCGCCGAGACCTCTGCAACTACTAATGTTTTAATTCAATCTATCTCTGATAGCTCTGATGCGCTTAACAAAAATGCAAGCGATGTCAATGATATATCAAGTGAAGTCGGTCTAATTAGCGATAAAATGGATGAAATTATAGATACCTTAAGCAATCTCTCAAAATAGAGCTCCAAAAGAGCGCTAAAGTTTATACAAGTCCGTAAAACTTTGCATCTTTTGGCTCTCCATGGTAGTAGCCTTGAAAATAGTCTACTCCGAGCTCTTTTACGCACTCAGATATCTCCTGTGAACAGACAAACTCCGCAACTGTTTTAATCTTTATATTTTTTGCAAACTCTACAAGTCCCTTGACCATAAGCCTTACCTTCTCATCACACAGCAGTTTTGTTATAAGCATGCCGTCAATTTTAATAAAATCAATATTTAGTTTTATTAAGTTTGTAAAGTTAGAGTATCCGCTTCCAAAATCATCTATTGATATTTTACACCCATGCTCTTTGATCATTGAAATAAATCTCTCTACTACTTCATAATCTTCTATCTCTTCTGTCTCAACTATTTCAAACGTAATTCTATCGCCGCCGTACTTCTGCAGTCTGTTTTTTATATACTCCTGCATACTTTGAGATTTTATATTTTCATACGTTAAGTTAATAGATATCTCCACATAAGTTTTGTCATATATATTAAAAACTTTTTGCATCATCTGTCTTGTAAAAAATTCAAAAGTTTTATCCTCTTTTGCAGTATCTAAAAAATCATTTGGTGCAATAACTCTTCCATCCGGAAGCTGAAGTCTTGCCAAAGCTTCGTACTTCATTACCGAACCGTCTCTTGTGTCTATAATGGGTTGAAAATATGGAACTATATAACCGTTATGAAGAGCATCTTTATAAACTTGATACTTATCTAGTGTCGATTTTTTCAAACGAATATATTCGGGGTTTCTATCATATATCTTGTGACTTAGTTTCGAGAGCATTGCCTCTTGAAGAGCCACATTTGCTTCATGATGGAGATGCTCTGTTCCACAAGATATTCCTGCAGTAAAATCAGACATTATCTCTGTTCCCGTGCTGCTAGAGTATGTAAAACTATCAATATTGTTAAAAATTGAAAATTTTAAAATTGAGATGTACTTATCGAAGAGTTTTCTATTTTTTACCAACAGAGCAAACTTCTGAAAATTTATGCTGTATAAAAAAACATCACTATCTTTAACAAGCTCTTTTAGACTCTGCGCTTTGTTTAAGATTATCTCCTCAACCATACTAAAACCATAGAGCTGCTTTATAGCTTCTATCTGATTTATATGCAATATTACCAACATTGCTTCGTCTTGAAGCAAAGAGATATCTCTTATTAAAGAGTCTCTATTTAGCAGACCCGTAAGCGTATCTATTCTGTTTGGGTTTAAATTAGAATCAGCTCTATCTTGAGAGCTTAAAATAGCTTTTAAGTCAGCTATAATAGAGTCTTTTTGCTTATCATCACAACTATTGTATAAATCTGATATAAGTAGCATATGGCTCTGTATTTCATTCATCTCTAAGACACAACCCTTCATCTTAAGCATAAAAATATTTTATGTTACTTTAACGCACAATTCTTTAATTTATGTTAATTAAAATGGAGTAAAGAGAAAATATAGCTATAATTCCTCCTATAGATTTGGAGAAAAATTTGCTACTTTATATACATATCCCCTTTTGTGACTCTAAATGTTACTACTGCGCATTTAACTCCTATGTAGATAAGTTTCATCTAAAGGAGCACTACATGCTCGCTCTTGAGAAACAGCTTTCATTTGAGCTAGAGAGGTTTAAAATCTCCTCAAAAGAGATAGAGTCTGTTTTTATCGGAGGCGGAACCCCATCTACCGTTGAACCAAAACTTTATGAAAAAATCTTTGAAAGTTTACGTCCATATCTAAAAGAAGATATTGAGATAACTAGTGAAGCAAATCCAAACAGTGCAACACAAGCGTGGCTTGAGGGGATGCGCAAACTCGGAGTCAATCGAATAAGCTTTGGCGTGCAGAGTTTTAATGATACAAAACTAAAACTTCTAAATCGTGCACACAGCGCTACTCAAGCAAAAGAGGCACTCTTAAATGCAAAAAAAGTTGGATTTGAAAACATCTCACTTGATCTTATATATGCAACGCTAGGCGACACAAAAGAGCTTTTAGAGAGTGATTTACAAACCGCCTTCTCCTTGCCAATAAACCATCTAAGTGCCTATGCCTTAACCATTGAAGAGGGTACACCCTTTGAGAGTAAGCCGCATATGTCAAATGAGAGATTAAAGCTTACCTCATGGTTATTTAAGGAGATTGCCGATTTTGGATTTGAGCAGTATGAGATAAGTAACTTTGGCAGATATAAGAGCACACACAATCTTGGTTACTGGAGTTACAAAGATTACATAGGCTTAGGAAGCGGGGCTGTCGGCAAACTCGGTATGCAGAGATACTATCCGACAACTGATATTGAGAACTATATTAAAAACCCACTAGATATAAAAACAGAATTTCTAGAGCAAAATGAAAAAAGAGTAGAGCAGATATTCTTAGGCTTACGCTCATCTATCGGAGTGCCTAAAAATATACTAAATCCAAATGAGATAAAAAAAGCTGAATTTTTAGTACAAGAGAGAAAGTTAATAACTAAAAATGATACTTTTTATAATAAAGAGTACCTTTTAGCAGATGAGATTGCCCTTTTTATATCATAATTTAATTATTCTTTAGATAGAATCTTCTCTTTATAATTATTTTGAGGATTTTTTATGTTTGGTATGGGTTTTACTGAGATACTTATTATTGCTGTTATGGCCATCTTATTCCTTGGTCCTGATAAACTTCCAAGCACTATGGTTGAGATAGCAAAATTTTTTAGAAATACAAAAAATACTATCAGCAACATGAAGCAATCATTTGAAGAAGAGATAAATGTTAAGAGCATGAAAGATGAGGCTTTAGCATATAAAAAAGAGCTTCAGGATGCATCAACTCAAGTAAAGAGTGCAACCGATATTAAAAAAATGGCAGCAAAACTTACAACTTTAGAGGATGACTCTTTTACGTATGAGGAGCTTTTTGACGGAGCAAAAAAAGAGCAACCCCAAGAGAACCGACAAGAGGTAACATTGGCTAAGAAGAAAAAGAGCCAAAGTGCAGATAAAATAGAAGAAGATGGCAAAAATGTTTGATGAGATAAAACCACACTTAATAGAGCTTAGAAAAAGGCTTGCTATTTCAGTAGCTTCTCTGATAGTTATGTTTTTTGTTATGTTTTACTTTCATGAGGCGCTTTTAGCGTGGATTGTTGAGCCCTTAAACGTAGCTCTGCTTGAAGTCGGCAAAAAGTCACTTCATGCGGCCGATGGAATGGTAACTACAACCCAAGTAGGCGGGGCATTCTTCGTAGCTCTAAAAGTCTCCTTTTTTGCTGCAATTCTTGGAGCTTTGCCGATTATTCTTAGCCAAATATGGGCATTTGTAGCACCGGCTCTTTATGCTAATGAAAAAAAGATGGTTATCCCTTTTATTCTTGGCGGAACTACGATGTTTACTGTTGGGGTTTTATTTGCATACTATATAGTTACCCCTTTTGGTTTTGACTTTCTTATTACTTTTGGTAGCTTCAAGTTTACTCCACTTATAAATATAGAGGCATATGTAGGCTTTTTCACAAAAATTATGTTTGGCTTTGGAATAGCATTTGAGCTTCCAGTTTTTGCCTACTTTTTAGCGCTTTTAGGAATGGTTGATGATAGGCAGATGAGAGAGTTTTTTAAGTACGCTGTTGTACTTATATTTATAATAGCAGCACTTCTTACTCCTCCCGATGTCCTAACACAGCTTCTCATGGCAGGACCTCTTGTGATACTCTATGGAGTCTCTATCTTAATTGTTAAAATGGTCAACCCTGCTCCTCCGCTTGAGGAAGAAGAGGATGATGAGGATATTAATCTACTAGATGAGATAAAAGCGATAAACAAAGATAGTGAATAACAGAGAGCTTTTAACCTCAAGCTATGACTTTACTCTTCCTAAGAAGCTCATAGCTACACATCCAACAACTCCTAGAGATAGTGCAAAACTTCTTGTCTACGATAGAGAAAAAGATAAGATTTCTCATGTTAAATTTTCTGACTTAGAGAAATTTATTCCACAAAATTGTGCACTTATATTTAATGATACTAAAGTTATAAAAGCGAGGCTTTTTGGCAAAAAAGAGAGTGGTGGAAAGATTGAGCTTCTTCTAAACAGAGCCATTAATGCTCATGACATAAATGTATATATAAGAGGAAAAGTAAAAACTGCTCTAAAGATACTTTTTACAAAAGATTTTAAAGAGGATTTAGTAGCGGAGGTAAAAGAGCTGCTAGATGATGGAAGTAGAGTAGTAAACTTTTTTAGTAACGGAAGGCTTTTACGTTTTGAAGAACTTCTTCCAATTCTAGACAAAATTGGGCATGTTCCGCTCCCTCCATATATACAAAGAGAAGATAACAGAGAGGATGAGAGCGAGTACCAGAGCGTATTTGCTAAAAAAGAGGGTGCAGTTGCAGCTCCAACCGCATCTCTTCATTTTACAAAAGAGCAGCATGAGAGAGTATGCAAAAACTTTGTTCATGCCTTTGTAACTCTGCATGTAGGAAGTGGCACGTTTAAACCGATTGAGTGCGACACCATTACAGAGCATCCTATGCACTCAGAGTATTATGCTATCTCAGATAGTGCCAAAAAAATAATAGACTCCGGTATCCCTCTTTTGAGTGTCGGAACAACCTCTACAAGGACAATAGAGTTTTATGCAAGAAGCAAGACACAAAAAGGGGAAGCAAATCTATTTTTGCATCCAAACAACAGACCGCTTAGAGTAAATCATCTGCTTACCAACTTTCATCTTCCAAAGTCAACGCTTCTTATGCTTGTCGCATCCTTTGTGGGCTTAGAGAAAACTCAAGAACTATACAAAGCGGCAATTGAGAATGAGTATAGATTCTACTCCTACGGCGACGCTATGCTTATCTTGTAAGTTCTCTCTTAATAGCTCTCAAACAAGCGTTGAATCTTAGCCATATCATGAGTGACAGAGTGAAGCGGCTTTGCATCTCTACCCCTTTTAGCCTCTTCAAACGTTACCGCGCTATTTTTATTTTTATATAGAACGCCTATAGGCATAGGAATTGTCTCAAAAGATTTTTTTACAGCTTGTTCAAAGTCACTAGCATCATAAGAGTCATCTAAAACATAGCTATTTTCACTAAACCAATCATATGTGTTTATTTTATTAAATGTCACGCAAGGCTGCAAGATGTCAACAAGTGCATAGCCCTTATATAAAAAAGCCTCTTTTAGAACCTCTTTTGCATGTTTTATATTGCCGATATTTATGCGTGAGACAAATCCTGCCTTTAAAGACAAGGCAACTGCCAAGGGATTAAACGGCTCATTTATAACTCCATCGACCTGCACACCTGTTACAAAGCCCTTCTGACTTGTAGGCGATGCCTGCCCTTTTGTTAGACCATACACCATGTTATTGTGAACTATATGAACAATATCGATATTTCTTCTTATAGTATGAATAAAGTGATTACCGCCCTCACCGTACATATCACCGTCTCCACCCTCTGCAACTACGCACAGATTTTCATTGCTGAGTTTGATACCGGTTGCAACGGGAAGTGCTCTGCCGTGAAGTACACCAAACATATTTGTATCTATATAGTAGGGAGTCTTTGCCGCCTGACCGATTCCTGAGACATTGACAAGACTATTCTTTTTTATTTCAAGCTCTTCTAAGACCTCTTTTACAAGCTTTAAAATACCAAAGTTACCACAACCAGGGCACCAAGCGACATCAACATCTCTCTTATCAAATAGATTGCTCATAATATCTCCTTAATCGACTCTTCTATCATTAGAGTTAGTTGATCTGCAAAAAAATTAAAACCGTTTGATTGTAAAATCTGATTGTAAATTTTTATATCATGAAGTCTTAATTGATTTGCAAAAGCACCATCGGCATTGTTCTCTACTACAATGATGTGAGAGAAGTTTCCAAGAACACTTAACTGCTCCTTTGAGAGCGGATAAACCCATGCAAAATGCACTTGCGCCAAATCTGGATTGTTCAAGTTTTGTAAGGCTTCTGAAATGCTGCCTTTAGTTGAGCCCCAACCGACAATTGCAATATCGCCCTCTCCATATACTTCGGGTGGGATTGCCTCTTTTATAAGTTCGTTGTTTTTTCGAGCTCTTTTTGCAACCATCCGCTCGCGCATATTGTAATCTTCCGTAATCTGTCCTCTCTCATCATGCTCATCACCTACAGAGCATATAAGCCCATCTCCAAATCCGGGAATTCCTCTTGGACTTATTCCATCTTTTGTATCCGCATATCGCTCATAGCCCTCTTGCGTCTTTACAATATATCTGCGCTGCTCGTAAGATGCAAAATCAACATCCTCTATCATAGAGATTGAATCAGCCAAGTATTGGTCACTTAGAAAAATAGCAGGAATCCCAAAACGATCAGCTAACTCAAACGCAAGATAACCGTAGTTTATGCACTCTTTTAAACAACTAGGTGCTAAAACCACGCGAGGAAACGGACCGTGTCCTGAGTAAACAGCCAAGTTTAAATCGCCCTGTTCACTTCTTGTAGGAAGTCCGGTAGCAGGTCCGGGTCTTTGAGCTAGATATATCACCGCAGGAGTCTCTGTCATGCCAGATAAACTCAAAGCCTCACCCATAAGAGCAAAACCACCGCCGGATGTTGTAGTCATAGCTCTTGCACCTGCGTACCAACCGCCAAGCACCATATGTAAGGATGCTATCTCATCTTCACTCTGCTCTACTGCTATATCAAACTCTTTTGACATAGCTGCCATAAAGTTTAGTACTCCGGTTGATGGGGACATGGGATAGGCAGTTAGCATGTTACATCCGCCTGCTAAAAAACCAAACCCTGATGCAGTTGTTCCATCCATCTGGTGGAACTTTTTCAAACCCTCTATATCAACTTTGGGTAACTTAAACTTACTCTTGTTTTCTAATTTTACACCCACTTCATAACCAAACTCCGCAACCTCTTTGTTGACTTCATCACCTTTAAAGTGTTCTGCAATACTTTGGAGTAAAAAACTTTTATCAATACTAAGTACTCCAAAAAGCATACCTGCAATATAGGTATTTGCATATTTTGCGTTACCAAACTTTTTTGCACTCTCTTTCATTGCAACTAAAATGGCGTTACCCTCGCCAAATGCTTCATCTGCGAAGATTAATGTATCTTTATGACATCTGCCCTGCATGTGCTTTAAAGCAAGCGCATCTAAAGCGATGGATATGTCAACACTCCAACATGGTGCTTCTATGGGAGTGTCTGAAATTCTAATTAGTGTAGTATTGCTTCCGCCTCTTACCCGAGACATAAACTCTTTTGTTGAATAAACATAAAAGCCGCTCTTTTTAAATGCGTTGTTAAGTATGCTCTCTAGTGTGGCAATACCCATTCCTGCCGCACCGCCTATTAAGATAGATATGCTCCCGTTGTATCGCTTAACTTGCTCTACTGTCATGTTAATATCCTTTGGCTAACTAGGTTACTATAATGACACTATCTGAAAAAAAATTATATATAGATAATAATGCTATATTAATAAATAACTTTAACTTATAAAACAGATTGCTATATAAAACTATTAACTACTAAAGAACTTGAATCTTTGCATTTTTTATAGTGATTTTCCCTCCCAACTCATACTCAAAAACCTTAGCGGAAAATTTTGCTATAGCTTCATCATAAGTTGGATTTGTTTTACAATACTCTAAAAACTCATCTTTTATAATACTCTCTTGCTTTAAATCTCCAAACCTTGCAACAAACTCATCTACATCATATATAGCTTTTGCAAGCCCTTTGTTTAGAAGCTTATTTGTACCTTCGCTCTCCCCAATCCTATGCGGTAACACATATATCTCTTTTTTCATCTTCAAAGCATCTTGCACGCTTCTCATGGTTCCCGAATTTATATCTGCATAGGTTACAATTAAGATATCTCCCAAAGCAACAAGCAGCTCGTTACGAAGAGGAAAGTTATATTTATAAGATGGTACATTTGCTTGAAATTGACTTAGAACTAATCCCTCTTTTTCTATATCTTCAATTATATTTTTATTTATTGCCGGATATCTCTTATCAAGCCCTGTTCCTGCAACCATTATTGTGTTGTTTGCTCCGGCGGCTTTATGACATATAGCATCCACGCCGATAGCACCTCCGCTGACTATACAGACTCCCGCTTGTGACAATTTAGATGCAATCTCATGTGTTAACTCTCTTGCATATTGATTTGGTTTACGACTGCCTACTATGGAGATTTTTGGTCTTTTTAGTAGCTCTGTGGCTCCTATATAAAATATCTCTTTTGGATATCTCTTCATGGCATCAAGCTCTGTAATATGAAAATTTATTGTTTCAATCATTTTTTGCCAATAATTACACTCTGTTAAAATCTACTCATCCACGTAGAGCTTATCTACTAAAACTAACTCTATATCTGCAAAAAGTTTCTTTGATTCATTGATGGCTAATATAGTGTTTGAGTGTGGATGCCCTATAGCAATTGCGCTTCCATGCGCTTTTGCATATTCGACTGCCTGTTTTATCTGCCCTTTAACATACTCTTTATCAAACTCATGATCTAAAAAAACATCTCTAGAGATGTACTTTTTTTTATAGTTTTTCATTACTGCCGGAACTTTTGTCGAAGCGATTGTTCTGCTATCTATAAAGTTTATGCTCTGCTTCTCAAGTGCATATATAAGCCGCTTTACAGCATTTTCATCAGATGTAAACTTACTGCCGGTATGATTGTTTATATGTTTTACTTTAGGAAAAAGCTTTTTTATATCAGCAATTCTTTGTGTAATTATCTCTTGAGAGTCACTCACTTTTAGAGTAAAAGGCTCCTCTTTTGTAAAGTTTTTTGCTTCCATTGGAAGATGAACCATATAAAAACTCTCTTTAGATGCCAAAACATGAGAGTTTGGTCTATACTTGCTCGGCGGCAAAAAGGACATTGTAATTGGCAGGTTAAGACTTTTTATAGCATTTACATGCGATTTTACGCTTACATCATCTATAATAATCGCTAATTTTGGTTTTATAGAGCTCTTAGTTACCTCTCTCTTTGGCGGGCTTGGAAGAAGTTCGCCTTCAATCTCATGAGAAGCGTCTTCATACTCACCCGCTCTCTTTTTTTTCAACACCTCTTTGAGTCTCTCGTTAATATCTGCCTCTTTTGTTTTAAGAGTTGCATCTTCTAGTTTTTTAAGCATAGAGGCTCTCTTTTGCTCTTTTGCCTTCTCTTTTTTTATTACATCTTTTTCTGCACTCTCATACCCTATATAGTAACCAGCTATAAACGAACCTAAAGTAGCTGCTACAAGGGCTAAAATCCAAACTATATTTATTAAAGTTTTTGGCTGCTTTTTAGAACTTGTTTTTTTTCTTCTTGGCATATCTTCTCCGTTAATTACTGAATAAAACTATATCCTAAAAAATTAAAATAGAAATAATATATTTCAAATTGACATATTCAAACTCAAAATAGTTCTAAATAGTAAAGCATTGTTTTTTTTAAGTATAATTTTTGTATAATCCCGCGTTCCTTTCTCTTTGTATCGATTTTTATTTTCGATATATACACATCCGAAGGGGAAACAATAGTCTTACACTAATTTTAAGTGATAGACAAAATACCAAAGGGAGATTATACTCTATGAGAAATTACGAAAACTTAGTAATCGTAAAACCGACATTAACAGCAGAAGAGATACAAGCTAGCATCAACGCTATCGAAGAGACTATCACTTCTAACGGTGGCGAAATTGCTGCTAGAGATACAATGGGTATGAGAAAGTTAGCATACCAAATTGATAAAAATGAGCGTGGTTATTTCCATGTTATCTATTATTCAGCTGCTCCATCAGCAATTAGTGAAATTGAGAGACGTTTTCGTATCAATGAAGAGCTTCTTCGTTTTGTAACTATCAAGTATGATACAAACCGTGAAGTAGCAGCTTGGAATCAGTTAGTTCAAAAAGCTAATAAAAAAACCTCTTTACCGGAAGCAGAAGCTAAAGCAGAAACTGTTGAAGCAGCTACAGAAGAAGTGGCTGAAGCTGCAGCAGAGTAATTGGCTAAAGCCTAAACAAAGAAGGAAAATTCATGTATAACAAAGTTATTTTGGTTGGAAACCTAACAAGGGATATTGAACTTAGATACTCTCAAGGCGGAATGGCAATAGCAAACACTGCAATTGCAACGAGCCGTAAATTTACCGTTAACGGTGAAAAGAGAGAGGAAGTATGTTTTGTAGATATTACATTTTTTGCAAGAAGTGCAGAGATTGCCAACCAATATCTTCGTAAAGGGAGTAAAATCCTAGTAGAGGGTAGACTTAACTTTGATCAATGGGTAGATCAAAACGGACAGAAACGCTCTAAGCACTCTGTTGTTGTAGAGACTATGCAGATGCTAGACTCAAAAGGTGATAACCAAAGCAGTGGCGGCAATCCTGCCGGACAGGGTCAAGCTTCAGAGCAAGGCGGGTATTCTCAACAGAAGCCTCAAAGCTATCAAAAACCAGCTACCTCGCAACAACCTTATTCACAAAATAAGCAGATGCCACAAAGCAGTTCTATTCCAGAGATCGATATTGATGAAGATGAAATTCCGTTTTAGAAATAATATATAACAAAAGGAAATACCATGGCAGAAAGAAGAAAGTATAAAAAAAGATACTGTAAGTACTGTGAAGCAAAAGTTGACTTCATGGATTATAAAGATGTAGGAGCACTTCGCTTCTCTCTTTCAGAAAGATATAAAATCATGCCTCGCCGTCTAACAGGTAACTGTAAACGCCACCAAGATATGATCTCAACAGTTATAAAAAGAGCTAGAGCTGCGGCATTAGTTCCATATACCGTAACTCGTAAAGCAGTTGTAACTGCACCATTTGAGAACCTAAAATAGGTTCTTTGGTGCTTTTGCACCACTTTTTATAAAAATGCTCTCCTTAAAAAACAACTCACACTTAATTTAGGAATATTTTTTGCTACACAAAGAGTAAAAAGTAGTAAAATGCGCTATATCCTAACAATTATCCTACTAACCTCTTTTATTTATGCAAAAACAGCAGATTTTTCAATTATAATAGATGAAAAATTTAACAACGCCCTAGTTGACGTAACAGAAGATTACGACCGCTCAATTAGCGCAGTTGGATTTATCAAAGAGTATAAACAGAGCCGCTCTCAAAGCTCTAAAACCTATACAAACGCTTTTGATTACCTCTCATCTCTATCTAATGTTCACGGCTCACAGATACACCTTGTAAAAATAGATAATCATGCAGATATAACACTTAGAGAGTCCATTAATCTAGCAAGTTTCAGCGAAGCCGTCACTATCTTAAAAACTCCTCAAAATGGCTACTTAATAGGTGGTCAAACTCTTGATGGCTCATTATTGATTCTAAAGTTAGGCTCTGATGGAAGTAAAATATTTCTTAAGAAATTTGGGACTCCCATGAGTGATAAAATAAGCAAAATTATTATATTGCGCGATGGAGGAGTTTTAGCAATTGGCTCATCTGCGACTTCAAGAGCCTATAGCCAAAATATCTTTGAAAACGGTCTTGGCCTAAATGATATATATCTAGCAAGATTTTCTGATAACGGCACAATGCTTTGGAGTAAAAAATATGGCTCAAATTATGATGATTACGGTATTGATGCCACAGAGGCAGATGATGGCTCAATCATAGTTCTTGGTAAAAAAAGTATAGATACAAAAGTAGGAGCAGTTCTCTTAAGAGTAACGGAGCTTGGCGATAAGATTTGGCTTAGAGAGATTGTGGATGATAAGGTTATAACTCCGCACAGAGTTATAAAATCAAGAGAAAATAATTTTATTGTGTCACTCTCACAAAAAGATGAGATGAATAAGGAGCAGATTAGACTCCTTAGGGTTGATTTAGCGAAAAATATTTTACAAGACAAAACAGTTTACACAACTTACTCTAGCGCTTTAAAAGATATAAAAGAGTTTGCAGATGGCAAGATTGCAGGGGTTGGCTATGTTCAAGACCTATATGATACTGATGGGCTTGCCATGCTGCTTAATAGTAAATTCTCTATGCTCTCTCAAGAGCATTACGGCTCCAATGAGTATGACTCCCTAAGTGCTCTTAGCATACTTCATAACTCTCAAATTGCTGCTGTTGGGGTACATACCAACAAGGAGTCTCAAGAGACCAATATGTGGCTGGTAAAACTAAACAGAGATCTCTCTATGGCACAAATATCAGATAAATCAACAAACTTTTACACTCAACTTACGGAGTTGTTTAAGGATGAGATTAAAGCAGATAAGATAATTATAAAAGAGGATTTATCAATAAGTTTTAATGATAGAAATCTCTACTTTAAGGTTGGCGAATATATATTAACAAAAGAGCAAAAGAAGTTCTTAAAGCTCTTTGGAGATAAACTCTTAGCGTTTTTATACAAAAACAAAGAGCAGATTAAAACATTGGAGATTAACGGGCACACTTCAAGCGAATGGGGAACTGATGACTTCTCAAGCAGTTACATTAACAATGAACGCTTATCTATGAACCGCTCATTTGCAACACTTAGCTATATATTTAAAAATCAAGATGAAAAAACAAAAAGGTGGTTAGCCCAAGTGCTAAAGGGGAGCGGTCTTAGTTTTTCTAAAAAAGTCATGTTAAATGAAGTTGAGGACAAGGAGAAATCAAGAAGAATCTCGTTTAAGGCTCTTCTCTTATCTGAAAACTAATCAAGCTCTTGAGTATTTACCTCTCTAAACTCTAATCTAACTTTATCTTGTTTTAGTTTTTTATATAGCTTATATTTTGCATTTTCGAGCTCTTCATCACTATATGAAAATTCACTCTTTATCTCCTCATCGCTTATAGACGCGCTATCCATAGCAAAAAGCTTCAACTCTTTTTTCGTAAGCTTTGCCTTAAGCACCGCGTAGAGAGCTTTGTCATCTTCTATAATATCTACAAGATTTAATCTGCAAAATTTAGAGAGCATCTCCCTAAAATTGTTCTCACTGTTATACTGTCTCCAGACACTGTTTTTTAGCATTAAATCTTCCCTAATATCTGTGTTAAGTCTTTTGTATCGACTACTATATTTGCTTCTTTGCGTAAAATCTCTCTTGCGCAAAAAGCGACTCTTGTTCCTGCATGTGCAAACATAGAGAGGTCGTTTGCTCCATCTCCACAGACTAAAGTTTCAGCTTCACTAACTCCTAGCAGACCCTGCAGACGAATGAGCATATCCCCTTTTGAGTAGTTAAACATCATATCTCCTCCGACAAGACCCGTAAGTATCTGGTTTTTATGATGCAGTACATTTGAGAAATCTGCATCATATCCTAAAATATTTTTTGCATATCCGGTTGCATTTCTAAACCCGCCGCTAAAACAGACCACTTTCATACCTTGGCTCTTTAGCTCCGCAATAGTCTCTTTGGCTCCCTTCATGTAAGGCAGATTTTGACTAATCCTCTCTACCACGCTATACTCTAACCCTTTTAAAAGTCCGACTCTCTGCTGTAGTGATTCAAAAAAATCAAGCTCACCGCTCATAGCAGCCTCTGTTATTTTACTTACCTGTTCACCAAGTCCTAGTTCTTCTGCAAAAAAATCTATCGTCTCGCCGTCCATCAGCGTAGAGTCAAAGTCAAAAACAGCTAGTTTTAGCATATATTCTTCTCTCTTTAGTTATAATTGCGCAATTATACCATTTAGGATGCTTTTTGTTTAATGAACTTATAAATAAACTAAAAAACGATACTTATATCACATTAGAGACTACTCCGGGACACTCGCCTCAGTTTTTACCTATCATAGAGACAATTGCGAATCTTGGACTTGACAAGCTTGTAGATGGATTTACAACTACAGATAACCCTCTGGCAAAACTAAAATATAACTCTCTTTTTGCGGCAAAGATGCTTCAAGAGAGATTTAACAAACCCGTAATTGCTACGATGAGCATGCGTGATAGAAATAAAATAGCTCTGCAATCTGACCTTCTTGGGGCAAATGAAGTAGACATAAGAGCTATTTTAGCACTAACGGGTGATCCTGCAACAATATCCGATCAACCGCACACAAAGGGTGTTTTTGAAGCAGATAGCTCCCTTTTACTTGATATTATTTTATGTTTTAACAGCAGTATTGATTATGCCGGTAAACCATTGGCACACAAGCCACAAGAGATTTACCCCTTTGCAGTTGTAAACTCTTATGCAAAAAACCCAAAAACTCTTCAAAAAAAGATGCTAAAAAAGATACAACACGGTGCGCTTGGGATTATTACGCAGCCTGTTTATGATCTTCAAAGTGCAGAACTTCTGCTTGAGCTTAAAGAGAGCGCAAACAGCCAATGCCGTACAGATAACAAAAGCGCCGAACTAATATTAGGAATTTTTCCAATTACAAAACTTCGTACAGCACAGTTTTTATCTGCACATGTACCGGGGATAAATGTACCCGATGAGTGGATAGAAGCACTTAGAGTTGCAAATGAAAAAGGTGCTAAAGAAGAGTATAGAGTCGGATTTGAGCTTAGTAAAAAGCTCTTTGATGAACTAAAAGTGCTTCATCCAAAACTTCATCTCATGACTGCAAACCACTTTGAGCTAGCCAAAAACATACTCTCATAATTTATGTAGATGCCGGCTCACCCTTAAAGTTACGTATAAACTCTCTAAATTTATCTATTTTTAGCGGTTTACTAAAATAGTACCCTTGTACTTGATTGCAGTTTAATAACTCCAATGCCTCTATATGCTCTTTAGTCTCAGACCCCTCCGCTATAACATCTTTACCTAGTGCATCTGCCATGGCTATAATGGTAGCAACGATTGAGCGGTCATCCTCATCTTTGTCTATATCAAGAACAAAGCTGCGGTCTATCTTTATTGTTTGCGCGGGCAATTTTTTAAGATAGCTAAGTGATGAGTAACCTGTTCCAAAATCATCAATTGAGAGGTTTAGGCCTTTTGAGTGGAGTATATTTAATATTGAGAGAGATTTATCAAGATCTTTCATAATATGGCTCTCTGTAATTTCAAGCTCCACATATCTTCTATCTACTCCTACCTCACCTACAATAGCACAAAAATCATCGATAAAAGAGCTGTCACTTAGCTGTTTATTAGATACGTTGATAGATACCGTAAGCAAATTACCCTCATCATGAAGTGCTTTTGTATCTTTTAAAGCCTGTTTTGCAACCCATAAGCCTATTTGACATATCTGTCCCGTCTCCTCTGATATGCCAATAAATTTATCCGGTCTTATAAGCCCTATATCTTGATGATTCCAGCGTACTAAAGCCTCCATACCATAAACACTTTTTGTCTTAAGGTTTATTTTTGGCTGATACTCTAAGAATAGTTCTCCTTCACTTATAGCGCTACGCAGTCCATTTTCAATAAGAGACCTCTCTCTTATTTTATCATTCATCGCTTTTGTAAAAAACTTATAACTATTTTTTCCACTCTCTTTTACTTGATACATAGCTGTGTCGGCAGCCTTTACAAGCTCTTCATAACTCTCTCCGTCATCGGGGTAAATGCTTATGCCGATACTCACACCGGTATAAAGTTCTAAACCGTTTATAATAACCGGACTTTTAAATTTATTTATTATTTTTTCTGCAACATACGCCGCATCCGATATTGATTTTACCTCTTCTAATATTATAGTAAACTCATCTCCACCAAGTCTAGCTAATGTGTCCTCTTCGCGAATAAGCTCTTGAATTGATTTTGCAACTTCTATTAAAAACTTATCGCCCATAAAGTGATCAAATGAGTCGTTAATACTTTTAAAATTATCCATATCTATAAAAAGCAGCGCCATCTTCGCACCGCTTCTCTTTAGCGCAGGTATTTTATTCATAACACGTTCTTGAAACAGTATTCTATTTGGAAGGTCAGTAAGCGAATCAAAATATGCGAGATTATGTATAAGAGTCTCTTTGTGTTTTTTATCGCTTATATCGTTAACTATTGATATATAATTTGTTAATCTACCATTTTCATCATGTAGAGCTGTAATGCTTATATCTGCACTAAAAAACTCTCCATTTTTTCTTCTATCTTTAATCTCTCCACTATAGTGATGTTTTTCATTGAGTTGCTTCCATAAATTTTTATAAAATTCGTTATCATGCCAACCTGAGCTAAAGGTATTTGGAGTTTTTCCTTTGATATCTTCTATCTTATAGCCTGTCATAGCACTATATGCACTGTTTATAGCAATAATTCGCTGTTTATCATCAGTAATTAAAACACCGTCACTCATCTTCTCAAAAACTGCAGATGCAAGTATGAGTTCATTTTCTGCGCTTTTTCTTTTAGTTATGTCATGAACTGTACCGATAGATTTTATAATATTGCCATGGCTGTCAAAATCGTGCTCGCATCTCTCCTCTACAAACCCGATTTCATCGTTTTTTCGCACAATTCGATGTTCAATATAATAGCCCTGTTTATTTTTAATAGATAGTGCATAAGCACTCTTTACGCTCTCAACATCCTCTGGATGCACAAAGCTTAAAAAAGCCTCATAAGTTGCATCAAACTCTTGAGGCTCAAGTCCGAATATGCGGTAAACTTCATCAGACCAGTACAGGGAGTTATTTACAAGATCAAGCTCCCAATGCCCGATTTTTGCAAGTGCTTGAGCCTGCAGTAAACCACCATATAATTTTTTACAATAAAGTTCGTTTTTGCTAAATGCTGATTGCATATAATAAACTTCCTATCAATATCTATGAGATATTATATTTTATCATACTAGTTTCATAGTATGCTTAAGATAGTTTATTTTGTTATAATTGCACCACTTATTTAATGGAATGATTATGATTGATTTAAAACTACTACAAAAAGATTTTGGGAGCGTTAGTGACAAGCTTCTTAAAAAAGGTGTTGACATTAAACTCCTTGATTTGCTAAAGAGAAAAAATGAGGAGTTAAAGAGCGCAAAAGCTAATTATGAAACACTTCAAGCTGCTCAAAACAGTATGAGCAGAGAGTTTGGCATTTATAAAAAAGAGGGTAAGGATATTAGCGAGTTAAAAGAGAGAGTTGATGCCAATAAGATAAAAATAGCCGAAGCTCTTGAAGCACAACGCACAAAACAAGATGAGCTTGAATCCCTTGCCATGTCAATTCCAAACATACCCGACGACGATGTTCCAGAGGGTGAAGATGAATGTAGCAACGTAGAACTTAAGAAAATTTTAACCCCAAGAGAGTTTAATTTTACTCCAAAAGAGCATTGGGAGCTAGCAGAGCAAAATGGTTGGATAGACTTTGAGCGCGGTGTAAAACTAGCTACTAGCCGATTTAGCGTCTCTTTTGGAATGGGCGCAAAACTCGAACGTGCACTAATTAACTTCATGCTAAATTTTAACTCAAAACGTGGATTTCAAGAAGTCAGTGTACCCTCTATCGTAAACAGAGCCGCACTAGAGGGCACGGGACAACTTCCAAAGTTTGAAGATGACCTCTACAAAATAGAGAATCAAGAGCTTTTTTTAATCCCTACCGCAGAGGTTCCGGTTACTAACCTCTACCAAGATGAGATACTATCCCCAAGCCAACTACCCATAAAAATGACGGCTTACACCTCTTGTTTTAGAAAAGAGGCAGGTGCGGCAGGACGCGATACGAGAGGCATGATACGTCAACATCAATTTCATAAAGTCGAACTTGTATCTATAACAAAACCGCAAGATAGCGATAAAGTTTTTGATGAGATGGTTCAAACTGCCTCAGATCTTCTTAGCGCATTAGAACTCCCTCATCGCCTTGTAATGTTATGCGGTGGAGACTTAGGTTTTGGTGCGGCAAAAACAGTAGATTTAGAAGTTTGGCTTCCGGGACAAAACTCATATAGAGAGATAAGTTCAGTCTCAAACACAAGAGAGTTTCAGGCTAGACGCGCAAAGATAAGATACAAAGATGAAAATAAAAACTCTTTTGTTCACACCCTAAACGGCTCATCACTTGCCGTGGGTAGAACTATGGTCGCAATTATGGAGAACTTTCAAAACGAGGATGGAAGCATAACGATTCCTAAGGTCTTGGAGCCGTATATAAACTGATATAATGGTACTTTTTTTGCTTTAAAAAAGAAACGATAGCAAGGTAGATAATGGCTGATGCACTAGAAGAAGAGATAATAATCATTGAAGACAGCGACGCTGCTTATGATACCGTTACTTCAAACTCATCAATAATAGACGAAAGTTCATCTGCCGCAACTAAAAAGAAGTTTGTTTTAATTGGTATCGGTGCCGCTCTTTTATTAATTATTGCACTGCTTATGTTTACGCTAAAGAGTGATGAAAAAAGACCTATGGATACTTCTATGGGCTATATAGATGAAAGGCTTGAAAAGCTACCTTCAGAACCCGTAGAGCCTAGTAGAATTGAAAATATGATAGCAAAGGCCGACTATCTCTACTCAACCGGCTCAAAAACTGAAGCTCTTGCTCTTTATGAAAAGATAGCTCACTATAGCGAGGCTGTCTCTGCATATAATTTGGGAGTCGCACAACTAAAAGATGCTCAGTATGAAACTGCGCTTGACTCCTTTAAAAAAGCGATACAAAACAATGAAAAAAGATGCGTAAGCGCAATTAATGCAGCCGTATCTTCCCTGCATCTTCAAAACGAAGAGAGCTTTAGATACTATATAGATTTAGCTCATGCATACCTGCCTCAGGAGAGGCAATCACCTCTGTACTCTTACTACTACGCCCTAATTAACTACTACAAGGGTAACTATTTAGAAGCTCTAAGTGCACTCAAAAACCCGACTTCAAAGGAGTATTTGAGAGTTCAAAATAGTCTTAGTGCTAGAATCAATGCTCTTTTTGATAATGATTATAGTGCAATAGAAAGTATGGAAAGCAATTCTCAAGCTCTTGATGATTTTAGCCTAGGGCTTCTTTATGGAAGAGTCGGAGATCTTACACTAGCAAAAAACTATTTTCAAAATGCCATTACAAAAGGTATAGAGCCGGTAAAATCTCAACTTGCTCTTGGGTATGTAAATCTAAAGTCCGGTCAAATTCAAGAAGGGGCTAAAAATATAGAAAATATAACAGATATGTTTGGAGAAGAGGTCTATAAGCCATACCCTATCAGAGTTAAACTAAAGGAGTCGTTATTTGATCCCAATCGGGCTCAAGATCGATACAGAAACATCACTATCAATAGTAAAAAGATTGATTATCAAAAGATATTCTACTTTTCGCCTTACAAAATATTTAACGCAAATCAGACAATAAGCTATATACGAAAAGGAAATGCAAATATATATATTGACAATATAGACTCTGCAAAAGAGTACCTTCTAAAAAGCTCCTCTTCATCAAGCGTAAATATCGGTATAGTAAATGCAATTAAAAAAGCTCTCTCTTTTAGACTAAGAGAAGCTAATGAGATGCTACAAAAATTAGTAGAGGTTCAACCAAAACACTCAATTTTACACTACAACCTTGCTCTTACATATGCTCAAATGGGCAACATGCCTGATGCGTATAAGCACTTTTTACGCTCTTACAATCTTGATGCAAAGAACTACCTCTCCGGAATATATGCTATTATGACTTCTCAGTTAATTGATAACGAAAATGCCAAACTTCTATCCATCATAAAAGAGGCTGTCGCTCTTGAAGAGTTCTCAGAAGAGATGGATCTATACAACACGCTTCTTTTTATCGCCCAAGGAAACACAGCTTTGTTAAACGATTGGCTTGATAGAGAGTATAAACAGCGTCCTTTATATATGGCACTTGATATTATCATTGCTCTAAAGCAGAATAACCATGACGCTGCACAAAAATCAGCCAAGCAACTAACAGTAATGTTACCAAATGAGATAGTTCCGCATATGATGTATATTGATGCTCACTTTAATAAGCTAGAGCAAAAAGCGTATGCAAAAGAGGTAATGAATTATTTAAAGGTGCAGGATTTAAACTTTAACGATTTATACTTTGGTGCACATATCTCAAGGTATCTATATATTCAACAAAATTTAATTATCGGCAGGCTCTACTTTTTAAGAGAACAGCTAAAAAGCGTGCTGGAATCGACGACTGAAAATACCCATGAGCTGACAAGTGCTTTGGCTCTTGCTTCACTTTATGACGGTGCTTTTGAAGAGTCCTACTCTCTTTATAATAATCTTATCGATAATCTTAAGGTAAGAGATTCTCAAACACTCTTCTTAGGAGCAGCCGCTTCAACTGCGGCAGAGCATCATGCTAATGCAATTGCTCTACTAGAGCTCTCAAAACTAAAAAATCCAAGCTTCTTGGAGAGTAGATACGCACTCGGCCTTCTGTATCTTGAAGTAAAAAACAACAAGGGAGCCGTAATTCAGCTCTCAAGGATAAATAAAAATAGTTTTAACTCTGAATATTTTAATTTTAGTATAGATACAGATGCGTTAATGTTTGAAAAAACTCAGAAGTAGAGATTTTACTTCTTAGTCGGTGAACTCTTTTTAGTATCATTTGTAAAATAGCCCACAAGAGACTCTGATGCCCTAAGCTCATTGCCTATACCGATATTTAATCTAAAATTATGTGGCAGATACAACTCTGTGATTCCGTTTACCACAACCCCATATCTTGAACCTTGCATTAAGTTTTGACCCTCAATTATATCTACATCGATGCCTTTTATACTCTGTTTTAATCTATGAACAACTTTTATCTTATTTGATGACTTTGTATCCATAAAAACTAATTTAACATTTTCATTAATATCTTTTGAGAGAGCAGCAAGAGGAGATATTCTAGCACCTCTTCGTAACTCTTTTTGCTTTAGAGATGAAGTAAAAGGAGCTCTAAGCAGAGCCACATTTAAGTAACTGCCCTCTACCTCCACTTTATATGCATAGCTATTCTCATCTTCAAGCTCTTCAATTGATCTTACTACACCATCAACTGGGCTTACCACGCTATTTTCTTGATAAAGCATGCTCTCTCTTTCAGGATTTCTAAAAATAAAAATAAAAAACAGCGTAACCAAAAAAGCTAAAAATTGTAAAAAACTAAAATCAAATATCGTAAAAACTACTAAAAAAAAGAGTGAAGCTGCTAGATAACTCCACCCCTCTTTGGCTATTGGTAAAAGATTACTCTTCATCTAGATCCCCTTTTTCCTCTTTTTGCTTATCTTCTTTTTGCTTTTCCTCTTTCTCTTCTTTAGCCATTTTTGCATCAGCTTTAAGCTCTTCTTCTATCTCATCGACAACAAGATTTACTTTAGACTCCATGCCGTTTTTTTCTTCAAAATTTATGATTATATCCCTAACCTCTTCTCCGGTTATGTTCTCTTTTTTATAAAGAAGCTTGACCATCTCTTCAATAGCACCTCTATACTCTTCTAATCTACCCACGACAAATTCATATCTCTCTTGGAGTGATGACCTGATAAACTCATCCATTCCTTCAGCTGTTTTATCGCTATAATCTTTTGCAGCCTGAGCTCCGCCACCTAAGAATGAGTGTCTAGTTTTTTCTAGAACCATTAAACCTGCAACATCACTCATCCCGTAAGTTTGAACCATAGATTTGACGATATCTGTTGCTCTTTCTAAGTCGTTACCTGCCCCTGTTGAGATTTCACCTATAAAAACCTCTTCTGCTGCACGACCGCCAAGAAGAACATCTACTTCTGCCCAAAGCTCATGACGTTGCATCATAAATTTGTTCTCTTCTGGTGTATTTAGAGTGTAACCGAGTGCTGCTAATCCACGAGGAACAATAGATACTTTTGATACCTTCTTAGCTCCTATAGTTGTCTCAGCTATCAGAGCGTGTCCACTTTCATGATAAGCGACAATCTTCTTCTCTTTAGGGTTAATTCTTCGAGATTTTTTAGCAAGACCTGCTAAAGCACGCTCAACTGACTCATAAAGATCTTTTTGCGTAACTGTTTTTTGACTTTTTCTACCTGCTAAAAGAGCTCCTTCATTAACAATATTTGCTAAATCAGCTCCCGCCAAGCCTGCAGTAAGGCGAGCTATCTCTTCAAGATCTACATCCTTATCCATCTTAACGCCTCTGACATGAACATTGAGAATTTTAACACGACCTTCAAAGTCAGGTTTATCCACAAGTACCTGTCTGTCAAAACGTCCCGGTCTCAAAAGCGCTTGATCAAGTATTTCAGGTCTGTTTGTAGCAGCTAGGATAATAACAGGGGTGTCTGTTCCAAAACCATCCATCTCTGCAAGTAGCTGATTTAAAGTTTGCTCTCTCTCATCATTGCCGCCCATTTGAGCACCTGCTGCACGACTTTTACCAATAGCGTCTATCTCATCTATAAATATTATACTCGGTGCATCTTTTTTTGCCTGTTCAAACAGATCTCTAACACGGGCTGCTCCCACACCGACAAACATCTCTATAAAACTAGATCCCGTTACTGAGAAAAACGGTACATCCGCTTCACCTGCAACAGCTTTTGCCAAAAGAGTTTTTCCGGTACCGGGGCTACCGACTAACAAAACACCTTTTGGAATTTTTGCACCGATTTCTACATAACGACCGGGGTACTTTAAGAAGTCTACAATCTCTTGAACTTCCTCTTTTGCCTCTTCTACACCTGCAACGTCATCAAATTTTGTTTTTGGCTTCTCTGAATTAATCATCTTCTTAGAGCCGCCCATTCCCAAAATTCCACTGCCCATGCTCTTTTGCATTCGTCCTGCAAAAAACATCCATATTGCTATAATAATCAGAAACGGAAAGAGCCAGCCAAACATCTCAGTAAACCAGTTTGTTTCACTAAAGCCCGTATATTCAATGTTTTGTTTATCTAGCTCTTCTGTTAGCCTTGTATCACTAGGGACTATTCTTGTAGTATAGAGTGTTGAATTATCGCTCCCGAATGCTTTTATATAGCTCTGACCTATCTCGACCTTTTTTACGCCTTTTGACTCTATTAATGATTTAAGCTCCGAATAACTAATCTGCTGTACTTTTTTATTGCCGGCAGCAATTCCGTCTGTACCGCTATTTTCTCCAATAAGTGCTTTGAAAAGCAAAATAATTACTACTGAGAAAACTGCAAATGTTACAAGTGGATTTTTATTGAAAAAATTATTATCATCGTTTTTATTATTTTTGTTCTGCATTTCTATTTTCTACCTTGTTTTAGTATTAATGTAACCCACTCATCTTGGGTTATTTTTTCTAAGATTTCAAAATCTTGGTAAAATTTTAAAACTTTTGACTCATATTTATCTAATATTCCCGAGAGTATAAGAACTCCACCCTCTTTTAAAACACTTTTTAAATCATTTGCTATAAAAGTGAGTACATCTGCGACTATATTTGCTACAACGACATCGTAACTTTTTTTTGTCTGGCTACATGAGCCTTCCCATAAATTTTCAAACTTTACAGAGTTTAATTTGGCATTTAGCTCGCTGTTTTCTACGCATACTATGTCGGTATCGCAAGCATCGACAACTGCACCGAGTTTTATAGCTCCTATGCCTAAAATACCGCTTCCACACCCTACATCTAGAACCAAATCACCTTTTTTTACATATTTTGCTACTGCTCTTAGTGAGGTTGCCGTTGTTGGATGATGACCTGTGCCAAAAGCTAAAGCGGGATCTATTTCTATATTGATTAATTCATCATGTGGTGCATTCCATGTGGGATGAATATAAAACTTATCAATAACAAGCGGCTCTATGCTCTTTTGATAAATCTCTACCCAGTCACTGTTCTTGAGCTTTGTTTGCGTACACTCAACGTCTATATTTTCGCCAAGCGCTTTTGAAAGAGCTTCACCAAACTGCTCTAAACCCCATATAATAGTCTCAAGGTTATCTTCACTTCTTATAATAAAGCCATTATCAGTCTCTTCAAAACCTATAGGTAAAGTATCTGTTAAAAAATCTAAGAAGAGGGAGTGATGAGAAGATACAGTGACTTTTAACTCAAAGTAATGCTCTTGCATTACACCTCTATACCCATAACGGCGCCAAGTTTCTCTTTTAAAACCTGTGGCGTAAACGGTTTTACAATATAGTTGTTAACACCGGCTTTGAGTGCAGTTATAACCTCTGTTTTACCACCCTCTGTTGTTACCATAATTATAGGTAAGTCTACAAATCTCTCATCGGCACGTACTTTCTTGACAAGCTCAAGACCATTCATCTCAGGCATATTCCAATCAGTTATAAGCATATCTACATCAGGATTTGCATTTAAAACACTCCATCCTTCAGCACCGTCAGCCCCCTCTAGAACATCTTTATGACCAAGTCTTGCTAGCGTATTTTTAATAATACGACGCATTGTGGAACTATCGTCGACAACAAGTAGTTTCAAGGAGAATCCTTTTTATAAAATTTGCAAATTAATTAGTAATAATACCTAAATTTTATTAATTTTATGATTAAGAAGTACTTTAGCTAAGGAGTTTAAACATTTTTTCTAAATCGAGCGTTCCTTCATAATAGGCCTTTCCTATTATTACTCCATCTACTATATTTGTTGCTATAAGAGCTTGGATATCACTCTCATCTTTAACACCGCCACTTGCAATTGTACTAATTCCGCTTGCTTTTGCAATCTCTACCGTAAACTCTACATTCACACCGCTAAGTGTGCCATCTTTACTTACATCCGTGCATATAATTGCTTCAACTCCGGCATTTGCAAATTCACGCGCCAAATCAGTCGCGAGCATCGAGCTGACTTCACCCCATCCCTCAACTGCTACAAAACCGTCAATAGCATCAATTCCGACAGCAACAGGATATTTAGCCGCCATATCTTTTACAAACTGTGGATTCTTTACTGCGATTGAGCCTAAAATAACTCTATCTATCCCAATATCAAGCATCTTCTTAATTGTTTCTTCATCACGAATCCCGCCACCTAGTTCAAGCTTTACACTGCAGTTTTCTCTTATTTTTATAATCTGATCCAAGTTTTTGGGCTCACCGGCAAATGCACCGTTTAAATCGACTAAGTGTACCCACTCAGCACCCATCTCTTCAAACTTTTTAACAAGCATCCAAGGCTCATCGGAGTATATCTTTGCACTATCCATAAGACCCTTTGTTAGTCTTACCGCCTTTCCGTCTTTTAAATCAATCGCTGGGTATAAAGTCATGTAAATAAATCCTTTAATTATAAGCCACAAGTGGCGTGAGCCCTCTGCTGAAGAGAACTTAGTGTTAACGTAGCTAGCGGAATTACTTCCGATAGCGTATCTATTATAGCCTTGTAAAGTTTTCTAATATTTTAAGCCCGTTTCTGTGGCTTTTTTCAGGGTGTGGCTGAATTCCCATAATATTTTTATGAGCAACAGCAGATGCAAACTCATATCCATATATTGTCTTGCCTATAACATCCTCCTCATTTTGACACACCACATGATAAGAGTGGACAAAATAGAGATAATGCTCCTTGTCTAAGCCTATAAAGAGTGGATGTTCTTTTGTAAACATCCTGTTCCAGCCCATGTGTGGAACTTTTAACGGCTCTTTGAATTTAGACTTATCAAATGCAACAACTCTTCCTTTAATAAGCCCCAATCCTTCATTGTCTCCAAACTCTTCGCTACTCTCAAACAGAAGCTGCATACCTAGACATACTCCAAGTATCGGCTTTGAAGAGGCTGCAAACTCTTTAATAGCATCAATCATATCTCGGCTACGTAAGTGCTCCATAGCATCACCAAAAGCTCCCACCCCAGGTAGAATTAACTTATCATACTCTTTGAACTTTAGAGGATTGCTCTCAACAACACTCTTAGCTCCAACTTTTGCACAAGCATTTTGAACACTTGCAAGGTTTCCCATGTTATAGTCAACAATTCCTATCATTCATCAATCTTTAATTTTGTAAATTTTATATATATCGCCAATGTTACCAAGAGCATCGAAACCCCTCCAACTATATACATGGCATATAGTATCTTTTCCGGGTCTGTAATCGCAAACTTAAATACCAGCATAAGCGCTTCTATCGAAAGGGCTATTATAATTGAGCCTAAAAACCTAACCATAGTTTTATGCGGACCGGATATACTACTTTGCTTGCTTCTACCCAATATCTCTTCCTCTATAAGAGTTTTTGCCAAATCAAATATTGCTAGCGCGAGTGTAATTAAAATTGTTGCTTCAAATACATCTTTTATCTTAAAATGCTCAGGCGATATCTCATATACAAAGAAACTCTGCACTCCTTTTAGAAAAAGAAGCAAAGCAACTGCTATAAGTGCAAATGAGAACACCGCATAAGAGTATCTAAAAAGAGACATGAAAAATTTATCATATTTGCTCGATCTAGATATTTTTATAACTTCATCAAGTGGCATATCCAGACATGCAACATATTTTAACTCCCCTTGACTATCGTACACGGGTTGTGACGCAGTTACACACAAATCACCGGTGATAAGCGAGGGATATGGGTCTGTTATGGTACATCTGGACTCTTTTACCGCTCGGTAGTAGTAGGCACGGTCAGATCTAATTCTCCCTACATCCTTATCAATCTGACCTCCGGATATAAATGTAGGGGAGACTTGAACTCCTCGATGATCAAGAAGATAAACTCCGTCACAATTCTCCAAATCTGCCTTTATCTTTAAGAGTCTAGGCATTATGGACTCTACTGAGGGTGAAGGGAGTCTATTTTGAATATTTTTTGAAAAGAGATAACAGAAGTAGGCTCTTGCTTTAGTACGACCTTGAGAAAAATTTTGTATATCAGATATAACCATTTATTTTCTTGCCTTATTTAGATAATGGACGCAATTATACCAAAGGCATTGTTACATTTTGATATAATCCGCCTTAAATAAAGTTGGAGTTTTTTTATAATGGGTTTTAAGGTTTTTTTACTATTTGAAAAATTTTTGATGCTGCTTCCAAAGAGAATAAGAAAAAGTTTTTTTGTTTTCTTGGCAAATATCGCATACTACCTCTCATCAAGATACAGAAATATCGGTTTTACAAATTTAGATTTTATCTTTGGTGATAAACTTACGCATAAAGAGAAAAAAAAGATTGTTAAATATAGCTTTAGAAATCTTCTACTTAACTTTTTACATTTAATGGAAATTAGATATATGAGCAAAACAGAGCTTGAGGATAAAGTAACTATCAAAAATATTCAAGCTGTAGAAAAAGCTCACAAACAAGGACGTGCCATTATATATGTAACATCCCATTATTGTGCTTGGGAGTTGGGAGCTGCAGCGATTGGAAATTTTATTGAACCTGTTTATGCAGTTTTTAAAAAGATGAAAAATCTAGATTATCAAGCTTGGGTTTTAGAGTCTCGTGGCAAATTCAACAATAAATCTTTAGAGAAGTCAAATGTTATAAAATCACTTATAAGAGTGACAAAAAACAAGGAAGCTAGCGGAATTTTAATAGATACTGCGATAAATAAAAGAGAAGGTCTTGAGGTTACATTTTTTGATAAAAAAGTTCACCAGACAGCTACTCCTGCATACTTGGCAAGAAAGTACGGCGCCGCGATTATTCCTGTTAGTATAAAAACCGATGATGAGGAGAGTTACACTCTAGAGTTTTTCGATGAGATAAAGGTAGAGAACACGCAAGATGAGAAGGCAGATATTTTAAAAGCAACGCAACTTCAAGCTGACTGGCTCACCAAGATAATAACAGATGAACCAAAATACTGGTTTTGGATACATAGAAGATTTAAGAGCAATTATCCCCAAATATATAAAAAATAGATTTTAAGTAGATCCACACTCTTTTGTTCTTGCCTCAAAGAGCTTCAATATTGTAAGAAAAAATGCTGTAATCGCAGGTCCTAGAATCATTCCCCAAAATCCAAAAGTCGTAAGTCCTGCAATAATAGCAAAGAAGATTATAAGCTCATTCATCTTGGCATCATCCTCATCTAAAAGCCTAAGGTTTATCTCTTTAATGATTAAAGGTTTTATAAAAGTATCTGCAATTACAGATATTACTATTACAGAATAAAGTGCAATAAATATGGCACTAGAACTATTTCCTGCAGAAAATTCATAAAGCATAAACGGAAGCCACATAAGAGCTCCCCCGACAACGGGAACGAGTGAAGCAAATCCATACATTATTCCAAAGAGAAGTCCATTGTATCCCATAAAAGATATAGCAACCCCAAAGAGTATCCCCTGAAACATTGCGTTGACAATTATTGAGTAAAACACAACGCTCATGACTGATGAGAGCTCTCTTGCAAGGAGCGTTGTCTCCTCAACCGACATCTGTACAACTCTTTTTAAAAAATCAACAACAAAACCGCCGTTATACTGAGCAAAAAAGTAAAATACTATCACTAAAAGTGAATTTTTAAGGTACCCTGCACTTAAAGAGCCTATGTTTCCTGTAAATGAGAGCGCGTAAGTAGCCATAGAGTTTACGCTTATATCCTTCATCAAATCATCGGTATATGGCTTTAAAAATGATAAATATTCTGGAGGATTTTGCAAAAACTCTTTAATAAAAATCTCTATATTTCTAAAAACAATCGGGTCCATACTATTTAACTTTATAGTCAATGTTGCCAAGAAGTACCCAAGCGGTACAAAGAATAGAACTGCCAATAAAAAACTTGAGATTAATGCCGCAAAAAACTTTGATTTTAGTAGTTTTTCAAAAAAATTCTGAATATTTGATGTTGAGATTGCCAGCAGAGCTGCAATAATCATGCCTAATAAAAACGGAGCATACAGAAGATACATCCAGTAAAGAGATGTTGCAAAAAGTATAGCTACAAAATATTGCGGTTTCAAAATAGACTCCCTTCGTCATTTGTCGGAACTTGGACATTTAGTATCTCATAAGTATTTCTAGTTGCTACTCTGCCCTTTGCGGTCCTCTCTAAGTAACCGTTTGCAATCAGGTACGGCTCTAAAACATCCTCTACCGTTCCCTCATCTTCGCTAAGTGCGGCTGCTATCGTACTAAGTCCCATGGCTCTTCCGTTTGCTCCGATAAGAAGATTTAGAAGCTTAATATCCATCTCATCAAAGCCATGCGAGTTTATGCCAAGCTCTTTAAGCGCATACTCTGTTCTTGCATGTGCTATACTATTTTCATTTGCCACATCCGCAAAATCTCTAACACGGCGAAGAAGTCTTAAGGCTATACGCGGCGTTCCTCTGCTTCTTTTTGCTATCTCTATACAAGCTTCATGCTCTATCTCTTTATCTAACTTTACCGAAGCCTGCAGAATTATTTTTGCAAGCTCCTCAGATGAATAAAACTGCATTCTAAAATTCATACCAAATCTATCTCTAAGTGGATTAGAAAGCATTCCGGCTCTTGTCGTAGCACCGATTAGAGTAAAGCGTGGAAGGTCTATTTTTACGGTTTGTGCAGCTGGACCGCTTCCGATAATGATATCAATGCGGAAATCTTCCATTGAGGAGTAAAGTATCTCTTCAACAGCCGGAGAGAGACGATGAATCTCATCTATAAAGAGTATATCTCCCTCTTCAAGGTTTGTCAGCAGTGCTGCTAAATCGCCGCTTTTTTCTATCATGGGAGCAGCTGTTACTTTGATGTTTGTATTCATCTCATTTGCAATAATAAGAGCTAAGGTAGTTTTTCCAAGACCTGGGGGTCCGTAAAAAAGGACATGGTCAAGTGCTTCATCTCTCTTTTTGCTTGCTTGTATAAAAACACCGAGATTTTTTTTAATCTGCTCCTGCCCGATATATTCACTCCATGCACTCGGACGCAGCGTTATCTCACTGCTCTCATCCGCATCAAATTTTTCTATCTCAACCAATCTTTCCATGTCGGCTCTTAATAAGTGTGTATATCTTGAGGAAACTCTTTAGTTTTAACCTCATCAGAGTAACTCTTTAATGCGCTTTTGACTAAAGATGCTCCATCCATATACTTCTTTACAAACTTAGGCGTAAACTCCTCAAATAGTCCTAGCATATCGGAAAACACGAGAACTTGCCCATCAACATCTCTCCCCGCTCCAATCCCTATAACCGGTATATTTACGCTATCTGCAACTTCTTTGGCAACATCAGCCTTTACGCCCTCAATAACCATGCAAAAAGCACCTGCACTCTCTACGGCTTTGGCATCCCTTATGAGCTGCTCCCTCTCCTCTTGGGTCTTACCTTTGACTTTATAGCCCCCTTCTAGACGAACAGTTTGCGGTAGCAGTCCTATGTGTCCACATACTGCTATAGAGTTTGAGCATAAATGTTTTATGATGTGAGCCTTATCCTCTCCACCCTCTATTTTCACGGCAGAAGCAGGAGTTTGCTGAAAAACTTTTATCGAATTTTTAAGAGCTTCATCAGAGTTTATATATGTTCCAAAAGGCATATCACAGATGATAAAACTATCTTTAGCACCCATTGCAACCGCATTAGTGTGATATATCATCTGCTCAAGTGTTGCACTTAGTGTATCAGCTTTACCGGCAAAGCTCATATTGAGACTATCTCCGACTAAAATCATATCGCAACTTGGTTCCATAAGCTTTGCAAAGAGCGCGTCATAAGCCGTTATCATAACCAAAGGGGTAACACCCTTTGTTTTTTTGATAGAAGTAATTGTCATTTTCTTAGTCATCTTAAAACTCTTTCTTTAAATAATAAAAAGTATTTTAACTAATTATTGCTATAATTTTAGCCATATAGGAGAAATATTGTATGGGTGTAAGAAGTGATTTAGATTCCAACTTTGATTATGAGATAGTCGATGAGTTTCTAGACCACTACTCCATGATGGTTGACTACATGGAGGTCATGATTATAGATTTGTCAAAAAAAGATATGTATAAGATAAGTATAAATGAGCTCTTTCGTGTATTTCATAATATCAAATCCGCTTCAAGCTACTTAAAAATCACACAGATGTCAAAACTCTCGGCTTTTGTAGAGGATACTCTTGAGACAATCAGAACGAGGCACAAAAGCGTTAATGAAGAGACTATAAACTGGCTTCTTAGCATTAGTGATATGTTTGCAATCTGGAGAGATGACCTAAAATATGATAACGATTTGACACATATAAAATATTCTTTACTTAAATTACCAGATTTGGAGAGCAGTTGAAAAAATTAGTGGCATATATAACATCCGGTTATCCGGAAAAATCCTTTAGTACTGATTTGGCACTCTCTCTTGGCGAGAGTGGCGTTGATGCCGTAGAGCTAGGAGTGCCTTTTTCTGACCCCGTAGCCGATGGTCCGCTAATAGAAAAAGCAAACTATAAAGCACTTGAGCTTGGCTTTAAATTTAAACATCTCTTAGAGATATCTAAAGAGATTGCCCCAAAAGTTGATACCTTATGGATGGGGTATTTTAATAGTTTTTATCAGCAAGATTTAAATAATCTAATTCCTCTTGCAAAAAAGATTGGCATAAGCGGTTTTATAATCCCCGATCTCCCACATGAAGAGACTCTGGCTTATAAGAAACTATTTGACTCGAGCAATCTATCTAACATCAGCTTTGTTGCACCGACAGACACTCCACAGAGAATTAAAACAATAGTTGAGAATTCAAAAAAGTTTATATACATGGTAGCTTATGCAGGGATAACAGGCTCAGGAGTATCTGAAGATCTTCAACCAACACTAAGTTCTATAAAAGAGTACTCAAAGACACCTATTTATGTCGGATTTGGCGTGAACCAAAAAACTGCAAAAGAGAAAGTAAAAGGAGCTGATGGAGTAATAGTCGGTAGTGCTTTTGTTGAGATACTGCTCAATGATGATTTAAACTACACACAGAAGATACAAAGCTGTAACGAACTTGCAAAAATAATAAAAAGTGAAATAAATAGCTAATTTATCTCTTTTTTGTTTGTTATTTGTTGAAGATAGTTTGAGATATTTATTAAAGAAAATGTAACCAAAAATATCATAAGTCCCGGGAAGAAACTAACCCACCATGCAATCTCTACAACATCTTTACCGCTGCTAAGTATCGTACCCCAACTCATCTGCGGTGCAACAATTCCTAACCCTAAAAAGCTAAGCCCCGATTCTGCTAAAATTGCGCCTCCTACACCGAATGTAAAGCTCACAAAGTATATAGGAGCAAGCAGAGGAGCATAATATTTAAAAAGTATCTTTAATCTGCTTACTTTTGCAACATTTAATATTTTTATATAGGGTTGCGATGTTATTTGAAAACTCTCAGAGCGTATTAGCCTTGCGGTAGTCATCCATCCTGTTATAGATATAATTACAATCAAAACCCAAGCAGAAGCATTAACATAACTAACAAGAGCTAAAAGAAGAAAAAATGTAGGGAAAGTCAAAAATAAATCTACTAAAACAACAAAACCTTTATCAATAGTTCCACGAAAATATCCAGCCATTGAGCCTAAAAAAAGTCCAATCATTGAGGCAATAAACGCACTCCCGACTCCAATAAGAAGTGATACTTTTCCACCCTCAATTAAGCGTGCTAAAATATCTCTACCCAGCCTATCGGTACCCAGCAAATTCTCTGCGGAAGGCGGTAGTAAAATAGCATTGCTATTTAGTAAATAGGCATCAGCAGAGTAAAAAAGTGAACCAAAAAATGAAAATACAAAGACAAAAAAGAGTATAAATATACTAAATTTAGGCATTTATAGGCTACTGTTTCATTCCAAGTAGTGTCTGCATCATCTGATCAACAGTAGTAATTATCTTTGAAGCTGCGCTATAAGATGTTTGATACTTTATTAGATTTGTCAACTCTTCATCTATACTAACTTTTGAGATAGAGGAGTACTCTAACTCTATCGCATTGTACTGCGCGGTTATTGTTTCATTATTAATTATTGCTTGATTAGTATTTACTCCGACTTCAGTCGCGATAACATCAAACATTCCATAAACGGTAGAGTTATATGTTGCACTCCCAACTTCAAAGTCATATGTCTCAAACTGTTGCTGAATCATATCAAGGGAGAGTTGATTATCTCCGGTAACCGATGATCTACCGGCTGATATTTCAGTAGGACTCTCTTTTAGTTTAAAATTAAGATCTATATCTTTTGCATTGCTTCCATCAAAAAATCTATTTAGTCCAAGAGCTCCTGCAAAGTTTGTACCTGAATCAAAATCTTCATTTTTTAAATTATCTTCAATTGAAAAAGTATACCCTTTAGCCGCATAAGCAGGGTCCATAATGAACTCTACTGCATTGCTGCCATCTGGATATGTTGCCCAATTAAACTGTATAAAATCATCAATGTCGTTATTAGCATTTCCATCACTGTTGTCATCGCCTTGTGCTTTTAACTGCCCCTCTATTGAGTTAGAACCCACAGCTCCTGCCATTGATGTAGCACTATTTATATCTATTGTTCTTCTTGCGGTTATATTTCCATCAATATCATACATTAGTACATCAAATGAACCCTCTTTGATGTTAAGGGATGAGTTTACTAATGATTGAGTATTGTTAATATCAAGTGAATTGGACTCCATCTTGGTTGTAACACTAGAGGCGTATAGATTATTTGTTGACTCTATTAACGTTGAAGCAAAAGAGTCCATCTGGTCTATGACCTTTTGCAATACACCATTACTTGGAGCACCGGATAAATCATCCCCTCTCTTATCTCCTCTTAAGTCTAAGATAGCACCTATTCTACCGCCATTAATGCTCTCATTCATCGGTATTAACACGCCGTCTTGTCTCTCATAAGAGAGTTCATAAAAGCCGTTTGGATTATTATCATTAGATATATGAATAGGATGAAATGAGCCTCCATCTACTATATTAAATCCGTTTACGCTTAGTGTATAACTACTATATTTCTCATTTGATGAGCTATCGACTACGACATTTGATTTTATCTCACCGCTATTTGACTCTGCACCAATTAGTTTTGCTAAGCTCATCTCAAGTGAACTTCTTTTATCTCTTAAATCATTTGCAGTATATGCGCCACCCGCTTCTGCAACCTCTATGGATTTATTTACATTTGCCAACTCCTCAGCAAGTGTGTTTACCTCTTTTACATTTGCAGTTAGTTGATCATTAGTGCTTTTTTGGAGATTAACAATTTTATTTTGTACGCTAGTTATACTACTTGAGAGTGTTTCAGTCTGCTTTGCAAGTGCTAACTTAATAGCATCATTATCAGGATTATCTGAAAATGTTTGCCACATATTGTAGTACTCTCTTAAATCAGATTTTATTCCAACATCATCAATTTCCGGAAAGTAGGTAGATAGCTCTTCAAGAGTAGATTTTGTAAAATCAGAGTACTCTTTATCTGCAGATATACCTGTATATCTATCATAAACAAAACTATCAAATACTCTTGAAATATCTGTTATCTGAGTACCGTTTCCTAGATTTCCGTAAGAGGAGTGAATTGGAGTTGCTGCGGCTGTAACTACTCTTTGCCTTGTGTAACCTTCACTCTCTGCATTTGTTATATTATGACTGGTAGTATCTACTCCGACTTGAGCAGCCGCTAGACCGCTGTAGCCAATGTTTAATGTATTAAATATTGATCCCATTTTAAACTCTCACTTTCAATATAGTCGAATCTTTTGAGGCGACTTTATTGTAACCTTGCATCTCAGTAGGAATTAAATTTTCTAAAAATGTATTGTATAAATTACTAACTGCCAATACTAATTTTGCATATTTTTTATTTGTGTTATGAAGATTTGAGAGTTCTACTTTTAACTCATTTAACATAAGATGCTGCTCCTCATTTAATAGTGCAGGCAACTCAGCTTCAGGGTTTAGACGAATAAGAGCAGATATTTCATGGTCAATCATTGCTTTTTTTGACTCAAAGCTCTTAAGCTTCTCCTCTTTTAGCTTTAATCTGTCAAATTGAGGATTATGACTTGCTATCTGTATATCTTCTATATCAGATTCCGTAATTTTTACTAAATCTCTTAAATCACCTATAGCACTTTTTAAATGGTAAGACAACATGTCATACTCCTCACTCTTTTTGTTTAAAAACCTATATCAGCTCTTGAGCTATTTTCTCTGAGAGAGCTTGTAGGTCTATTTTATATTCACCGGACTCAAGAGCCTCTTTTATCCGTTCAACTTTACTTGTATCACCCTGTTGCGAAATTGTTGTTTTCTCTTTTTTCGAAACTTCTTTGCTCTCTCCAAAATCATTGGCATAAGCGGTACGAACACCTGCTGCATTAACTTGTGAAATCATAATCTATCCTTTTATCCTATTTTAAATATAATTCTCTACTAACTATATCGGCAAAACAAGATAAAATATTAGTTTTTTTTGCTACTTTATCTAAAGAAAGCCTACTGCTTTTCTGAAGAAAGTTTTTGCTTTGCAAAACCGCTTTCGCTACTTTTCTAAAGAAAGCCTACTGCTTTTGGCTCAAAAAATCATAAAGCATTTGAGAAAATCCAAATCCTCCGGCACTTGCCTTTGCGAGCTCCTCCCTATACATGGATTTATATATCTTGTCACCTGGGTCGTTCGTCTGTGAAAAAAGATTTTTTTCATCCTTCATCGCATCATCCATCAACATCTTTAAAATGACAGATTCAAAAGCATCCGTCTGTTCTCTTAATTTTGCATCTTCAGCTTTTGGGTCAATCTTAGGAAGTTGATGCTGTTGTGCAAGAAACTGTGTATCTATATTCATGATGTCTGCTCCATACATTAGATTAACTTTAACTCGGCAGATATACTACCTGCGCTCTTAATTGCTTCTATAATTGAGATAATATCTTTTGGCGTGGCTCCAAGTTTTTGCAAAGAGCGAACTAGGTTTGCTACTGTCGTAGTTCCGGTTTTTGTATATAGCTCATTTTCATTAAGCCCAATTACCATGTTCTCATCCACACCTATAGAGCCTGCCGGTCTGCTTAAGTCATCTTGTTCTGTGATTTTTATTGTTATATCGCCATGCGTCATAACAATTGGTTTTATCTCTATACCGACTCCGGAAATAATTGTCCCGGTTCTCTCATTTATGACTATTCTATCTTTTACATTATAGTCCATGTCTATCTCTTGAACTTCTGCTAAAAACTCTATCATACTTCTGTTTTTAGGTTTTCTTAGCCTTACTGTTTTAGAATCCATAGCTACCGCAACCTGAGTACTATAAATCTCATTTAAGGTTTTTTGGATCGTAACGCTATTTTTGAAATCGGCATCTCTTAATGATAGTGTCACATGCTCTTGATTATAGAGATCTATACTTATCTCTCTCTCAACCAGACCACCGTCATAAATCAAACCCACTGTCGGATGCGATTCCCTTGCACCCTGAGAGTTTTTTCCACCTATACTAATAGCACCCTGAGCAAGTGCATAAATTTTACCGTCAACCCCTTTAAGAGGGGTCATAAGAAGTGTTCCACCCTCTAAAGATTTTGCATCACCGATGGATGAGACTGTTATATCTATCTTATCTCCCTGTCTAGCAAAAGGAGCAAGTTCTGCCGTTACAACTACTGCTGCTACGTTCTTTGATTTTATATCAATAGAGTTCATATCTATATTCATAGCTTTTAGCATATTTGCAATTGATTGAAGAGTAAATTTTGAAGTTGTGCCATCACCTGTTTTCTTCAGACCTACAACAAGCGAGTAGCCAATAAGGTGGTTATCTCTAACTCCAACAATGCTTGCTACATCACTTATCTTAGCAGCATAGATAATAGTAGCAGTTAGTAGAAATAAAATAATCGTTCTCATCGCTAATCCTTCAATATAACGATGTTAAAGCAATATTTATTCCACTTTATTCACTTTGAAGATAGGTCAGAGAGGTGTTTCCAAATTTTTTAGATTTTTTTATTCTATAGGTACCAATATTTTCAGGAATTTCTAAACCGCTCATGTGCTCAATTATTATAAGCTTTACACACTCGCTTGGCAAAGAGGCTATCAAAGAGATAGTTTTATCATAAATATCCTCCATCCCCTCTCTTATATTAAATGGCGGGTCAATGTAAAAATAAGCCTGCTCATTTTTTTTCTGCAGTGACTTTACGACACTTGTGATATTTGAAAATGTATCACCGCTATATATCTCGCATAAAGAGGGGTCGGTTTGAGCGATGTTCTCTTTTAAAATCTTTAGGGCTTGGCGGTCACGCTCCATAAATATAATCTTTTTTGCACCCCGACTAAGTGCTTCTAGCCCGATAGAGCCGCTACCCGAGAAGAGTTCTACAAAAGTAGAGTCAATTATCTCAAACTGCAGAGTGTTAAAAAAGGACTCAAGCACTATCGCCTTTGAGCTTCTTGTAGTTGTTTTTGAGGGGAGTTTTAGAGTTTTGTTTTTAAATTTTCCCGATATTATTTTTTTATTTATTACTTTACTTTTCATAAAATGCGCGCACTGCTTTTAAAATATTTGCCTGATACTCTTTACTTAATTGTTCAATACGTTTTTCTAAAATTTCAAAATCAATAGTTTCCTCTTCTAAAACACTCTCTTTGGTCTCTGATATATTCATCTCTTTATATCTTTTTTCAAGCGCTAAAATCAGTTGAGACTTTGAAAAAGGTTTAACTAAATCCGCCTCTTTATCGCTTGAGATATAAAAACATCTCTCATCTTCAAAACATTTTGCATCCCTAATAAGAATATCACAATTTTTGACGGGAGTAAGGTACTTACCTAAAAATAGTTCTAATGACCTTTGCATTAAAGGGGATTTGCACTCAACGGCTACTCTCAAAACACTCCTTTGTTTTTTGATTGAAGTATAACACATCAATCATGTAAATATCTTTTAAGTGTATATCTCAAATCTTCATCCAAGTCGGCAATATTTAAAAGCATCCACTCCAGATAACCCCTGTCAACCATGCTTATCTCCTCAATATATCGACCGCTATATTTTCCAAAATCAAACTTTTGCATCACTACATATTTTTGCGTTAATTCAATTAATCTCTCTTTATCCTTTATCTCTAAGAGGTACTGGTAAAGAAGCTTGACAACAAGAGCGTCACCAAGTGCACTGTGTGCAACTATAGCAGTTTCATCTATGGAGCAAGCCAAAGCCTCTTTTTGCTCATGCCTATAGAGTTTTAACTCATATCTTAAAAACTGCAAAGAGAACTGCTCACACTCAGCAATAAGATGCTTTGTAACTCTAAGCGTATCAACTATTTTACCATGCCATGTAAACCCTGAGGCTTGAAGCATAGCAAGATCAAAGCCTGCCTTATGCGCAACTATTGTCGAGTTTTCATTATTAAACTCTTGTAGAAATCTCCATGCATTGCTCTGTTTTAGCATGGGCTTGCCTTTAATCATCTCATTTGTAATATGATTTATGCTTGAAGCTTTAGATGAGATTTTTTTACCTTCGTTTAGAAGTTCATATATTGAGGTAGTTTGAGTATTTTGAACTCCGATTATGCCTATAGAGCAGATTTTGTCGCTGCTGTCTAAGCCTGTTGTCTCTAAATCCAAAAATATCAACATGCAACAATCTTTATTTTGTCACATTTAGAACTCATGATGATAAATGAGAAGTATCCGCTTAGAAGTATGAAACCGTAGAGCCAGTAGATGTTAAACCACTCAAACACTCCACTGTATGATGTTAAAAGGTTTGTATAGATAAGTGCTAAAATCATAATAGAACCTACCAGCCACACTATTAACATGAGCCATTTTCTCCAAACTTTTACTAAATCCCCATAACCTATCTGCTCTATCTCGCTCTTACCGTCACATGTCAAAAGCTTAAGCTCAAAACCTCCCAAGCAGATATTAAAAATATATTTTAAGCCTCTAAAGAGAGTCAGCAGAATTGTTAAAGACCAAAAAATAGGGAACCAAAATAAAAAAATATCAAAAAGTGCACCGTAAACCTCACTACTAAGCTCTGGCATACCTCTATAAAAATATATAAATATAGTTACTAAAGATGAGAGAAGTGCAGCAAAAAAAATACTAAAAAATGTAAGGCGAGATGCCCATATAAGCCAAAGTAGAAGGTAGAATTTACTCATTTGCTTTAAAAGACTCCAGCATGGAGTAGTAGTGTTCAAGCGTCATAAAGCTCTTTTCAAACCTAAAACGGATAATAAACTCTACTATTTTGTTCTTTAACTTCTCATCAACGTTTTGAGCTTTTCCAAAGTAGCCCAAAGATATATTTTTACTCTTTACAACTGCTTCTTTATCGTAGCCAATTGCGAGTATCTGCATATACTTGTCTTTTTTAATCTCACCGAGATTTTCGCTAAGGAGTGAAGCTCCGGAGAGGTTTATTGCTTTAAAATTAAATAGGTCGCTAAAAACATCAACTTTCTCATTTATTCCAAGCTCATTATAGAGATTTTGCAAAAGAAGCAAATTATCTTTTCTAGCACGTTCATAACTAGAGATTTTATTTGTAATACTTTTTAATCTATCTAAAGCTGTACTCATCACTACTCCTAGCTCTACTTAAGTGATTATACCAAAAAGCAAAACTATTTTAGATACAATTTCACATTTAAAACAAAAAGATTATTATGGATTACTTACAGATTAAAAAAGTTGCCTCTCTAAGTGGAGAGATAAAAATTTCCGGTGCTAAAAATGCTTCCCTTCCGCTGATAGCTATGACAATATTAGCTAAAAACAGTGTAACTATAAAAAACCTTCCACATGTTGCGGATATAAATACTCTATTGAAGCTTCTCTCGAACTTAGGCGCGAAGTGTTCATCATCATGGAGCCAAGAAGAGAATGTAACAACAGTTGACACAACAACTCTGACTCAGACAAAAGCAACATATGACATAGTAAAAACTATGCGTGCATCTATCCTTGTTCTAGGTCCTATTTTAGCTAGGTTTGGGCATTGCGAAGTCTCACTTCCGGGAGGTTGTGCTATAGGACAACGTCCAGTTGATTTGCACTTAAAAGCACTAGAACAGATGGGCGCTATAATTAATATTGAAGCCGGTTATATACATGCAACTGCCCCGCAAGGTCTAAAGGGATGTGATATTATTTTTGACAAAATAACCGTTACGGGTACTGCAAATATAATAATGGCGGCAGCTCTTGCAGATGGAGTAACTACAATTACAAATGCAGCAAGAGAGCCTGAGGTCGTTCAACTTTGTGAGATTCTAAATAAGAACGGCATAAGGATAGAGGGAATTGCTACTGCTGTTTTAAAAATTCATGGAAGTGCCGGAAAACTTCTACATATTGATGAGTTTAATGTTATCCCTGATCGCATCGAAGCGGGAACTTATCTCTGTGCAGCTGCAATAACTAGGTCAGAGTTAACACTAAAAGATGTAAATGCCAAACACCTTGATGCTGTTTTATCTAAACTCCAAGAGATGGGAAGTAAATTTACAATAACTCAGAATAAGATAACTATACACCCCTCAGAAATTATAAAACCGGTCAAAATAGTAACCCAAGAGTATCCGGCATTTCCAACAGATATGCAGGCTCAATTTTTAGCACTAGCAACACAAGCAAATGGCACTTCTATCATAGAAGAGAGGCTTTTTGAAAACAGGTTTATGCATGTAAGCGAACTTCAACGAATGGGTGCAGATATAACACTAAATGCAAATATAGCAACCGTAAACGGAAGGTCAAAATTAAGCGGTACAGATGTTATGGCAACTGATTTAAGAGCCTCAAGTGCACTTGTTTTAGCTGGACTTGTTGCAGATGGGGTAACTGATGTACATCGTATTTATCATCTTGATAGAGGCTATGACTCTCTAGAGAAGAAACTTCAAAATGTTGGAGCAGATATAAAAAGACTTAAAGAGAAATAGTCTACAAAATAGTTAATCTTCAAAAATTATCATCTCATAGAGACTTTTTTTAGTTACTAACGCTTTATCACTAGAGACTGTTTGAGAGTTTTTAGCTTTTAAAACCTCATTTTTAAGATCTATGATATCTTGCTCCATATTATCAACATTCTCTTTTAATCTTAAAATGATATCAACCCCTGCCAAGTTTACCCCAAGTTCACGAGTCAACCTCAAAATCAACTTAATCCTATCTATATCTTTTTGAGAGTATAGCCTTATCCTACCATTTGATCTTGATGGAGTTATAAGATTTTCTCTCTCATACTGCCTTAGAGTTTGCGGATGTATATCTAAAACTTTCGCAACAATACTAATCAAATAAACAGGTTCGTCGTACGGATGTATCATCTTTTCTTCTCCTTAATTTTATTTTGCAGAAAATTACTGCTCATGAGCCTATATATCTTTAGGCAACTTCTCTTTCATTAATTCTATCAATTTTTCATCCAAATCTTCAACCTTTGGTAGAACTATATTGGCTTCAAGATATAAATCTCCACGCACTTTTGTCTTACGATTCATCGCACCCATCTCTTTTACGCGAAATCTCTGAGTGTTTTTAGTATTTTGTGGAATTTTTAATTTAATCTCTTTATCCAAAGTCTTTATAGAGACTTTATCGCCAAAAAGCGCCGCATAAAGAGGCAGATCAAACTTTTTAATCAAATCGTCATCTTCTCTAATATATTCCGGACTCGGAGCAACATTTATCTTTAAAAAGAGATCGCCTGCTCTTCCACCCTGCGCATGCCCTTTTCCTTTAACGCGCATCTTCTCACCGCTTTTCACGCCTGCCGGAATTTTAATGTCAAATCTATCCGCATTAATCGAAACAGAGTGTGAACCGCCTAAAATCGAGACACTAAAGGGTATAGTAACGCTTGTCTCTATATCAAGATTTGGCTGTTCTTGGTGCGAAAAACCGCCGCCGCCAAAACCTCTACTACTAAATCCGCCGCCGCCAAATCCACTGCTTCCAAATCCACCGCCGCCTGAGAACATACTTCTTAGGATTTCATCTAAATCAGCTTGCCCCCCACCGTAAGATTGCGAAAAGTCATGGAAATTCTGCCCGCCAAACATGTTATCCCCATGCATGTCATACTGCGCCTTCTTTTCTTTATCGCTTAAAATCTCATATGCGGCATTAATCTCTTTAAATTTATCTTCCGCATCTTTTTCTTTGTTTACGTCAGGATGATACTTTCTTGCTAATTTTCTGTACGCCTTTTTTATCTCTGCTTCACTTGCACCTTCAGAGATCTCTAATGTTTCGTATAAAGATTTACTCATTATTTTTTTCCTAAAATTTATATTACTGTTTATTTAAGCAAAATTATATCATAAGAGTTGAGTGGAAGTCAATCAACTTTATTGCACTCTTTTTAGCTTCTCTATTCTATCCTCAAGTGGAGGATGCGTACTAAAAAGTGCCACGAGCCCTTTACCATTAATTCCAAAAGCCTTTATTGACTCCGGAAGATGCGGCTTCTGCTTCGAGCGTGCAAGTGCTTGAAGCGCGGCTATCATATTATCACGAGTTGAGAGATATGCGCCTGCCTCATCAGCTCTATACTCTCTATACCTAGAAAAAGCCATCACTATCATCATGGCTAGCACACCCAATACTATCTCAGCTAAAATAGTTGCAACCATATAGCCGATGCCTACTCCTTCGCTTCTGTTTTTCAGAATTACTCTGTCAATCACATAGCCTATAATACGGGCAAAAAATACCACAAAAGTATTGACAACACCTTGCAGAAGGGTAAGAGTTACCATATCTCCGTTTGCAACGTGACCTATCTCGTGTCCAAGTACCGCCTCGACCTCTTTTTTATTCATGCTTCCTAAAAGCCCGCGGCTTACCGCAACTAAAGCATCATTTTTAAAAGCTCCTGTTGCAAAAGCGTTTGGACTCATATCTTCAAATATCGCTACTTCTGGCATCTTTATGCCGGCTTTTGCAGACATCTTGGCAACGCTCTCCATTAACCACAGCTCTTCCTGATTTGTTGGATTTATTATAACTCTCGCTCCCACCGCCATCTTGGCCATTTTTTTTGACATAAGAAGTGAGATTATTGAGCCTGTGAAGCCTACTACCAGAGAGAAAACAAAAAGAGAAACTAAATCCAGTCCGTTTTCATTTAAAAAATTGTTCAGTCCGAAAATATTGACAACAACACCTAAAACAATTATTATCCCCAAGTTTGTGAGCAAAAAAAGCCCTATTCTTTTAAACATTGTTTTCCCCTTTAAAATTTTAAGAATTTTAAGATATATAAGTAAATAATATGGTAGAATAATCTCAAAATTATTACATGGAGTTGCTATGAGGAAGATAATGTTTTTATTGGTTGTGGGGTTACTATTGAGCAGTACGGTTAATGCCGATAAAATTAAATATTATTCGGCTACAACTTCATTTGTAAAAGAGATGGGAAAAGATGGCACAGCATCATCAACATTTTATTATGCTCCTGCAACGGTCGTAAGTGCGGTCATCGAAACAGTATTAGCACCTAGTGTATGGTTTTGGAATTTATTTCAAGAAGAAGAAAGCAAAGAAAAATAATTTTTTAATATTCTTAAGAGAGTCTATGCTTTTTGCATACGCTTTGTTTGTCTTTAAAGAGTCAAGCAGAGTGCTTGACTTAGAGATATATTTAATGTAGAAAATGGCGAACTTCAGAGAAATACAAGCTCATGCCAAACTCGTTTGCAGCCTCTATAATCTCGTCATCACGGATACTTCCGCCTGGCTCTATTACGCTTTTTACGCCCGCTTCTGCAGCTGCATCTATGCTATCACGAAATGGAAAGAACGCTTCGCTTGCAAGTGCGGCACCCGTTACGTCAAGCCCCATCTCTTTAGCTTTTTTCAAGGCGCACTGTGAAGCATCAACACGGCTTGTCATGCCCATTCCAACTGCTACCATAGCAGAGTTTTTAACATATACAACGCAGTTTGATTTTGTAAGAGATGCCACTTTGTAAGCTATCTCCATATCTTTTTTCT
>Ga0265293_10001460_pt1 | contig 51385 bp, 46 predicted proteins | sample Munlanlewell138R_FD_192505 | JGI IMG/M metagenome (GOLD analysis project Ga0265293, IMG submission 192505) | Leachate microbial communities from a municipal landfill in Southern Ontario, Canada - Leachate well 138R | ecosystem: Engineered > Solid waste > Landfill > Unclassified | place: Canada... | reverse complement strand
AAAGAAGCCAAAGCCCAAACCGACCAGCAGGCCCATGAGCGCCAGCACCACCGGTTCGCCCCGGGTTTCGATCCACGCGGTCCAGTCCATCGCAGCCTCTGTTCTGTTTTCTGATCTATTTATCGCTTTATGCGCAAATGTGGATGTTATGCCGTTTGCCCTGCTCGCGGCTCAGGGCAAACCTTCATGCGCGGGGCGATTTCGCCGGCGCTTGCGCCAGATCAAGCGCCGCGTGCCGTGCCGGCGGCGCGCAAGTGTCGTAAGCTTGGCCTCGGGGGTGCCGGTGGCGCCCGTCTTTATGGAGCGCGCGTCTTGGCTTTTCCCTGGCTGGTGGCATTGAAGGTGATTCCCTGGGGCGACGTGATCGAGCACGCGCCCAAGGTGCTGACGGCCGCCCGCCAACTGGTGGACCGGCAGCGCCGCCGCCCAGCCGAGGCGCCGCCCCCCGCGCCGCCGCCGCTGCCCGCCGACACACCGCCCGAGGTGGCCACGCTGGCGGGGGAACTGGCGGCGCAGCGCGAGGAACTGCGGCGCGTGCAGCAGACCCAGGAGGCGCTCACGCAGACCGTGGCTGACCTGGCCGAACAGAACACGCGGCTGGTGGAAGCGGTGGAACTGCTGCGCCGCCGCACGCGCCTGCTGCTGGCGGTGGCGGCCCTGCTCGGGCTGGCGCTGGTCTGGGTGGCGGCGCGCTAAAACGGCCACGAACAGCGGCTTGCCATGCCCAGGCACGCATGTTAATCTGGTCAGTATGACCAAATTAACCAACCATCACCGACCGTTCCCCAAGCGCCCAGCCCCCTTGCCAGGGCACTGGCTGCTCCAGGACGCCAAGGCTCGCTTCAGCGAACTGGTTCGGCGTGTCCACAGCGAAGGGCCGCAGCACGTGACGGTGCACGGCAGGGATGAAGTCGTGGTGATCTCGGCGGACCAGTTCCGGCGCCTGCAAGGCGAGCGCACGGGACAGGCGCTGGTGGACACCATGCAGGCCTCACCGCACCAGGACATCGAACTGCCCATCACCCGTTCGGAAGCCATGCCGGTGCGGGACGTGGCATTGTGAAGGGCTGGCTGCTCGACACCAACATCCTGTCCGAGCTTCGGCGCCCACAGCCCGAGCCAAAAGTCGTGGCGTTCGTCGGAGAGCGCCCGCTGGACAGCCTGTACGTCAGCACGGTAACATTTGCGGAAATCCGTTTCGGGATCGAGCAGGTCGAAGATGCACACAAGCGTGCCGCGCTCAACGACTGGCTCAACCTGCAATTGCGCCCGATGTTCGACAACCGGGTGCTGCCCGTCAGCGAGGGCATCATGCTCAAGTGGCGGCTGATGGTGGAAGAAGGGCGCAAGGCAGGTCACACCTTCTCGCAGCCCGACCTCATCATCGCCGCCACGGCCGCTCACCATGGATTGACCATCGTTTCACGCGATGTCGGCGGGTACGCCAGGACAGGCGTGCCGCTGGTCAACCCGTGGCAAGCCTGACCAGGCTCAGGCCCGCCCCAGCACCGGCCCCAGCACTTTGCCGGTGTGCGTGCCCAGGCGCACCACGTCCTCGGGCGTGGCGGCGGCGACGATGCGCCCGCCGCCCGAGCCGCCTTCGGGGCCGAGGTCGATGATCCAGTCAGCCTCGGCCATGACGTCGAGGTCGTGCTCGATGACGACCACGCTGTGGCCGCCGTCGACCAGCCGGTGCAGCACGCGGATGAGCTTTTCCACGTCGGCCATGTGCAGGCCGACGGTGGGCTCGTCGAGCACGTAGAGCGTGTGCGGCGCCTTCTGGCCGCGCCGGCCGACGTCGTCGCGCACCTTGGACAGTTCGGTGACGAGCTTGATGCGCTGGGCCTCGCCGCCGCTGAGCGTGGGCGAGGGCTGGCCCAGAGTGAGGTAGCCCAGGCCCACGTCCTTGAGCAGTTGCAGCGGGTGGCTGATGGCGGGCATGGAGGCGAAGAAGTCCACCGCCTCGTCCACCGCCATCTGCAGCACCTCGCCGATGTTCTTGCCCTTCCAGGTGACGGCCTGCGTCTCGGGATTGAAGCGGGCGCCGTGGCAGACCTCGCAGGGCACTTTCACGTCGGGCAGGAAGCTCATTTCGATGGTGCGCATGCCCTGCCCCTCGCAGGCCGGGCAGCGGCCTTCGCCGGTGTTGAAGGAAAAGCGCCCCGGCCCGTAGCCGCGCGCCCTGGCTTCGAGGGTGTCGGCGAACAGCTTGCGCACGGTGTCCCAGAAGCCGATGTAGGTGGCCGGGCACGAGCGCGGCGTCTTGCCGATGGGGGTCTGGTCGACTTCGAGCACGCGGTCCACCACCTCGATGCCGAGCAGCTTGGCGCAGCCGGCCCAGGCCGGGCGCTCGCCGGCGTCCCAGGCCTGGCGGCCGGCGGCGGTGCTGCGCATGGCCACGGCGGCGGCGGCGTTGGTCAGCAGCACGTCGCGGGCGAGCGTGGACTTGCCCGAGCCCGACACGCCGGTGACCACCACGAGCCGCCGCAGCGGCACGGCCGCGTCGAGCTGCTGCAGGTTGTGCAGGTTCGCGCCCCGCACTTCCAGCCAGTCCACCTCCGCAGCCGACGCCGGCGCGCCCACCCCCAAGGGGGATGGGGCGATGCCGGGCGACGATTTGGGCTTGCCGTATGAGGAGCCCGGCATCGCCCCATCCCCCGTTGCGGAAGAGGAAGCCAAGACAGGCCGCCGTGCCTGCAGCGGATGCTTCATCGCGTGCAGCAGATAGCGCCCGGTCAGCGAATCCGCGGACGCCGAAAGGTCGGCCACCGAGCCCTGCGCCACCACGCGGCCGCCGCGCTTGCCCGCGCTCGGGCCGATGTCGATGATGTGGTCGGCGCGGCGGATCGTGTCCTCGTCGTGCTCCACCACCACCAGCGTGTTGCCCATGTCGCCCAGCTTGTGCAGGGCGTCCAGCAGGATCTGGTTGTCGCGCGGATGCAGGCCGATGGTCGGCTCGTCCAGCACGTAGCACACACCCTGCAGATGGCTGCCGAGCTGCGCCGCCAGCCGGATGCGCTGCGCCTCGCCGCCCGAGAGGGTCGGCGCGCCGCGGTCCAGCGTCAGGTAACCCAGCCCGACGTCTTCGAGGAAGGCCAGGCGGCTTTCGATCTCGGGCAGCAGGTCGCGCGCGATATCGGCCTCGCGCCGGGACAAAGGCCCCCACGCTCCGCCGCTGACGCGGGTCGCTGCCCCCCGGGGGGGCTGATCCGGCTTGGGGCGGCCCGGCGCCGGATCGTTGCCCCCACGCTCCGCCGCTTCGCGGGTCGCTGCCCCCCGGGGGGGCTGATCCGGCTGGGGGCGGCCCGGCGCCGGATCGTTGCCCCCACGCTCCGCCGCTTCGCGGGTCGCTGCCCCCCGGGGGGGCTGATCCGGCTTGGGGCGGCCCGGCGCCGGATCGTCATTCGCACCGTCAACACCCATCATGGCGCGGACCCACTGTCGGACTTCGCTGACCGAGAGGCGGGCGATGTCGGTGATCGACGTGCCGCCGAATCGCACGGCCCGCGCCTGCGCGTTCAGGCGCGTACCCGCGCAACTGGGGCACGCCTCGTCCACCAGGCCGTCCACCTCGGGCTCGGCGAAGCTCTGCTCGCGCCCGCGCTGGTCGTCATCGCGCACGGAATCGTCGAGTGCCTTGCGCTGTTCGCGCGTGAGCCGAACGCCCGTGCCCACGCAGTCCGGACACCAGCCGTGCTTGCTGTTGTAGGAGAACAGGCGCGGATCGAGCTCCGGGTAGCTGGTGCCGCAGGCGGGACAGGCCCGCATGGTGGAGAACACCTCCAGCGACCCCAGGCCCTGGGTCGAGCGGCCTTCGGCCAGTGCCTGCGCCAACCCGTCGAGCGGGGCCAGCACATGCACCGTGCCCTTGCCGATCTCCAGCGCCTTGGCAAGCTGGCCGCGCAGCCAGGCCTCGTTGGCCGGGTCGATCAGACCGTCGGCCACGGGCAGCTCGATGGTGTGTTCCTTGAAGCGGTCGATACGCGGGAAGTCGCTGGTCGGCAGAAACTCGCCATCCACGCGCAGATGCGTGTAGCCGCGCGGGCGCGCCCAGTCGGCCAGTTCCGTATAGACACCCTTGCGGTTGACGACCAGGGGCGCCAGCAGGCCGATGTGGCGACCGCGGTAGCGTGTGAGAATGGCCGCGACGATGCTGTCGGGGCTTTGCGGCTGCACGGCGGCACCGTCGTGCACGCAGTGCTGGGTGCCGAGCTTGACGTAGAGCAGGCGCAGGAAGTGCCAGACCTCCGTGGTGGTGCCGACGGTCGATTTGCGGCCGCCGCGGCTCAGGCGCTGCTCGATGGCGACGGTGGGCGGGATGCCGTACACCGCATCGACCTCGGGCCGGCCGGCGGGCTGCACGATGGAGCGCGCGTAGGCGTTGAGGCTTTCGAGGTAGCGGCGCTGGCCTTCGTTGAACAAAATGTCGAAGGCCAGCGTGGACTTGCCCGAACCGCTGACGCCGGAGATGACGTTGAACTGGCCGCGCGGGATGTCGACGCTGAGGTTCTTGAGGTTGTGTTCCTTGGCGTTGACGATGCGGATCGCGTTTTTATGGGCAGGCGCTGCCAAGGGGCGGGGGGCGCCGGGCTCCTCATACGGCAAGCCCAAATCGTCGCCCGGCGCCCCCCGCCCCTTGGCGGACACTGGCATGCCCGCGATGTTGGATCGACGAGGGTTCGCCGGGGATGGGGGGCTGCCGGGCGACGATTTGGCGAGAGCGTATGAGGAGCCCGGCAGCCCCCCATCCCCGGCAGCGAGCACCCAAGACAAAGCCCCAGACTCCCGCGCCACCAAAGACTCCCCCATCACCTGCGCATAGTCGCGCAGCGCCTGCGCCGTGTGGCTGGCGGGGTGCTTGCGCACCTCCTCGGGAGGCCCTTCGGCCACGATGCGGCCGCCGCCCGAGCCACCCTCGGGCCCGAGGTCGATCAGCCAGTCGGCGCTGCGGATCACGTCGAGGTTGTGCTCGATCACGATCAGCGAATGGCCCGCCTCCAGCAGCTTGCGCAAGGAGCGCATCAGCTTGGCGATGTCGTCGAAATGCAGGCCGGTGGTCGGCTCGTCGAACAAGAACAGCGTGCCCTTGCGCGCCAGCGGCTGGCTGCGCGGCCCCTTGGCGGCGCTGCGGGCGGCCTCGGCCAGAAAACCCGCAAGCTTCAGGCGCTGTGCCTCGCCACCGGACAGCGTGGGCACCGGCTGGCCCAGGCGCACGTATTCCAGCCCCACGTCCACGATCGGCTGCAGGGCGCGGATCACCTCTCGGTCGGCCTTGAACAGTTGCGCCGCCTCGCTCACCGTCAGCGCCAGCACCTCGGCCACCGTCATGAGGCGGCCGCCGCGCTCGATGCGCACCTCCAGCACCTCGGCCCGGTAGCGCTTGCCGTCGCAGTCGGGGCAGCGCAGGTACACATCGGAGAGGAACTGCATCTCGACGTGCTCGAAACCCGATCCGCCGCAGGTCGGGCAGCGCCCGTCACCGCTGTTGAAGCTGAACTTGGCGGCGGTGTAGCCGCGCTGGCGTGCCAGCGGCGCATCGGCGAACAGGGCACGGATCGCATCCCAGGCGCCAACGTAGCTGACCGGATTGGAGCGTGCCGTCTTGCCGATGGGTGACTGGTCGACATAGACCACGTCACTCAGGTGATCGGCACCCAGCAGGCGGTCGTGCGCGCCTGGCGACTCGGTGGCCTTGCCGAAGTGACGCAGCAAAGCGGGCGCCAGCACATCCTGGATCAGCGTGGACTTGCCCGAGCCCGAGACGCCGGTGACGACGACCAGGCGCTGCAGCGGGATCTCGACGTCGATGTGCTGCAGGTTGTGCTCGCGCGCGCCTTCGAGGATGAGGCGCGGCGTGCTGTCGGTGACCATGCGCTTGAAACCCATGCCGACCTGCTTGCGCGCGCCGAGGTAGGCGCCGGTGAGGGTGTCGGCCTGGCGGATGGCTGCGGGCGTGCCGTCGAACACGATCTGTCCGCCGCGCTCGCCGGGGCCGGGCCCCATGTCGATGAGACGGTCGGCAGCGAGCATGACGGCCGGGTCGTGTTCGACCACCACCAGGGTGTTGCCGGCGTCACGCAGGCGCAGCATGGCGTCGTTGATGCGCGCCATGTCGCGCGGGTGCAGGCCGATGCTGGGCTCGTCGAGCACGAACAGGGTGTTGACCAGCGAGGTGCCGAGCGCGGTGGTCAGGTTGATGCGCTGCACTTCGCCGCCGCTGAGGGTGCGGCTCTGGCGATCCAGCGTGAGGTAGCCGATGCCGACCTCGCAGAGGTAGCGCAGGCGGGTGTTGATTTCGTCGAACAGCAGCTTGAGGGCCTGCTGTTCGCCAGTGGGCCTGGCAGGCTCCTGGGGACTCGCTGGTCCGGCAGGGCTCACGCCGGGTTCCTCATACGGCTCACCCCCCGGTGAATCGGACCTCGCCAGTGCCAGGGAATCGGTCAGCGAATCAAAAAACCGCCGCAGATCCGACAACGGCATCAGCATCAGGTCGTGCAGGCACAGGCCGGGCAGCGCCTCCAGCCGCGCGCGCGTCCATGCCACGCCCTGCGGCATGTGGCGACGCTCCGGTGGCAGCACGGCGTCGGCCTGGGCCTTGGTGCCGATGCGCCACAGCAGGCTGTCGCCCTTGAGCCGTGCGCCCGCGCACACCGGACACTCGGTGTAACTGCGGTACTTGGACAGCAGCACCCGGATGTGCATCTTGTACGCCTTGCTCTCCAGGTACTCGAAGAAGCGGGCGATGCCGTACCACTGCTGGTTCCACTTGCCGTTCCAGTTCGGCGAGCCGGACTTCACCCAGTGCTGCTGCTCGGGCGTCAGCTTGTTCCACGGCGTATCACGCGGAATGCCCGCCGCCTCGGCGTGCCGCATCAGGTCGTCCTGGCACTCCTTCCAGGCCGGCGTCTGGAACACCTTCACCGCCCCGTTGCGCAGACTCAGTCGCTCGTCCGGGATCACCAGCCCGTAATCGACGCCGATGACCCGGCCAAACCCCCGGCAGGCCTCACAGGCACCCACTGCCGAGTTGAACGAGAACATCGACGGCACCGGGTCGGCGTAGCGGATGTCGCTCTCGGGGCAATGCAGGCCCGTCGAAAAACGCCAGATGTCGGGCTCGCCCTCCTCGCGCAGCGCGTACACCATCAGCTTGCCGCTGCCACGCTTGAGGCCGACCTCGATCGCCTCCATCACGCGCGCCGGCTCGGCGCTCGACAGGCGGAATCGGTCAGCCACCACATCAAGCACACGAACCTCCTGCGCGGGCACCGGCTTGGCCTTGCGGCCTTTCGCCGGCTGCGCCTCGACGGTCTGCGCCTCACGCCGCACAATGCGCTCGGCCTGCACGCGCGTGTAGCCGCTGGCCGAGAGCCATTGTTCGACCTCCTCGGGCGTGGCGCTGGCCGGCAGTTCGACCGGGAAGGTCACGACCAGCCTGGGGTCCCCCTGCTCAGCCGCCCGCCGCTGCAGCTCGGCGCAGATCGTCTCGGGCGAGTCGTGCCGCACCGGCAGGGCAGTGTCGCGGTCGAACAACCGGGCACCGCGCGCAAACAGCAGCTTCAGGTGATCGTTCAACTCGGTCATCGTGCCGACCGTGGAGCGCGAAGAGCGCACCGGGTTGGTCTGGTCGATCGCGATGGCCGGTGGCACCCCTTCCACGCGGTCCACGGCCGGCTTGTCCATGCGGTCCAGGAACTGGCGCGCGTAGGCGCTGAAGGTCTCCACATAGCGCCGCTGACCCTCGGCGAACAGGGTGTCGAACACCAGGCTCGATTTGCCCGAGCCGCTCGGGCCCGTCACCACCGTCAACTCGCCGGTGCGGATGTCCAGGTCGAGGTTCTTGAGGTTGTGCTGGCGGGCACCCCGGATGCGGATGAAGCCCACCCCTTCTCCGGCCACCTGGGCATGTTTGCCGGTCACCGGCGGGCTGGCGTCATCTTGGGCGCGGGCGCCGGGGGACGGGGGTGGCACATCAGCAGGCATAGGGCAGCGGCTCCAGACAGGCAGCCTGCCATTCTACGGAGCGCCGTCGTGCCCTGAAGGGGACTTTCGCGATGCCCCCATGATCTGCGCCGACCGCACGGCGGCCGGCGCCTGCCCTCTGCCGGGGCAGCCCCTTCAGCCCTTGGCGATGAGCACGGGGATCGGCGAATGTGTCAGCACTTTCTGCGCGACGCTGCCCAGGATCAGCGCCGTGACGCCCTTGCGCCCGTGCGAGGCCATGACGATAAGGTCGCAACCCTCGGCCTTGGCGGTATCGAGGATGCCTTCATAGACCACGTTGCGTTCGATGGTGTCGCCAGAGAAACGCACGCCTGCAGCCGCGCACGCTTTGCTGATGGCATCCAGCGCCTCGCTGGCTGCCAGCTTGGCCTCGGACAGGTAGGCCTGCAGACCAACCGCCGAAGCATCACCAATACCGATGTAGGGAAACGGGTCGATCACGTACACGCCCACCACTTCGGCGCCCTGGCTCTGGGCCAGCTGGGCAGCCATGGTGGCGGCCGATGCGGCCAGTTCGGAGCCATCGGTCGGGACGAGGATTTTCTTGAACATGATCGATCTCCTGCTAAGTCATTAGGGCATCGGTGGCGCGCCAGCGAACCCCGCAAGGTGCCCTGCACACAACGCTCCACCGGCGCATCGGAACCTGCATCCTAGCGCAGTCACCGCCCGGCCGGTTTGCGACGTGTCAAGGGCAACCGGGCGCCATCGCGCTTGCGCCGGCCATGCCATGCGGTTACACTGAAAAAAGACCAAGCGGATTTTTTCGACTTGGCTCTGCAGGCCAGCGGCCCGTCTTACGGACACCGGTCGCACCTGCTTCGTTCAACGGCCTGCTGGGTCGCTTGAGTTTTTTTGTAGGTCCCCTTCGAGGGGCCGACCGGTCATGCGGCAAGCCGTTTCGGCGCACATGACCGTTCGCCAGAAGCAGTTCCGCTCGTGCGGGGCCACGCTTTCCCACAAACAACCCATGGCATGACCCTTTCAGGCACAGGCGCACCCGCATCTTCGCTTTCCTTCGATTTCCGACCCGCTCGTACGTCCGATGGCGCCACGCTGTGGCGCCTGGTGCAGGCCACCGGCACACTGGAGCTGAACTCCCCGTACCTGTACCTGCTGATGGCCACCGACTTCGGCGACACCTGTTTGCTGGCCCGGTATCAGGGCCAGCCCGCCGGCGCCGTGATCGGCTACCGGTCTCCGCGCGAGCCTGAGGCGGCCTTCGTGTGGCAGGTGGGCGTACTGCCCGCCTACCGCGGCCAAGGGCTGGGTCTGCAGATGCTTGAGGCCTGGCACCAGCTGCCGGCCAACCGGGATGCGCGCTGGATCACCGCCACGGTCGATCCGGACAACCGTGCTTCGCGTGCGCTCTTCGGCGCCCTGGCCCGCCGGCTGTGTGCCCCTCTGGCCGTGCAGCCGCACTTCACACCCGACCTGTTTCCTGTCGATCACCCGGCCGAGCCGCTGCTGCGGATCGGACCGATTCCCCGGGACGAGCCCGGTCACCCCCGCTGAGGGGTTGCCCCGCAGAGCCGGCGTGCGCCGCACGCCGGCGCGCGTCCCCATGCCCCGAGAAAGGAGAGGAGCTTTCATGAATATTTTCGAACAGCACGAATCAGAGGTGCGTGGCTATTGCCGCAGCTTTCCGACGGTGTTCGCATCGGCCAAAGGCGCCTGGATGACCGACACCAACGGCCGCCGCTACCTGGATTTCTTCAGCGGTGCCGGCGTGCTGAACTACGGCCACAATCCCGATCGCCTCAAGCAGGCCCTGCTGGCTTACCTGATGCGCGACGGCATCACGCACACGCTGGACATGTACAGCGAGGCCAAGGCCGCCTTCATCGAGGGCTTCCAGCAAACCATCCTCGCACCGCGCCAACTGACCTACAAGCTGCAGTTTCCCGGCCCCACCGGCACCAATGCCGTCGAAGCGGCCCTGAAGCTGGCCCGCAAGGTCACCGGCCGTGAAACGGTGGTGAGCTTCACCAACGCCTTCCACGGCATGTCGCTGGGCTCGCTGTCGGTCACCGGCAACGGCTTCAAGCGCGCCGGCGCCGGCATTCCGCTGACCCACGCGGCCTTCATGCCGTTCGATGGCTACATGGGCGAGAACACGGACACGCTGGACTACCTGGAGTCCGTGCTGCTGGACAACGGCAGCGGCACCGAGCTGCCGGCTGCCGTGATCGTCGAAACCGTGCAGGCCGAGGGTGGCGTCAACGTCGCCAGTGCCGACTGGCTGCGCCGGCTGCGCGAGGTCACGCAACGCCACGGCATCGTGCTCATCGTCGACGACATCCAGGTGGGCTGCGGACGCACGGGGCACTTCTTCAGCTTCGAGGAAGCCGGCATCGTGCCGGACATCGTCACGCTGTCCAAATCACTCTCGGGCTACGGCCTGCCACTGGCGCTGGTGCTGATCCGGCCCGATCTGGACCAATGGGCACCCGGCGAGCACAACGGCACCTTCCGCGGGAACTGCCCCGCCTTTGTCACGGCCACGGCGGCGCTGGGGTACTGGCGCGATACCGGACTGCAGGAGGCAGTCGATCGCAAGTGCGCCCTGGTGCAGACGCATCTTGAACGCATGCTGCACCAGCACGGTGTCGAAGGCAGCGTGCGCGGCAGAGGCCTGATCCACGGCGTCGAGTTTGCAGACACGTCGCTGGCGTCCCGCATCTCGCAGGCCTGCTTCGAGCGCGGTCTGGTGATTGAAACCGCCGGCATCGAAGACCAGGTGCTCAAGCTGCTGCCCAGTCTGACCATCCGGGAAGACGAGCTCGCACATGGGCTCGACATCATCGATCAGGGTCTGCGCGCGGCCCTGAGCCAGGGGCTGCGCCAGGCTGCCTGAACCCGCCCGCCACCCCCATTCAACAAGGAACTCTCACATGATCGTCAAACATCTCAATGACATCCTGGGCACGGCCGCCGACGTCGATACGGAGGGCTGGACCAGCCGCCGCCTGATCTACAAGGACGCGGGCATGGGCTACTCGGTCAACGACACCATCATCAAGCCGGGTGCCGAGCTGGAAATGCATTACCGCAACCACCTGGAGACCGTGTACTGCATCGAAGGCGCTGGCGAGATCACCGACCTGGCCACCGGCGTCACCCACCCGATCAGCGTCGGCACCATCTACGCGCTCAACCAACACGACCACCACATCCTGCGCGCCAACAAGGGCACGCACATGCGCATGGTGTGCGTGTTCAACCCGCCGCTGACCGGACGCGAGGTGCACGACGAGACTGGCGCGTACGCGCTGAGCGACTGAAGACAAGGAGGGCCCCGACCATGATGCAAAGCACCGCCCACACCGCCCACGTCCGGGCGGACGACCGCTACCCTTCGCGCCACGCACCGGTGGCGCAAATCAGCCCGCGTCAGGATCCGGTGGTTCACGGCAAGACCGGCGAAGGACCGCTGACACAGCACCAGTTGCTGTTCTACGAAGACAACGGCTACCTCAGCTTCGACGCATTGCTGGACGAAGCCGACATCAGCGCCGCCCTGCAGGAACTGCACCGGCTGCGCCATGACGAGGCCACCAAGCGCATGGATGAAGCGGTGATTGAGCCCGACAGCCGCGAACTGCGCTCGATCTTTGCCGTGCACCGCTCCAGCGAGGTCCTGCACCGGCTGAGCCAACACCCCAGGCTGGTGGCAATCGCACGTCAGTTGCTCGGCGGCGATGTCTACATCCACCAGTCACGCGTCAACTACAAAGGGGGATTCCGGGGCAAGGAGTTCTACTGGCACTCCGACTTCGAGACCTGGCACGTCGAGGACGGCGTTCCGGCCATGCGCATGGTCAGCTGCTCGATCAGCCTGACCGCCAACACCCCGCACAACGGGCCACTGATGCTCATCCCGGGCTCGCACCAGCGCTACATTTCATGCGTGGGCGCAACGCCCGAGCAGCACTACAGGGATTCGCTGCGTCGCCAGGAAGTGGGCGTACCCGACGACGACAGCCTGACCCAGCTGGTCAACGACTTCGGCATCACAGCCCCCACGGGGCTGGCCGGCGCCGTGACCTTCTTCGAGTGCAACATCATGCACGGTTCGAACTCGAACATCACGCCCCTGCCGCGCAGCAACATTTTCATTGTCTACAACAGCGTGGACAACACCCCGGTGGCCCCCTTCTGTGGCCTGGCCCCGCGCCCCAACTTCATCGCCGAGCGACAGGACTTCACCCCCCTGCCGTACCCCGCGCCCCGCTGATACCACCACCGAGGAGTCATAGCCATGAAAGTCACACCGCAAACATCCCCCCTGCGTCGCGCCCTGGTGGCGCTGGCCGGCGCCTGTGCCCTGCTGGGTACCGGCATGGCACAGGCGCAGACCACGCTGGACAAGCTGCGCGAGCAGGGTTACATCCGCGTCGGCTTTGCCAACGAGTCACCCTACTCGTTCGCGACGGCCTCGGGCCAACTCACCGGCGAGTCGCCCACCGTGTTTCGCCACATCATGCAGAAGCTGGGCGTGAAAGAAGTGGACGGCGTTCTCACCGAATGGGGCGCGTTGATCCCAGGACTGCGTGCCGGCCGCTTCGATGCCATCGTGGCCTCGATGTACATCACACCCACTCGCTGCAAGCAGGTCATCTTCGCCAACCCCACCTACGGTATCGGCGAAGCACTGGTGGTGAAGAAAGGCAATCCGGAGGGCATCGACACCTACGACGACGCGGCGAAGAAAGGCGCCAAGATCGCCTTCGTTGCCGGCACGGCCGAGATCGAGCATGGCCGCATGGCCGGCATGAAGTGGGACCAGCAGGTCATCGTGCCCGACTTCGCCGCGGCGGTGGCCAATGTGAAGTCCGGCCGCACCGCCGCGGCCGCGTTCACCTCGTTGACGGCGCAAGACCTCGCCAGCAAGGACGACGCCATCGAGCGCGCCAAGCCCTTCACCTTCGAGCACGAGGGCAAGAGCTACCGCGGCGAAGGCTCATTCGCCTTCCGGCCCGACGACACCGCGCTGCGCGACGCAGTCAATGCCGAGCTGGCCCGGTTCATCGGCACGCCCGAGCACTTGGCGATGGTCAAGGAATTCGGCTTCGACGAATCCAACCTGCCCGAAAAAACGGCCGATCAGCACTGCGCCGGCGAGTAAGACGGAGCCGCCGTGGCGATGCCCCCCAAACTGACGCTGGCCCTCGTGGCAGGCACCCTGGCCTTCGCGGCCGGCCTGTACGTGGCCAGCCTGACCCCGCTGGGTGATCTGATACCCGAGCTGTTGCGCGGCGCCCAGGTCACGGCGGTGGTGGCCCTGGGCGGGTCGCTGTTCGCGCTGGCGATGGCACTGCTGGCCGGCCTGACCCGGTTGTACGGCCCCGCGCCGCTGCGCTGGCTCGCCTTCGCCTACATCGAAACCTTTCGCGGCACCTCGGCGCTGGTGCAACTGTTCTGGCTGTTCTTCGTTCTGCCACACTTCGGCATCACGCTCGCGCCCATGGCCGTCGGCATCATGGCGCTGGGCCTGAACGTGGGTGCCTACGGGGCCGAAGTGGTGCGTGGGGCCATCGGTTCGGTGGCCCAGGGGCAGTGGGAGGCCGCCACCGCACTGAACCTGAGCCGCGCCCAGACACTGCGCCGCATCGTGCTGCCTCAGGCCTTCGTGGCCATGATTCCCCCCTGGGGCAACCTGTTGATCGAGCTGCTCAAGGCCACCTCACTGGTCTCGCTCATCACGCTGTCCGACCTGGCCTTCAAGGCCCAGCAGCTCAACCAGAACACGCTGCGCACCGTGGAGATATTCGGCTCCGTGCTGCTGGTGTACCTGGCGATGTCCCTGCTCATCACCGCCGGCATGCGCTCGCTGGAGCGGCGCGCCTCCCGTGGCCTGCGCCGGGGCAAGGTGGCCTGAATGAAGATCTGGGACTGGGACTACGCCTGGGAAGTGCTGCCCATCCTGGCCGAAGCGTCGGTGGTGACGCTGCAGGCCACCCTGGCTGGCTTCTTGCTGGCGCTGGTGGTGGGCCTGCTGTTCGCCGTGGGTCGCATGACCGGTCCGGCATGGCTGCGCTGGTCGGTCACGGGGGTGGTGGAGTTTCTGCGTTCCACTCCCTTGCTGATCCAGATCTTCTTCCTGTACTACGTGATGCCCGAGTTCGGCATCACGCTCGACGCCATGCCGACGGGCGTGCTGGCCCTGGGCCTGCACTACGGTGCCTACTGTGCCGAGGTGTACCGTGCCGGGCTGGACAACGTGCCCCGGGGGCAGTGGGAAGCGGCCATCGCGCTCAACCTCTCGCCCTGGGTCACCTTCCGCCGCGTGATCCTGCCGCAGGCCATTCCGCCCATCGTGCCGGCACTGGGCAACTACCTGGTGGCCCTGTTCAAGGAAACGCCCCTGCTGTCGGTGATCGCGGTGCTGGAACTGATGCAGACCGCCAAGATCCTGGGCTCCGAGAGCTTCCAGTACACCGAGCCCATCACGCTGGTGGGCCTGTTTTTTCTGGCCTTCAGCCTCGTTTCGGCGGCACTGATCCGGCAGGTGGAAAAGGCACTGCAACCGCGCGCGGGGAGGCGCACATGAACAACAGGAACGACACGACGCCCGGGGCCGAGGACGCACCACCCATGGTGCGCTTTGCCGGCGTGACCAAGCGCTACGGCGACCTGGTCGTGCTCGACTCGCTCGACCTCGATGTGGCCGCACACGAAAAGGTTGCCATCATCGGGCCCTCCGGATCGGGCAAAACCACCGTGCTGCGCATGCTCATGACACTGGAGACCATCGACGATGGCACCATCTGGGTGGATGGCGAGCCATTGACGCACATGGAGCGGGGAGGTGCGCTGGTGCGCGCCGACCCCCAGCATCTGCGGCGGATGCGCGGCCACATCGGCATGGTGTTCCAGCACTTCAACCTGTTTCCCCACATGACGGCGCTGAAGAACTGCATGGAGGCGCCCATCACCGTCCTGGGTTTGAGCCGGGACGAGGCGCGCGAGCGCGCGGGCGAGTTGCTGTCGATGGTGGGCCTGGGCGACAAGCTCGATCACTATCCCTCGCAACTTTCGGGCGGCCAACAGCAGCGCGTGGCCATCGCACGGGCCCTGGCCATGCGCCCCAAGGTGATGCTGTTCGACGAGGTGACCTCGGCGCTGGACCCCGAACTGTGCGGCGAGGTGCTCAGCGTGATCCGGACGCTGGGCCGCGAACATCGGCTGACCATGCTCATGGTCACGCACCAGATGGGATTTGCGCGCGAGTTCGCCGACCGCGTGTGCTTCTTCGATCAGGGCCGCATCCTGGAACAGGGGCCTGCCGAGGCCTTCTTCGCCCAGCCCCGCGAGGCCCGCACGCAGCAGTTCCTGCGCGCGGTGATGGAAGCGGTCTGAGCGTCCCGCGGGGGTGCCGGTCAGGCCCGGGACTGGGCCGCGCCGGGCAGGCGCGCCGCCGCGGCCCAGCCCTCGCCCTGGAACCAGGCGCCGCCGTCGAGCGCGTCGCGCAGCATGGGCAGGGCATCCAGTCCCCAGAAGACCCGGCCATCGACCACCATGGCGGGCGTGCCGAACACGCCAGCGGCCATGGCCTCATCGGTGTTGGCGCGCAACTGCGCGCGAACCGGCTCGCTGTCGGCACCCGGCCATTCGCCGCCCCGCTCGGCCACGTGGTCGCGCAGCAGCCGCTCCAGGCCCTGCAGGCGCTCGGGTGATGCCGCATCGGCGCCGCCCTCCCAGACGTGGCGAAACAGCAGCCCGGTCACGTAGCGGCTGGTGTCGCCCGGCAGCGGGCTGCTCGCGGCGGCCAGCCCCAGCCGCAGCAGCGGCAGGGGATTGAACGGATGCGCCGCCGGCAGCTCCAGCACCGTCCCCTGCTGCTGCGCCAGCCATTGGGCATGGCGGAAGGTCCACTCCCGCTTGTCCGGAATTTCGGCCGGCCCCAGTTGTCCCCGCGCCTTGAGCAGACCGCCCAGGAACAAGGGCCGGTAGCGCACCCGCCCGCTCAGTCCCATCAGCGTCTGCGGCAGACGTTCGAAGGCCAGCCAGGCATACGGCGATATCGGGTCGTACCAGAAGGTGATGTCGTGTACGTGCCGCTGACCCATCGCCGTGTCTCCTTGTCCTGCGCCCACCCCGTCAGCTCCGCGCCGCCGGCATCTGCCGTGCCTCGATCCGCGCCCAGGCCTCCAGTCGCTCACGGTCGGTCAGGCGCGCCCAATCGGCGATTTCGTCGAGCGTGCGGTAACAGCCTCGGCACAGCCCGGTCTGCTCGTCCATCTGGCATACCGAAATGCAGGGCGACGGGACCTCCCCCGGCACATGGCGTGCGCGCGCATCGTCGAGGTTGATCAGGGGGCGCGGGCGCGGCGGCGCGGGGCTTCTGCGGCGGCCGAACAGTCTGTCGAACAAACCCATGGCACCGGCCCCCTCAGACCACAACCGTCACGTCGTGCACCGGCGCGCCCGTCAGGCGGCGCAGGTCATCGGGCGACAGCCGGAACACGCCGTGCGGATGCCCGGCCGCCGCCCAGATCGTGTCGAAGCGGAACAATTGCTCGTCAATCAGGGTCAGCGGTGGCTCGGCATGCGCCAGGGGCGACACGCCGCCGATCGAGAAGCCCGTCTTGGCCTTGACGAAATCGGCATCCGCCCGACCCAGCTTGCCACCCGCTTCGCCGCAGACGATGGCCTGCACCTTCTTCTCGTCCACCCGCAGGTCGCCGGAGGTGATGACCAGCACGGCGCGGTCGTCCGACTTGCGGCGGAAGATGATGCTCTTGGCGATCTGGCCAAGCGCCACGCCGAGCGCGTCGGCCGCCTGCTGGGCCGTGCGCGCCGCGTCGTCGAGCATGACCGGGACATGCGGATGGCCCAGCGCGGCCAGGGCATCGGCCACCCGGCGCACGCCCGGCGGCAGACTGGCCCGGGAAGGGGCAAATACAGATACGGTGTCACTCATAGGGTGGTGATGGTAGCTCGCGTTGCGTCAGGCTGCCGCCCGCTTGACCATGAACAGGCCGGCCCCCATGGCCATGAGGACGCCGCCGAAGACGCGGTTCTGGGCCCGCCGGGCGCGCGCCGTGGCCAGCCAGCGTTGCGCGCGCGAAGCCAGGAAGGCATAGCCGTGCATGACGATGACGTCGGTAACGATGGTGGTGGCCAGCAGAATGAGCAGTTGCCGCCACAGCGGCCGCGCCGGGTCGATGAACTGGGGCAGCACGGCCACCATGAACACGATGCCCTTGGGGTTGGTGACATTGGTGAGAAAACCCAGCAGCAGGCGCTCGCGCACGTCCGGCACGCCGGCCGGCACCGCATCGGCCGGACCGGGCTTCGGCGCCTCGCCCTGCGGCACCGGCGCCATCCACTGCCGCCAGCCCAGCCAGAGGAGATAGACCGCGCCCACGACCTTGACCACGGTGAAGGCGGTGGCCGAGGCCACCAGCAGCGCGCCCACGCCCAGACCGGCCACGAGCAGGACCGCCGCCAGCCCCAGTTGCAGGCCGGCGATGGTGGCACGGGTGGCGCGCACGCCATAGGCCAGTCCGTGCGTCATCGACAGCACGGCACCCGAGCCCGGCGACAAGGCGATGACCCAGGCAGCGGCAAGGTAGGCCAGCCAGACGTGCAGATCCATGATGACGGCAAGACGACGAAGATGTTCAGGCCGTCATGATGCCATCGCCGCCCGTGCCTTGCCGGCCCGGGGTTTCAGGCGCAGACCGCCGATGCCCGCTTGGCCAGCAGCGCACGGCCGACGCGTGATCCCGTGGGGCGACCGAGCTGCTCGCTGATCCAGGCACCGGTATCGACCAGGGCATCGAGGTCGATGCCGGTGTCAATGCCCATGCCGTGCAGCATGTAGACCACGTCTTCCGTGGCGACATTGCCGGTGGCGCCCTTGGCGTAGGGGCAGCCACCCAGACCGGCGACCGAGGACTGGAAGTTCCACACGCCCAGCTCCAGCGCGGCCAGGGTATTGGACAGCGCCTGGCCGTAGGTGTCGTGGAAATGCCCGCACACGTGGTCGATGTCGAAGTGCCGGAGAGCGGCCTCGAACGCGGCCCGCACCTGGCGCGGCGTGCCCACGCCGATGGTGTCGGCGACGTCCACGCGCTGCACGCCGATGCCTTTCATGAGACCGGCCAGATAGGCCACGCGCTCCGGGTCCACCTCGCCCTCGTAGGGACAGCCGACCGTGCAGCTCATGGCGCCGCGCACCCGGATGCCGGCCGCCAGCGCCACCTCGACCACGGGCGCGAAGCGTTCGATGCTCTCGGCGATCGAGCAGTTGATGTTCTTCTGGCTGAAGGCCTCGCTGGCGGCGCCGAAAACGACGATTTCGTCGGGCTTGTCCAGTGCCGCCGCCTCGTAGCCCTTCAGGTTGGGCGTGAGCACCGAATACAGCACGCCGGGCTGGCGCGTGATGCCGCTCATGACGGCATGGTTGTCGGCCATCTGCGGCACCCACTTGGGCGACACATAGCTGGTGACCTCGATCTCCTTCAGGCCGGCGGCCTGCAGGCGGTGCACCAACCCGATCTTGACCTCGGCGGACACGGGCTGCTTTTCGTTCTGCAGGCCGTCGCGCGGGCCGACATCGATGATCTTGACGTGGGTGGGGAGGTGCGGGTTCATCGGTGAGGTTCTCCTGAAAGTCGTTCGGCACTCAGTAGCCGCGCGCGGTATCGACGACGCCGGTCACGGCATCGCCGCGTTCGAGCGCACGGATCTTGCCGGCGATCTGCGCGATGCTTTCGTCGCGCAGCGTGCGCGCCGAGGTATGGGGTGTGATGGTGATCTTCGGGTGCTGCCAGAACGGGTGCCCCGCCGGCAGTGGCTCGGTTCGGAACACGTCGAGCGTGGCGCCGGCAATGTGGCCTTCGTCGATCAGCGCGAGCAGGTCTTCCTCGACCAGGTGCGCGCCGCGCGCCACGTTGATCACGTAGGCGCCCGCACGCAGGCGCGAGAGCGTGCCCCGGTTCATGATGCCCTGCGTCTCGGGCGTCAGCGGCAGCAGGTTGACGAGCACGCGCGTGGCGGCCAGAAATTCGTCGAAGCCTGAAGCGCCACTGAAGCTGCGCACACCCTCGATGGCCTTGGGCGAGCGGCTCCAGCCGAGCACCGGAAATTCGAACTGCGCCACCGTGCGCGCCACGCGCTCGCCCAGCACCCCCAGTCCCATCACACCGACGGGAAAATCCTCGCGCCGTGGGGGGTGGATGTAGCTCCAGTCGCCCTCGCGCATCCGGGCTTCGTACAGGTCCAGTCCCCGGAAATGGCGGATCAGCGCCTGGCTCACGTACTCGGCCATCTGCACCGCCATGCCCGCGTCATCCATCCGCACGACACGCAAGGACGGCGGCAGGCGCAGCTCCAGCAGGCGGTCCACACCGGCGCCGATGTTGAACACGGCCTTGAGCGCCGACTGTTCGTCGATGAACTGCTGCGGCGGCACCCAGACCACGGCGTAGTCCGCCGGCGGCGCGCCGGGCTCCCAGGCGCTGACCTCGACCCCGCCGTCGATGTCCTGCAAGGCGGCGGCCAGCCCCTGCAGCCAGGGCTCGGCCTTGATATTGGCACAGCAGAAAGCGATCTTCATGGGACACGAGCGTACCGCGCCTGGCCCATGCGCGTCGTCACTGCACCGAAAGCCTGAGCAGTTCCGCCCCCTCGACGACCTGGTCACCGGGCGCATACAGCAACTCGGTCACCGTGCCGTCGGCGGGCGCCGCGATGGTGTGTTCCATCTTCATCGCTTCCATCACCGCGAGCGCCTGGCCCTTTTTCACGGCATCGCCGGCCTGGACGGCGAAGGACACCACCTTGCCGGGCATCGGCGCGGTCAGGCGCCCACCCTCGGCCGCCGTCTCGCCCGCATGGGCGAGCGCATCGAGCTCGGTGATCACCGTGGCGCCCAGATCGCTGAACACGTGCACGGTTTCATCGCGCTGCCAGGTCTGCACCGTCAGGCGCCGGTCCTGGAACTGCAGGTCCAGCCGCGTGCCGCTGTCGGCCGGCAAGGGCCGGAACGCCAGCGGCCCGGCCTGATCGCCCACGCTCAGGTGCAGCGCGCCATCGGCCAGGTAGCTCAGTTGCACCGTCAGCGCCTCGCCCTGGAACTCGAAGTCGAAGCGGCGCCGCGTCAGGCCGAAGGGGCGCCAGCCGTCGGTGCGCGAGAACGGATCGGCCGTTTCACCGGCGCGCTCACGGACCAGGGTCTGCGCCACGGCCGCCGCCACGGCCAGCTCGCGGCCGACGCTCTCCTGCCGGAACAGGCTCGGCGCTTCGCGCTGGATGAGCGCGGTGTCGAGCCGGGCCTGCGCGAACGACGCGCTGCGCGCCACATGGCGCAGGAACTGCACGTTGGTCGCCAGGCCCACGATGTGCGTGTCGGCCAGCGCCGCGTCCAGCCGCGCCAGCGCCTGCTCGCGCGTGTCGCCGTGCACGATCAGCTTGGCGACCATGGAGTCGTAGAAGGGACTGATCGCGTCGCCCTCGCGCACGCCGTCGTCGAAGCGCACGGCCCCGGGCGTGAAGCCCGTGCAGGCCGGTTTGCGGTAGACGTCGAGCCGACCGGTGGCCGGCAGGAATTCGTTGTCCGGGTTTTCGGCACAGATGCGCGCCTCGATCGCGTGGCCCCGGATCGACAGCTCCTCCTGCCGCAGCGGCAGCGGCTCGCCGCTGGCCACCCGCAGTTGCCACTCCACCAGATCCAGGCCGGTGATGGCCTCGGTCACCGGGTGCTCGACCTGCAGGCGCGTGTTCATTTCCATGAAATAAAAGCGCATCTGCTCGGGATGGTCGTAACCGCCCGGCTGCTCGACGATGAATTCCACCGTGCCGGCACCCACATAGTTCACGGCCCTGGCCGCCGCCACCGCCGCCAGGCCCATGGCCTGGCGCAGCTCGGGCGTCATGCCCGGCGCCGGCGCCTCCTCCAGCACCTTCTGGTGGCGCCGCTGCACCGAGCAGTCGCGCTCGAACAGGTAGACGCAGTTGCCGTGCGTGTCACCGAAGACCTGGATCTCGATGTGGCGCGGGCGCTGCACGTATTTCTCGATCAGCACCGCTTCGCTGCCAAAGCTGTTGCGTGCCTCGCGCTGGCAACTGGCCAGGGCGGCAGCGAAGTCCTCGGCCTTCTCGACCGCACGCATGCCCTTGCCACCGCCGCCGGCGCTGGCCTTGATCAGCACCGGATAACCGATGCGGTCGGCCTCGTGCTTGAGCAGGTGCGGGTCCTGGTCGGCACCGTGGTAGCCCGGCACCAGCGGCACACCGGCCTGCTCCATCAGGCGCTTGGACTCGGCCTTCAGGCCCATGGCCTGGATGCTGGCGGCCGACGGACCGATGAACACCAGGCCGTTGGCCGCACAGGCCTCGGCAAAGGCCTCGTTCTCGCTCAGAAAGCCGTAGCCCGGATGGATGGCCTGCGCGCCGGTGGCCTTGGCCGCGGCGATGATGCGCTCCCACTGCAGGTAGCTGTCCCGGGGGGCGCTGCCACCGATGTGCACCGCCTCGTCGCAGGCGGCCACGTGCTTGGCATGGACATCGGCGTCGGAATACACGGCCACCGTGCGCACGCCCAGACGGCGGGCCGTGGCCGCCACACGGCAGGCGATTTCACCGCGGTTGGCGATCAGGATTTTCTTGAACATGGCAGGCTCTAGACAGGGGCAGACGAAAGGAAGGCGCGCAGACGACGCAGGGCGGCGCGCAGGAACTTGAACAGGAACCAGGTGACGATCCACATCAGGATCACCACGAAGACCAGCAGCACACCGAACAGCACGGGGTGGCTCGTGGCCAGCCACACCGCCGCCACGACCATGCCGTCCTCGGCCAGGCTCATGCCGACGTTGGAGAACGGCTCCGGCGAGGCGTTGATGGCCGCGCGCGTGCTGGTCTTGGCCGCCTGGCTGGTGGCGGCCAGCGTGCCGCCCATCAGCGCGGCGACCAGGGCCATGGTGGCGTTGTCGGCGCCGAACACGCCGGCGGCCAGCGCCGCGCCGGCCGGCACGCGGATCACGCTGTTGACGATGTCCCAGAGCGAATCCAGCCCCGGGATCTTGTCGGCGAAGAACTCGACGAACAGCAGCGCGCCACTGGTGGCCAGCACGGCCGGGTGCTGCAGCAGCGCCAGGCCCTGCGGCAGCTCGATCCCGCCGACGGCCCCCAGGGCGCCCACGAGGAACACCACCGCGTAGAGACGGAAACCGCTGGCCCAGCCCAGTGCCGCCGCCAGCGCCAGCAGGCCGGGCATGTCGAGGGCTTGCAGGGCCTGGTCCATGGGGATCAGGCGAGCCAGGATGGCTTGCGCTTTTGCAGGAAGGACTGCACGCCCTCGCGGCCCTCGTCGCTGGCGCGGATGTCGGCGATGCCTTCGACCGTCGCGGCGATCAGCGCCGCACCGATCTCGCGCTCGGCCACGTCCTGCACCAGCCGCTTGCACGCCCGCAGCGCGTTCGGGCTGGCGGCCAGGAAGGCCTTGACGAAGCCGTCCACCTTGACATCGAGCTCCTCGGTCGTCGCCGCCAGTTCGTGCACGAAGCCGATGCGCTGCGCCTCGGCGGCGCTGAAGCGTTCGGCGGTCAGGAAGTAGCGGTGCGCCGCGCGTGCGCCCATGGCGCGGATCACGTACGGGCTGATGGTGGCGGGGATGAGCCCCAGCCTGACCTCGCTCAGGCAGTAGGCCGCCGTCTCCAGGCTGACCACCACGTCGCATGCGGCCACCAGACCCGTGCCGCCCGCGTACACGTCGCCCTGCACGCGCGCGATCGTGGGCTTGGGGCACTCGTAGATGGTCCGCAGCATGGCCGCGAGTTCGCCGGCATCGGCCAGATTCTCCGCGCGGGTGTAGTCGGCCATGCGGCGCATCCAGTTCAGGTCGGCACCGGCGCAAAAGGCCGGACCTTCGGCAGCCAGCACCACGGCGCGCACGTCGTCCCGCGCACCGACCGATGCAAACGCGGCCTTGAGTTGCTGGATCACCTCGTCGTTGAAGGCGTTGCGCACCTCGGGGCGGGTAAGCGTGATGCGGGCGATGCGGTCGTGGACCGTCAGGGTCAGTGCGGAGCTCATGCCTTGGATTCCTCTTGCAGCAGGTAGACCAGGTCCAGTTCCGGGCTGGTGTGGCCGAGCGCGGTGAGCGCGGCGGTGACCTGGCCGCGGTGGTGGGTACCGTGGTTGAACACATGGGCCAGCGTGGCCGCGAAAGGCAGGCGCACCGCCTGGCCACGCATGTTGGTATAGCCCAGCGCGCCATCGAAGCGCTCGCCGGGCCAGGACGCGATCAGCGGCAGCCAGTTGGCCGCGCCACCCCTGAGCGCCTGCGCGAGCCGTCCGCGGTCGGGTTCGACCTCGGCGTTCAGCGCCACCGTGGGCGATGTGCCGCTGGCAAACCGCGGATACCAGAGCATGTGCTCGCCCACCAGCAGGTGGTTCAGCGTGCCGTGGATGCTCCCGAAGAACAGCCCCACGTCCTGGCGGTAGTCGGCGTCGGACACCGCTGCCACGGCATCGAGCAGGCGCTGTGTGGCCCAGACGTTGTAACGGGCCAGTTGCAGGAAGTGGGTGCGCGCGTCCATGCCCTCACATCCGGAACAGGCCGAACTTGGTCTCGGGAATGGGCGCGTTCAGCGCGGCGCTCAGGCCCAGCGCCAGCACGCGGCGCGTGTCGGCCGGGTCGATCACGCCGTCGTCCCACAGGCGCGCGGTGGCGTAGTAGGGGTGCCCCTGCACCTCGTACTGCTCCTTGATCGGCGCCTTGAAGGCAGCCTCCTCCTCGGCGCTCCAGCTACCGCCCCTGGCCTCGATGCCATCGCGCTTGACGGTGGCCAGCACGCTGGCGGCCTGCTCGCCGCCCATCACGCTGATGCGCGCGTTCGGCCACATCCAGAGGAAGCGCGGCGAATAGGCGCGGCCGCACATGCCGTAGTTGCCGGCACCGAAGCTGCCACCGATGATGACGGTGAACTTGGGCACCTGGGCCGTGGCCACGGCCGTCACCATCTTGGCCCCATTGCGCGCAATGCCTTCGTTCTCGTACTTGCGGCCGACCATGAAACCGGTGATGTTCTGCAGGAACACCAGCGGCGTCTTGCGCTGGCAGCACAGCTCGATGAAGTGCGCGCCCTTGAGTGCCGACTCGCTGAACAGGATGCCGTTGTTGGCGATGATGCCCACCGGCATGCCCTCGATGCGCGCGAAGCCGCACACCAGCGTGGTGCCGAAGCGCGCCTTGAACTCGTCGAACTCGGAGCCGTCAACGATGCGGGCGATGATCTCGCGCACGTCGAAGGGCTTGCGCGTGTCGGTCGGGATCACGCCGTAGAGCTCCTCGGCCGGGTACAGCGGCGCCACCGGATCGACCGTGGCGATCGGTGGTTCCTTGCGGGCGTTCAGGTTCCTCACCGCCTGGCGCGCCAGCGCGATGGCGTGCAGGTCGTTCTGCGCCAGGTGGTCGGCCACGCCCGAGAGGCGCGTGTGGACGTCGCCGCCGCCCAGGTCCTCGGCACTGACCACCTCGCCGGTGGCGGCCTTCACCAGCGGCGGGCCGCCCAGGAAGATGGTGCCCTGGTTCTTGACGATGATGGTCTCGTCGCTCATGGCCGGCACGTAGGCGCCGCCGGCGGTGCACGAGCCCATGACCACGGCGATCTGCGCGATGCCCTGCGCGCTCATGTTGGCCTGGTTGTAGAAGATGCGGCCGAAGTGGTCACGATCGGGGAAGACCTCGTCCTGGTTGGGCAGGTTGGCGCCGCCCGAGTCCACGAGGTAGATGCAGGGCAGGCGGTTCTGCTGCGCCACTTCCTGCGCGCGCAGGTGCTTCTTCACCGTCAGCGGGTAGTAGGTGCCGCCCTTCACCGTGGCGTCGTTGCAGACGATCATGCAGTCCACACCGCTGACGCGGCCGATGCCGGCGACGATGCCGGCGCAGGGCGCGGCACCGTGGTACATGCCGTGCGCGGCCAGCGGTGCCAGCTCCAGAAAGGGCGTGCCCGGATCGAGCAGCATCTGCACGCGCTCGCGCGGCAGCAGCTTGCCGCGCGCGGTGTGCTTGGCGCGTGCCGCCTCGCCGCCGCCCTGGGCCGCCTGGTCGATCTGTGCCTTCAGATCATCGACCAGCGCGCGCATGGCGGCCGCATTGGCCTGGAAATCGGCGGAACGGGCATTGAGCCGGGTGTCGAGAATGGTCATGGCGTGTCGGTAGGTCAGGCGGTCTTGGCTTCGGCCAGGCCCAGTTCTTCCTTCATCGCCTCGCGAATCCTGAACTTCTGGATCTTGCCGGTCACGGTCATGGGAAAGGCGTCAACGAACTTGATGTAGCGCGGCACCTTGTAGTGGGCGATCTGGCCCTTGCAGAAGGCGCGGATGTCCTCGTCCGTCAGCGCCTGGCCGGGCTTGGCGATGACCCAGGCGCACAGCTCCTCGCCGTACTTCGGGTCGGGCACGCCCACCACCTGCACGTCCTGCACCTTGGGGTGGCGATAAAGGAACTCCTCGATCTCGCGCGGGTAGACATTCTCGCCGCCGCGGATCACCATGTCCTTGATGCGGCCGACGATGTTGACGTAGCCCTCGTCATCCATGGTCGCCAGGTCGCCGGTGTGCATCCAGCCCTCGGCGTCGATGGCCTCGGCGGTGCGCGCCGGGTCATCCCAGTAGCCCTGCATCACGGAATAGCCGCGCGTGCACAGCTCGCCACGCTCGCCCACCGGCACGGTCTGGCCACTGTCGGGGTCGATGATCTTGACCTCCAGGTGCGGCTGCACCTGACCGACGGTCGAGACGCGCTTGTCCAGCGGCGTGTCGGTGCGGCTCTGGCAGCTCACGGGGCTGGTCTCGGTCATGCCGTAGGCAATGGTGACCTCCTGCATGTGCATCTCGGACTGCACGCGCTTCATCACCTCGATCGGGCACGGCGAGCCGGCCATGATGCCGGTGCGCAGCGTGGACAGGTCGAACGCCTGGAAGCGCGGGTGATCCAGCTCGGCGATGAACATCGTGGGCACGCCGTGCAGGCCGGTGCAGCGCTCGGCCTGCACGGCCTGCAGCACCGACAGCGGCTCGAAGGCGTCGTTGGGATAGACGATGCAGGCGCCGTGCGTGAGGCAGGCCAGGTTGCCCAGCACCATGCCGAAGCAGTGGTACAGCGGCACGGGAATGCACAGCCTGTCCTGCTCGGTCAGCTTCATGGCCTCGCCGATGAAAAAGCCATTGTTCAGAATGTTGCGGTGCGTCAGCGTGGCACCCTTGGGGAAGCCCGTGGTGCCGCTGGTGAACTGGATGTTGATGGGGTCGCGCGCCGTCAGCAGCCGCGCCACCGACGCCAGTTGCGCATCGGCCGGGTCGCCCGTCTTCATCAGGTCGGAAAAGCGCATGAAGCCGGCCTCGTCCTCGCCCTGGCCCTCGACGTCGATCCAGATCAGGTGCCGCAGTTGCGGCAGCCGCTCGGCACGCCACTCACCCGGCGCGGCCTGCGCCAGCTCGGGCGCCAGTTCACGCAGCATGCCGATGTAGTCGCTCGTCTTGAAGCGCGGCATGGTCACCAGCGCCCGGCATCCCACCTTGTTGAGGGCGTATTCGACCTCGGACACGCGGTAGGCCGGGTTGATGTTGACCAGCACCAGACCGGCCTTGGCCGTGGCCATCTGCATCAGCACCCATTCGGCGTTGTTGTGCGACCAGATACCGATGCGGTCGCCCGCTTTCAGCCCCAGGCCCAGCAAGGCACTGGCCAGCCGGTTGCTCTCGGTCTGCAACTGCCGGTAGGTGTAGCGGCGCTGCTGATGCAGCACCACCAGCGCCTCGCGCTCGGGGAAGCGCTCGACCATGTCATCGAAAAATGCGCCGATGGGTTGATCGATCAGCGGCAGGTTCGTGTCGCCACGGGCATAACTGTCGGTAAAGGTCGCCATGCGTGATGTCTCCTCGGAAACGCCTTGGCAATGTAGCGTTCCAGCGCATTGCCGAACAGGCAGGATACCCGCCCCACCGCCACGCAAGGCGTCAGCAAGGTTGCAAAATACGCCACCAACCCCCAAAATCTCCCGGCGATGCCTCCACGAACCAGTTCCCCGGCCGCGCGGACGCCGTTCGCCTTCGTTCAGAGCGTGATGACGGCCTACACGCGGCGCGGCATGGATGCCGCAGATGCGCTCGAGAAAGCACAGATTGCGCCAGATGCGCAGGGACGCTGGCCCGCGCGCGTATCGTCGCTGCAGTTCGAGCGCCTGTGCGCCGCGGCCATGCAGGAACTCGACGACGAGGCGCTGGGCTGGTTCTCCCGCCCGCTGCCCTGGGGCAGCTACGGCATGCTGGCGCGCGCCTCCATCAGCGCGCCGAACCTGCGTGTCGCCCTGCGGCGCTGGTGCCGGCACCACGGCCTGCTCACGCGAGACGTGGTGCTGACGCTGGACGAACGCGGTGACGCCAACGGCACGGCCAGCGTCACCGTGCACGAGCAGCGCGACATGGGGCCGCTGCGCGAGTTCGCGCTGATCTCGCTGCTGCGCAATGTGCACGGGCTCTCGTGCTGGCTGGTGGACTCGCACATCCCGCTGCGCGCGGCGGAATTTCCGGTGCCGCGTCCGCCGCATGCCGACGTGTACGGACCCCTGTTCCCGGGCCCGGTGCGCTTCGGCGAACCGCCGCGCGCCGCCCTGCGTTTTGACGTGGCCTACCTGGACCTGCCCTTGCGCCGCGACGACGCGGCACTGGCGCAGATGCTGCGGCGCGCCCTGCCGATCATGGTGCTGCCCTACCGGCGCGACCGCCTGCTGGCCCTGCGTGTGGGCCAGTTGCTGCGCCACGACCCGGCCCATGGCACGGAATCGCTGGCCGCCGCGCTGTCACTCTCGCCCCGCACGCTGCAACGGCAACTGGCCGCCGAAGGCACGTCGCTGCAGGCCCTCAAGGACGAGGCCCGGCGCGAACGCGCCATCGAGCTGCTGCAGCGCAGCCAGCGTCCCATCAAGCAGGTCGCGCTCGCCGCCGGCTTTCGCAACGAGAAAAGCTTCATCCGTGCGTTCAGGGGCTGGACGGGCCTTGCCCCCGGTGATGTTCGGCGCGCCGGCCCGGCGCGTGCCGGTCAGCACGCGGACCCGGTGCCGGACACCGGCCGCGACGACGGCGCGGTCGCCGGCAGCAACTGACCTGGCGTGGCGCCGAACAGGCGCCGGAACGCGGCGATGAAGGCCGAGGTGGAGTCGTAACCGCACCCAAGCCCGACCTCGGTCACGCTCTGGCCTGCCTGCAGCAGCGGCAGCGCCGCCATCAGGCGCGCCCGCTGGTACCACTGGCGAAAGCTCAGCTGCGTCTGCCGCTGGAACATGCGCCCCAGGGTGCGCACCGACACGCCGAGCCGTTGCGCCCAATCCTGCATCGACGCCGGCTCGTCGGGATGGTCCACCACCTGCTGGCACAGCCCCTGCAACCCGGCATCCGCCGGCCAGGGCAACTGCAGGTCGGCACGCGGCGCGGCATGGATCTGGTCCAGCATCACCTGCACGAAACGGCCGTGCGCGCCACGTTCGTCGTACTGCACGGGCATGTCGGCGAAGCGGCGGATCATCTCGCGCAGCAGGGGCGAAACCCCGATCACCCGGCATTCGGTGCCGGCCATCTCCAGCGCGGGCGTGTCGATGTACAGGCTGCGGATCTCGGTGTGCGGCGCGTTGGCCACCGTGTGCACCACCTGCGGCGGGATCAGGATCGCCCACTGCGGCGGCGCGATGAACAGGCCCTGTGCGGTGCGCACCTGCAGCACGCCCGCGCTGGCGTAGGAAAACTGCACCCACGGATGCGCATGCGCCACGGTGCGCGCACGCCGGCGCATCTGCTCGGCGCGCGCGTACACGGGCCGTGGCAGTGCGCCCAGCGCCGGGACCGGGCGGCGGGCGGTCCGGGGCGGCCGGTCTTCCGCCCGGCTTGGCGTATTCGCGATATTCGGCATGCAAATAGCGTTAGCAGGAAAATCCGCAGCGTACTACAGTGCCTGCCTTCGCGGCCTGGCCGCACCACGCATCGTTCACCCTTTCCCATGGCCCGCCCCCGCTTCCTGCCCGACAATTTCATGCTCATCCTGCTGGCGCTCATCGTGGCCGCCAGCGTCCTGCCGGTGCGCGGGGTCTATGCCGGGCACGCCGCCACGCTCACCAATGCGGCGATCGCGCTGCTGTTCTTCCTGCACGGTGCCAAGCTGCCCCTGCAGTCCGTGATCGCCGGCCTGGGCCACTGGCGGCTGCACTCGCTGGTGTTCGCCTGCACCTTCCTGCTGTTCCCCTTGCTGGCCGTGCTGCTCAAACCGGTGCTGCTGCCCCTGGTGGGCCCGGACCTGTACCGTGGCCTGCTCTATATGAGCGCCCTGCCCTCGACGGTGCAGTCGGCCATCGCCTTCACCTCGGTGGCGCGCGGCAACGTGCCTGCCGCGATCTGCGCCGCCGCCACCTCCAGCCTGCTGGGCGTGTTCGTCACGCCGCTGCTGGTGGTGCTGCTGCTCGGCCAGGCCGGCCATGGCCTGTCGATGGGCGACGCGGTGCTCAAGATCATGCTGCAACTGCTGCTGCCCTTCGTGCTCGGCCAGATCGCACGCCCCTGGATCGGCGCCTGGGTCGACCGCAACAAGTCGTGGCTCAAGCATGTGGACCAGTGGTCCATCTACCTGGTGGTGTACACCGCGTTCAGCAAGGCGGTGGTGGACGGCCTGTGGTCAAAGTTGCCCCTGGCGCAGCTCCTGCTGCTGGCGGCCGCGTGCGCGGGCCTGCTGTTCATCGTGCTGCAGTTGACCTGGCGATTGGGCAGGCGCCTGGGTTTTTCGCTGGAAGACCGCATCACGCTGCTGTTTGCCGGCTCCAAGAAGAGCCTGGCCACCGGCGTGCCCATGGCGCAGGTGCTGTTTGCCGGCTCGGCCATGGGCGCCGTGCTGCTGCCCATCATGGTGTTCCACCAGATCCAGCTGCTGGTGTGTGCCGTGCTCTCGAAGCGCTTCGCGGCCAGGCCGGCCGACTGAGTCCGGCCCCGACCGGGGCCGCACCACCAGCGGCCGGTGCGCCCCATGTTGGGCGCCCATGCACTGACAAGAGGCGAAGCCTGCGCTCCTGAATCAGAAGCGCAAACCTTTTGCTTCCATTTCCTGTCGGCGCCATGCCCGTGCCAACCTGGCATGGGCATTGCTTTTCTTCATCCAAAGATTTTTGGATCCATTGATGAAGAAAACCATGGCAAGACAGACACGCGACTTCGAACAGCCCGGGCGCTCGATGGCCCGCTCCACCCAGGGCATGGCCGCGACCTCGCACGCCGCCGCCACGCTGGCTGCCATCCAGACGCTGCAAAAAGGCGGCACCGCCATGGACGCGGCCGTGGCGGCCTGCGCCGTGCAGTGCGTCGTCGAACCGGGCTCGACCGGCATCGGCGGCGACTGCTTCGCGCTGTATGCCCCCGGTGGAAGCGACCGCATCCTCGCCTTCGACGGTTCGGGCCGCGCACCGCAGGCCGCGTCGGTGTCGGCGCTGCGGGCGGCCGGCGTGGACAGCATCGGGCGCTCGTCGCCGCACGCCATCACCGTACCCGGTGCGGTGGACGCCTGGTGCCAGTTGCTGCGCGATCACGGCGCCCTGCCACTGGCCGAGGTGCTCGCGCCGGCCATTGCCCTGGCCGAGCAGGGTTACGTGGTGGCCGAGCGCGCCGGCACCGACTGGGCACGGCAGACCGCCCTGCTGGCGGCCGACGAGAACGCGCGCCGCCACCTTCTGATCGATGGCCAGGCACCCGCCATCGGCAGCGTGCACCGCCAGCCGGCCCTGGCGCAGACCTTCCGGGCCATTGCGGCCGGTGGCCGCGACGCCTTCTACCGCGGACCGGTCGCGCAGGACATCGTGGACTACCTGCGCTCGCTCGGCGGCCTGCACACCCTCGATGACTTCGCCGCCTGCCAGGGCAACTATGTCGAACCCGTCAGCACCACGTTCGCCGGCCACCGCGTGCACGAGTGCCCGCCCGGCGGCCAGGGCGTGATCGCGCTGATGATGCTGCGGCTGCTCGAGGACATGCCGGCCGGCACCGACCCGCTCGATGCCGAGCGCCTGTTCCGTGAACTGGAGATCTGCCGCCTCGCGTATTCCGTGCGCGACGCCGTGCTCGGTGATCCGGCCGGCCACAGCGCCAGTGCCGACTGGCTGCTGTCGGACGAGCTCATCGGCCAGTTGCGCGCCCAGCTCCTCGATGGCGTGGTCAACAAGACCATCCCGGCCTTCGTGCCGCCCCCGCACAGCGACACCGTCTACATCACCGTGGTCGACAAGGACCGCAACTGCGCCAGTTTCATCAATTCGGTGTTCCACCCGTTCGGCAGCGGCCGCGTGTCGCCGGCCACCGGTGTGCTGCTGCACAACCGTGGCCAGAGCTTCAACCTCACCGAGGGACACCCGAACGCCATCGGTCCCGGCAAGCGGCCCATGCACACCATCATTCCGGGCATGGTCACGCGCGACGGGCGCGTGCGCTACAGCTTCGGCGTCATGGGTGGCCATTACCAGGCCATGGGCCACGCGTGGTTCCTCTCGCGCGTGCTCAAGGATGGCATGGACATGCAGTCGGCCATGGACCTGCCCCGCGTGTTCGCCAAGCCCGGTGGCTGGACGGTGGAGCATGAAGCCACGCTACCGGCGGCCACCGTGGACGCGTTGCGCGCCCGCGGCTATGAGATGGTGCCGCCCGACTGGGCCATCGGCGGCGCGCAGGCGATCGAGATCGACTGGGAGGCCGGCACGCTGACCGGCGCCTCCGACCACCGGAAGGACGGCTGTGCGCTTGGATACTGAACTCCAGCGGATGGCCGGCGAGCACCAGCTGTCGGCGGTGCAGGAGGCCTACGCCTTCATCGATGCCCGCATCCGCAGCGGCGTCTACGGCGCCGGGCAGCGGCTGGTGGCCGACGACATCGCGGCCGAACTGTCGATGAGCCGCATGCCGGTGCGCGAGGCTTTCCGCCGGCTGGCCAGCGACGGCGTGATCATGCTGCGCGCCAACCGCGGCGCCATCGTCTCCTCGCTCGGCGAGCAGGACATCCGGGAAGTGTTCGAGATGCGCGCGGTGCTTGAAGGGCTGGCGGCCGGCGTTGCCGCCACCCGCATGACGCCGTCGCAGATGCGCGACCTGGAGCGGCTGCTGGACCGCATGGAAGAGGCGAACCTGGAGCACCAGACCTGGGTCACCCGCCACCGCGCGTTCCACGAATACCTCACCGATCTGGCCGGCATGCCGCGCGTCAGCCGCCAGATCGCCGTGCTGCACACCGTCATCGAACCGTACATGCGCGATTGGGTTTCGCGCGAGGTCAACTCCATGCAATCGAGAAACTGCCACGAGCACATCATGGTGGCGCTGCGCCATGGCGACCGCGCGACCACGGAACAGGTCCTGCGCTCGCATGTGCTGTCCACGATCCCGCCGTTCGCCGGCAGCCTGATCCGGGAGGTGTGACGCCATGGCCTACTTCGAACAACTCGTGCTCAACGGCCTGCTCATGGGCGCCATCTATGCCCTGGCGGCCGTGGCCTACACCCTGGTCTACGGGGTGGTGAAGATGGTGAACTTCGCCTTTGGCGAACTGTTCATGCTCGGCGCCTTCCTGACCGCCACGCTGATGATGGACCAGGTCACGCTGTTCGGCCATGCCATGGCCATGCCCGGCATGGGCTTCGGCACCGCCGCCGCGCTGGCCATGGCCATGGTGGCGGCGCTCGGCGGCCTGATCGACCGGATCGCGTACAAGCCGCTGCGCAGCGCACCCCGCCTGGCACCGCTGATCACCTCGATCGCCGTGTCGGTGGTGCTGCAGAGCCTCGCGCAGGCCGCCTGGGGACCGGGTTCGCAGCTCTTCCCGGGCCAGCCCTTCGAGCACGTGCCGGCCATCGCCCTCGGCCCCGACCTGGTGATCGAAGGCACGGAATGGGTGGTCATGCTGGCCGCCGTCCTGGCCATGGTGGGCGTGCACCTGTTCGTGCACCGCACCGTGCTCGGTGGTGCCATGCGCGCCGCCGCCGTCGATCCCATGGCCGCTTCGCTGGTCGGCGTGCCGGTCAACCGGGTGGTCGGCGCCGCGTTCATGATCGGCTCGGCCCTGGCCGCGCTGGCCGGCCTGCTCTATGCGCAGACCTTCCAGTTCACCAGCGCCACCATGGGTTTCCTGCCCGGCCTGAAGGCGCTGACGGCGGCCGTGCTGGGTGGTATCGGCAGCGTGCCCGGCGCCGCCCTCGGCGGTCTGCTGCTGGGTCTGATCGAATCACTGGCCGCCGGCTACCTGCCCGAAGGGGCCGTGTACCAGGACGTGGTGAGCTTCGTGCTGCTGATCCTGCTGCTCGTGTTCCGCCCGCAAGGCCTGCTGGGCAAGAAGGAAATGAACAGCGCCGCCCCCGGCAGCCTGACCTCGGGTCGCGGTGTGCGGCCGGGCCGGACGATGGCCGCCGTGCTGGCCGGGATCGACCGCCTGTTCACCGCGGCCTGGCTGCAAAAGCCCAACGCCAAGCTGATCGTCCTGGCCGCGGCCGTGGTGCTGGGCCTGGCGGTGCCGTCGGACTACTGGCTCGGCATCTTCGTGATGGTGCTGATCTATGGCCTGCTGGCCACGGGCCTGAACGTGGTGGTGGGCTTCGCCGGCCTCCTGGACCTGGGCTTCGTTGCCTTCTGGGCCATCGGCGCGTACTTCACCTCCATCCTGTTCATCGACATCATCCAGCAGGCCTGGGGCCTGGATCCGTCGGCCTGGTGGTGGCTGCTGTACGTGAACCTGCTGGCTGGCGGCCTGGTCGCCGGACTGGCCGCGATGCTGATCGGCTATCCCACGCTGCGCGTGCGCGGTGACTACCTGGCCATCATGACGCTGGGCTTCGGCGAGATCATCCGCATCGTCGCCACCAACTGGGTCGGCTTCACCAACGGACCGATGGGCCTGCGCGGCATTCCCTCGCCCCAGCTGTTCGGCTGGGTGCTCGACACCCCGCGCTCGCAGTACTTCTTCGCCCTGGCGCTGGCCGTGATCATCGTCCTGTTCGTGAGCCGGCTCACACGCTCCTATGTGGGCCGCGCCTGGGTGGCCCTGCGCGAGAACGAAGAAGCGGCCGAGGCCATGGGCATCTCGGGCACGCGCTACAAGCTCATGGCCTACGCCTGCTCGGGCTTCGTCGGTGGCGTGGTCGGCGTGTTCTTCGCCCACTTCATGCGCTACATCAGCCCGGCCAACTTCACGCTGTTCGAAAACATCCTGATCCTGCTGCTGGTCGTGCTCGGTGGCCTGGGCACGCTGGCCGGCCCCTTCCTGGGTGCCGCGGTCTGGCTGCTGTTCCTGCAGTTGTCGATGCACATCCCGCTGGTCACCGAGTTCCCCGAACTGCGCTTTGCCCTGCTGGGCATCCTGCTGATCGCACTGGTGCTGTACCGCCCCGACGGTCTGGCGGGCAAGGCGCGCAGCCGACTGACGATGGGATGAGGACCTGAACCACCATGAACACCCTGCCAACCACCGCCATGCCGGACATCGCCCTGAAGGCGCGCGGACTGGGCGTCGTCTTCGGCGGCCTGACCGCCGTCGATGCCCTGGACCTCGACGTCATGGGTCACAGCATCCACGCCATCATCGGTCCCAATGGCGCCGGCAAGACCACGGCCGTCAATGCCCTCTCGGGCTTCCAGCCACCCACCCGGGGCCAGGTCTGGATCGGCAACGTCACCCGGGACCGCTGGACATCGCACCAGATGGCGCAGGCCGGCCTGGCGCGCACCTTCCAGAACATCCGCCTGTTCGGCGGCATGACCGTGCTCGAGACGGTGCTCGTCGGCGCCCACAAGCTGTTCCGCGGCTCGCTGCCCGCGCTGCTGTGGCGCTGCGCCACCGCCCGCGCCGAAGAGCAGCGCCAGGAGGAGCGCGCGCGCGAACTGATCCGCTTCGTCGGCCTGCCCGACGCCACCGTCGGCCAGCCGGCCCAGTCGCTTTCGTACGGCAACCAGCGACGCGTGGAGATCGCGCGCGCGCTCATGTCCGAGCCCGCCGTGCTGGTGCTGGATGAGCCCCTGGCCGGCATGAACGTCAGCGAGAAGGCCGAGGTCAGCGAACTGATCCGCGTCATCCGCCGCCAGGGCGTGGCGGTGCTCATGATCGAGCACGACATGGACGTGATCCGCAGCCTGGCCGAACGCGTCACGGTGATGCATCAGGGACGCAAGCTGACCGAAGGCAGCGCGACCGATGTCCTGTCCGATCCGCGCGTGCAGGACGCCTACCTGGGAAAAATGCAATGAGTACGCATCCTTACGAACTGCTGCGTGTCGAGCAGATGAGCGTCGCCTACGGCGAAGTCAAGGCCGTCAAGGGCGCGAGCCTGACCGTCGGCGCACACCAGATCGTCTCGCTGATCGGCAGCAACGGCGCCGGCAAGACCACGCTGCTGCGCGCGATCTCGGGCGTGTTGCCACTGCAGTCGGGCCGTGTCGAGTTCGGCGGCCAGGACATCACCCGCCTGCCCGTGCACACACGGGTGGGCCTGGGCCTGGCCCACGTGCCCGAAGGCCGCCACGTGTTCGGTCCGCTGAGCATCGTCGAAAACCTGCGCCTGGGCGCCTACGGCCACAGCGACAAGCCCGCCGTGCGCCGCCGCATGGAGGAGATGTTCGAGCTGTTCCCCATTCTGGCCGAGCGGCGCACGCAGCCGGCCGGCACGATGTCGGGCGGCGAGCAGCAGATGCTGGCCATCGCGCGCGCGCTGATGAGCAACCCCCGCCTGCTGATCCTGGACGAGCCGACCATGGGCCTGTCGCCCAAGATGATCGGCCTCGTGCTGGAGACCCTGGTCAGGATCCGCAGCCAGCAGATTCCCATCCTGCTGGTCGAGCAGAACACCGTCGAAGCCATCCGCATGGCCGACACCGTCTACGCGCTGCGCGTGGGCGAGATCGTCGCCAGCATGCCCGGCGCCGACGTGACCGAGGACGTGCTCAAGACCTTCTACCTCGGTTGACCCCTTTCGCCTTCCCGCTTTTTTCCCTTCGTTTTTTTCATCCCGCGTTCCCAAGGAATCACACATGCGCACATCTGCTTCGCTTCTCGCCGCCGCCCTCCTGGGTGCATCGCTGGGCGCCTCGGCGCAGGAGAAGGTCACCGTGGCCTTCACCGGCACGCTGACCGGCGACTTCGCCTCCTACGGGGTCACCGGCAAGCAGGGCTTTGATCTGGCCATCGAGGCCTACAACGCCCAAAAAGGGCCCCAGGTGGAGGTCACCGTGGTCGACGACCATGGCAACCCGGGTGACGCCGTGATGGCCGCCAACCGCTTCTGCGCCGACAAGAACATGTCGGCCGTGGTCGGCTACACCTTCAGCTCGGTCGCGCTGGCCGCCATGCCCATCCTGGACAAGTGCAAGCTGCCCGTGATCGGCACCGCCGTGACGAGCCCGCAACTGTCGGGCACCAGCCCCTACTTCCGCCGCGTGGCGCTCACCGATGCCACCCAGGGCAAGCTGATGGGCGAATACGTGGCCAAGACGCTGGGCCTCAAGAACATCTACCTGCTGTACCAGCAGGACGATTACGGCATCGGCGTGCAGCAGGCCTTCAAGGCGGCCTTCGAGGCCGCGGGTGGCAAGCTGATGGGCAACGATCCCTACATGCTCGGCACCAAGGACTTCCGCACCCTGCTCACCCGCGTCAAGAGCAAGAAGCCCGAAGGCATCTTCATCGCGGGCTTCTACACCGAGGCGGCCAGCCTGGTCGCCCAGGCCAAGGCGATGCGCATCAACGCGCGCATGCTGGCCAACGACGGCTCGCTCTCGCCCCAGCTGATGGCGCTGAGCAACGGCGCCGCCGAAGGCATGACCCTGTATGGCACCTTCGACCCCGGCGCCTCGACCGAGGCCTCGCCCGTGGCCGCCAGCTTCGTCAAGACCTTCGTGGCCAAGTACAAGACCGAACCGGACAGCTGGGCCGCACTGGGCTACGACGCCGGCCTGGCGCTGACCGCCGCCATCGACGCGGCCAAGACCCAGGGGGGCATCGACCGCGCCCGCCTGCATGCCCGGCTCGGCGCCCTCAGCGGCCTGCCCGGCGCCACCGGCCAGATCCAGTTCGAGCCCTCCGGCGACCGCAAGGCGTCCGTGCTGTTCTTCACCGTCCAGAACGGCAAGTTCACACTGGCCAAGTAAATCCTTCCGACAGAAAGCATCCACGACATGACCTGTGCCGCCACATCCGAGGGCCACTGCACGCAGACCCCGCAACCCTATGTCTGGACCGGCAAGCCGCTGGGCGAAGCCCGCAGCGCCCCGGGCAGCTTCTACACCTCGCAGGCCATCTTCGACGCCGAGATGGCCCATATCCACCTGAAGAACTGGATCTTCATCGGTCGCGCCGATCAGGTCGCCGAGCCCAACACCTACCTCGCCGTGGACACGGTGGGTGGGCCCGTGCTGCTCACACGCGACCAGCACGGCGAGCTGCATGCCTTCGCCAACTACTGCCGCCACCGGGGCGCGCAACTGGCCGAGGGTGCCGGACGCCGTCAGCGCCTGGTGTGTCCCTACCACGCCTGGAGCTTCGGCCTCGACGGCAGTCTGCTGCGTGCGCCCGGCATGGAGGAGGTGCCCCACTTCGATCACGCCAAGGAATCGCTGATTCCGATCCGCATGGAGCAGTGGGCCGGCAACGTGTTCATCAACTACGACGAATCCGCACCGGGCCTCATGGCACACATGGGCAACTTCCCCGATCTGTTCGCCACGCACCGGGTCGAGGACATGCGCTGGGTGTTCGGTGTCGAGATCCAGGCGGCCTGCAACTGGAAGATGCTGCTCGAGAACGCCATGGAGTCCTACCACACGGCCACCGTGCATGCCCGCACGGTCGGCGCGCAGACCAGCGTCACCTTCCAGGGTGAAGACAACTGGGCCGCGATCCAGGTGCAGTCCACCATGACCACGGCCGTGCTCGACAAGTCGGCACCGGCCCCCTTCCCGCAGATCGAGGGGCTGGACGAACAGGCCCGCAAAGGCACCTACTTCACGCTGCTGTACCCGACCATCCAGTTCGTGTTCGCGCAGGACTGCATGTGGTGGCTGGCCGTGCGGCCGGTGTCACCGGAACGCTCGGTGCTCAGCGTGGGCGGCTGTTTCCCCAAGGAATACGTCGAGATGCCGAACTTCCAGGAACTTGCCCAGCCGTATTTCACCCGCTGGGAAGCTGTGGCCAGGGAGGACGCCGGCATACTCGAACGACAGCAAAAAGGCGTAAGCTCCGTGCTGTTCAAACCCGGCCTGCTGTCGCCGCGCGACGACGTCGTCCACACCATGGGCGAATGGGTGCGCCAGCGCATCGGCATCGCGGCCTACAACGAACCGTTCTGAGCCATACACCATGTCCCATGACTATCCTTCGACCCAACTGCTGATCGCCAACGAGTGGGTCAACGCCGCCTCCGGGCGCACACGCGAGGTCCTCAATCCGGCCACGGGCGAGATCATCGGCGAGGTGGCGCATGCCGACACCGCCGACCTCGACCGCGCGCTGGAGGCCGCCTGGCAGGGTTTCACGCAGTGGAGCCGCATGAGCCCCCATGAGCGCTGTGCGATCATGCGCAAGGCCGCCGGTCTGCTGCGCGCCGACGCCGAGCGCACCGCACGCTGGCTCACGCTCGAACAGGGCAAGCCCCTGCGCGAGGCCCAGGGCGAGGTGGCCGCGGCCGCGGCCATCATCGAGTGGTTCGCCGAGGAGGGCCTGCGGCTGTACGGCCGCATCGTGCCGTCCCGCAACGCCAACGTGCAGCAATGGGTCACCAAGGAACCGATCGGCCCCGTGGCCGCGTTCACGCCCTGGAACTTCCCGATCAACCAGATCGTGCGCAAGCTCTGTGCGGCACTGGCCACGGGATGCTCGTTCCTCGTCAAGGCGGCCGAGGAGACCCCGGCGTCGGCCGCGGCGCTGATCGACGCCTTTGTGCGGGCGGGGGTGCCCGCCGGCACCGTCGGCCTGGTGTTCGGCGACCCGCAGGCGATCTCGTCCTACCTGATCCCCCATCCGGTGATCCGCAAGGTGTCGTTCACCGGGTCCACGGCCGTGGGCAAGCAGCTGGCGGCGCTGGCCGGCAGCCACATGAAGCGCGTCACCATGGAGTTGGGCGGCCATGCGCCGGTCATCGTCATGGACGATGCCGACGTCACGCACGCCGCCAGCACCATCGCCGCCGCCAAGTTCCGCAACGCCGGCCAGGTCTGCATCTCGCCGACCCGCCTGCTCGTGCACCGCCGGGTCAAGCAGGACTTCGTCCAGGCGCTGCTGGCGCACGTGCAGGGCCTGAACGTGGGCAACGGGCTGGACGAGAAGACCACCCTCGGCCCCCTGGCCCATGCGCGCCGGGTTGCCGCCATGGCACAGTTCGTGGACGATGCGCGTGCGCAAGGCGCCACCATCCTCACCGGCGGTGACCGGCTGGACGGGGCAGGCTACTTCTTTGCGCCCACGCTGGTGGACGACGTGCCGCGCGAGGCCGCGCTGTTCAACCAGGAACCCTTCGGTCCCATCGCCGGCATCTCGACCTTCGACACACTGGACGAGGCCGTGGCCGAAGCGAACCGTCTGCCCTACGGACTGGCGGCCTATGCGTTCACCTCGTCCTTCAGCCACGTGCACCGGCTCAGCCGCGAGGTGCGCGCCGGCATGCTGTGGATCAACCAGGGTGCGACACCATCGGCCGAGCTGCCCTTCGGCGGCATCCGCGACTCCGGCTACGGCAGCGAGGGCGGGCCGGAAGCCCTGGAAGCCTACGTCGACACCAAGGTCGTGTCCGTCACGGCGCGCTGAGGCCGGCGCCGGCCGCCAGCGCGGCGGCGATCTCGCCCATGTCGCGGAAAACCCGGGCCACGTCCAGCGACGCGAAGGCCCGCCCATGCCCGCCGGGGCAGTAGCCCCAGACCGTCGCACCGGCGGCCAGCCCCGCCTGGGCGCCGGTGGCGGTGTCCTCGATCACCAGACAGCGCGAGGGCGCCACACCCAGGTGCGCCGCGGCCGCGAGGTACACGTCCGGGTGCGGCTTGGAGCGCGGCAGGTCGTGCCCGCTGAAGATGCGGTCCCCGAAGTACGGCGCCATGCCGGCCATGCCGATCTGCATCACCACCTTGGCCTTGTCGGCACCGGACGCGCAGGCAATGCGGCCGCCGGCATGGCCGTGCGCGGCCACCACCGCCCGCAACGCCCCGGGGACGGGTTGCAGCTCGGCACGCAGACGTTCGTCACGCCGGGCATAGAAGGCGCGCATCCATGCCTCGGTCAGCGGCCGACCGGTGTGGTGCTCGATCAGGGCGCGCTGGTCGCGCACCGCGCGCCCGATGAAGTGGTGCTCGCACTCGGCCTGCGTCAGTGCCCAGCCGGCCTCGTTGAGCATGTCCCGCAGCACGCCGTTGGTGATCGGCTCGCTGTCCACCAGGACACCATCGCAGTCGAACAGCACCGCCTCGAACACCGTCCCGCTCCTCATGCAAACACCCCATCGACGTAATACCAGCGGCCGCCTTCGCGCACGAAGCGGCTGGTCTCATGCAACCGGTTTCCCCGGCCGCCCACGCGCGAGCGCGCCACGAACGCCACCGTGGCGTGGTCGGCATCCTGCACCTGAAAGTTCTTGACGGTCAGCCCCAGCCACTTCGTGCCGGGTTCCAGCGTCAGCCGGTCCGGACGCGTGTCGGGGTGCCAGGTGGCCAGCAGGTGGTCGGTGCGCCCCAGCACAAAGGCGCTGTAGCGCGAGCGCATCAGGCGCTCGGCATCGGGCGCCGGTTCGCCGGCGTCCAGAAAAGGCCCGCAGCAGCGCTCCAGGGAGACCGGCCGGCCTCTGGCATCGACCCGGCCGCAGGGACAAGGATTCATCGTCATGGGGCAATGTTAGCCGGGCCCTGCACGTCGCGACCGCCGGTGGTACGGTTGGAGGAAGCGGCCGCACAGGCTCGCGTTGTCGACCAGACTTTGATCTGACTTTTCCCCTTCCCGTGGAGCACCTTGCATGACCGATCTGTCCCGTTTCCCCGTCACCCACAAATGGCCTGCGCAGCACCCCGACCGCCTGCAGGTGTACAGCCTGCCCACCCCCAACGGCGTCAAGGTCACCATCCTGCTGGAGGAGCTGGGCCTGCCCTATGAGGCCCACCGCGTGGGTTTCGACACCAATGCCCAGCTCTCGCCCGAGTTCCTCTCGCTCAACCCCAACAACAAGATCCCGGCCATCCTCGACCCCGACGGCCCGGGCGGCCAGCCCCTGCCGCTGTTCGAGTCCGGTGCCATCCTGATCTACCTGGCCGAGAAGACCGGCCGCTTCCTGCCCGCCGACCCGGCCGCGCGCTACCAGACCATCCAGTGGGTGATGTTCCAGATGGGCGGGATCGGCCCGATGTTCGGTCAGCTCGGTTTCTTCCACAAGTTCGCCGGCAAGGACATCGAGGACAAGCGGCCGCGCGACCGCTACGCCGCCGAGTCGCGCCGCCTGCTGGGTGTGCTCGATCGCCATCTCAAGGGCAAGGACTGGATCATGGGCAGCGACTACACCATCGCCGACATCGCCACCTTCCCCTGGGTGCGCAACCTCGTGGGCTTCTACGGCGCCGGCGATCTGGTCGGCTTCCAGGACTTCCCCGAGGTCGACCGCGTGCTGCAGGCCTTCCTCGCCCGCCCGGCCGTGCAGCGCGGCCTGACGATTCCCGGCTGAGCGCCGTGGTGAAGGTGGAGTGACTTCAGCCCCAGCGCCCACGGAACCGGCTATGCCGGGCCGTAGGGCGCGTCCCCCCTCGCAGCACCGCGCAGCGGTGCATGACAGAGGGGGGAAGCGGCGCCAGCCGCGCAGGGGGGTCTTCCCTATCGTCTCCAGAAGGCGCTCGTGAACAGCACCAGGAAGGTCAGCAACTCCAGCCGTCCGAGCACCATCGAAAAACTCAGGATGTTCAGTTGCAGGCCGCTGAGCACCCCGAAGTGGCTCGCAGGCCCCACCTGCCCCAGGCCGGGGCCGATGTTGTTGAGGGTGGCCACCACGGCCGAGAAGCCCGTCACGATGTCCAGCCCGGTGAACAGCAGCAGCATCGTCAGCCCCATGGTGGCCGCGCCGTAGATGAGCATGAACCCGAGCACCGTGGCCATCACCTGCGGCGGCACCACCTGCCCGCCCAGCGTCACCGGATTGACCACGCGCGGATGCACGATGCGCACCAGCTCGCGCCGCGCCTGCTTCACGAGCAGCAGCATGCGCACGAGCTTGATGCCGCCGCCGGTCGATCCCGCGCACGAGACGAACGTGCCCAGGAACATCATCAGCACCGGCGCAAACACCGGCCATTGGCCATAGTCGGTGGTGGTGAAGCCCGTGGTGGTGGCCACCGAGATCACATGGAACGCGCTCTGCCGCAGGGCATCGACCGGGTCGGCATACACCTCGTGCACCAGCAGCAGGACGGCCACCAGCCCCACCGACAGCGCCAGGATCGTCACATAGGAGCGGATCTCGCGGTCGCGCGTGAGCGGCCGCAGGGTGCGGTTGCGCAGCACGATGAAGTAGCGCACGAAGCTGATGCCCGAGATCGCCATGAAGAACATGGACACGACCTCGACCCGCTCGGAGCGGAAAAAGCCCAGGCTCGCATCGTGTGACGAGAAACCGCCCAGGCCCATGGTGGTGCACGAGTGCATGAAGGCATCGGCCCAGCCCATGCCGGCCCAGCGGTAGGCCAGCAGGCAGGCCGCCGACAGCAGGAAATACACGGCCCACAGGCCCCGCGCCGTCTGCGCGATGCGCGGCGTGAAACGCGTGTCCTTCATCGGCCCCGGGGTCTCGGCCTTGTACAGCTGCACCCCGCCCAGGCCCAGCAGCGGCAGCACCGCCACCACCAGCAGCATGATGCCCAGGCCACCGATCAGTTGCAGGAAGCAGCGCCAGATGTTGACCGACACCGGCAAGGCATCGAGGCCGGCCAGCGCCGTCGCGCCGGTGCCCGTCAGCGCGCTCATGGCTTCGAAATAGGCCTGGCTCCAGGTGATGCCGGGCACGGTGAACATGAGCGGCACCGCCGAAAACGCCGGCAGCAGCAGCCACACCATGTTCACCAGCAGGAAGCCGTCCTTGGGCAGCAGCTCGCGCTGGTGCTCGCGCGTCGCCGCCCAGGCCAGCGCACCGCAGATGAGCGCCAGGGCGAACGCGGCCTCCCAGACAAAACGGTAGCCCTCCTGGTCCTCGAACCAGGCCCAGCCCAGCGGCATCAGGAAGGCGAACGAGAACGCCATCAGCACGCGCGAGAACACGTGGAGAGCGGGCAGGATGCTGATCATGCTCAGCCGAAGAACGTGGCCCCGACCTGGAACAGGCGCTCGACGTCACGCACCTGCCGCTTGTCCGGGATGAACATGATGAGGTGGTCGTCGGCCTCGATCAGGGTGTCGTGATGGGGCATCAGCACCTCCGAGTCCTTGCCTTCCCCGCGCACGATCGCACCCAGCCGCGTGCCCGGCGGCAGCTTGATCTCCTCGACGCGCCGCCCCACCAGTTTCGAGGTCTTGACGTCGCCACGCGCCACACCCTCCAGGGCCTCGGCCGCACCACGCCGCAGGCTGTGCACGGCCGCCACGTCGCCGCGGCGCAGGTGCGCCAGCAGCTCGCCGATCACGGTCTGTGCCGGCGACACCGCGATGTCGATGGTGCTGCCCTGCATCATGTCGGCATAGGCGCGCCGGTTGATCAGCGACAGCACCCGGTTGGCCCCCATGCGCTTGGCCAGCATGGCCGAGAGAATGTTGTCCTCGTCGTCGTTGGTCAAAGCCAGGAACATGTCCATCTCGCCCACGTTTTCCTCGAACAGCAGGTCCTCGTCGGCACCATCGCCCTGCAGCACCAGCACGTCCGAGGGCAGCTGGCTGGCCAGGTACTCGCAGCGCGTCCGGTCGCGCTCGATGATCTTCACCTCGCACTGCCCGACCAGGCTGCGCGCCAGGCGCAGGCCGACGCGCCCGCCCCCGGCGATCATCACCCGCTGCACCGGCTTGTTCACCGGGTGGATGGCGGCCAGCACCTGGCGGATGCGGCGCGTGTCGGCCAGCACGAACACCTCGTCACCGGGCAGGATGCGCGCGTTCGGCGAGGCCTCCATCTCGGTGTCGAGCCGGTACAGGGCCACGATCCGCATCGGCGCGTGCGGGAAGCGCTCGCGCAGCTCGCCGATGGTGTGCCCCACCACCTTGCCGCCGGCGGCGGCACGCACCACGATCAGCGCGGCGCGTTGCTGCGAGAACTCCACCACCTGCAGCGCCTCGGGGTAGTTGATGAGCTTGTGGATGTAGCGGGTGACCGACTCCTCCGGGCAGATCACGCGGTCCACCGCGAACCCGTTTCGGCCCAGCAGGCCGTCGTCGCTGGTGAATTCGGGCGAGCGCAGGCGGGCGATGGTCGTCGGCACGCTGAACACGTCGTGTGCCACCTTGCTGACCACCAGGTTCACCTCGTCGGCCGCGGCGCAGGCGATCAGCATGTCGGCGTCGCGCGCGCCGGCCTCCTGCAGCACCGAGGGCTGGACGCCGTTGCCGACCACCCCCCGCAGATCGAGCTTTTCCTCCAGCAGGCGCAGGCGCGCCGGGTCCTGGTCGATGACCGTGATGTCGTTCTGCTCGGAAACGAGGCTCTCGGCCACGCTCTCGCCGACCCGGCCCGCACCCAGGATGATGATCTTCATGCGAAGAATTATCGCCCCGGCGGCGCCGCTGCGTGGTGGCGCCGGACGCACACGCGCCGGCCCGGAACCGCCGGCCTACAGTCCCCGCGCAATGATGATCTTCTGCACGTCGCTGGTGCCCTCGTAGATCTGGCACACGCGCACGTCGCGCCAGATGCGCTCCAGCGGGAAGTCGTTCACGTAGCCGTAGCCCCCCAGGGTCTGGATGGCGGCCGAGCAGACCTGTTCGGCCACCTCGCTGGCGAACAGCTTGGCCATGGCCGCCTCCTGGAGACAGGGCCGGCCGGCGTCGCGCAGCGCGGCGGCATGCCAGATGAGCTGGCGTGCCGCCTCCAGCCGGGTCGCGCACTCGGCGAGCCGGAACGACACCGCCTGGTGGTTGAAGATGGCCGTACCGAAGCTCTGGCGTTCCTTGGCGTAGCCGATGGCGACCTCGAGCGCGCTGCGCGCCATGCCCACGCTTTGCGCGGCGATGCCGATGCGCCCGCCTTCGAGCGAGGACAGCGCGATCCGGTAGCCCTCGCCCTCCTCGCCGATCCGGTTCTCCACCGGGACACGGCAGTTCTCCAGCCGGATCTGCGCCGTGTCGCTGCTGTGCTGGCCCACCTTGTCCTCGAGCCGATCGACGTGCCAGCCCGGGTTGTCCGTCGGCACCAGGAAGGCGCTCATGCCCTTCTTGCCCGCGCCCTTGTCGGTCACGGCGATCACCACCGCGGCCTGGCCGTTCTGGCCACTGGTGATGAACTGCTTGACGCCGTTGATGACGTACGCGTCGCCCTCGCGCACCGCCGTGGTCCGCAGGCCCGAGGCGTCGGAGCCCACGTGTGGCTCGGTCAGGCAGAAGGCGCCGAGGATGTCACCGCGCGCGGCCGGCACCAGCCAGCGCTGCTGCTGCGCGGGGGTGCCGTACTTCAGCAGGATGGCGTTGTACGGGCAATTGGTCACACTGATCGCGGTGCTGGTGCCGCCGTCACCGGCCGCAATCTCCTCCAGCACCAGCGCCAGCGTCAGGTAGTCCAGCCCGGCGCCGCCCAGTTCCTCGGGCACGCAGATGCCGTAGGCGCCGAGCGCGGCCAGCCCCTGGTGCGCCGCCTTCGGAAAGGTGTGCTCGCGGTCCCAGCGTGGCGCGTGGGGCCACAGCTGCTCCTGGGCGAACGCGCGCACGGCGTCGCGGATCATGATCTGGTCCTCGTTCAACAGCATCTCGGTTTCTCCTGCGTTGTGGGTCGTCGTGCCGGTCTCACCAGCTCTCGGCCCGGCGGCCGTCATGGTGGATCAGGCGGCCGTTGTCATCGGCCGACACGCCGGCCAGCACCTGCCGCATGCCCTGCACGCTCTGCTGCACCGTCAGTGGCGCCGACGCGCCGCCCATGTCGGTCTGCACCCAGCCCGGATCCAGCAGCACCAGACGCGCGCCCGGGTAGTCGAATCGCGCACTGGACACGGCCATGTTCACCGCCGCCTTGCTCACCCGGTACAGCCACGCGCTGCTGCCGGGCACCGGCCCGATCAGGCTCATGGAACTGGAAATGGCGGCGAACACCCCACCCGCCGCCTGCACCATGGGCATCACCTGCGGCAGCGCCTGCATCAGCCCGAGCACATTCGTGTGCATCAGGCGGTCGAACGCCTGCTGCGTGGGCGGCGTCGTGGCGTGGCCGCGGTCGATCACGCCGGACACATAGAGCGCCACGTCCAGTTTCTCGCCGTCGAGTTGCCACGCCAGACCGCTCACGCTGGCCGGCTGCGCCACGTCCAGGCGCAACGGCTGCGCCCCCAGCGCCTGCAAGCGCTCCAGCCCGGCGTCATCGCGCGCCGTCGCGAGCACGCGCACGCCAGCCTCGCGGTACTGGCGCACGAACTCCAGACCGATGCCGCGCGAGGCACCGATGATCAGCACGTTGCTCATGGTCGCGCCTTACACCAGCTCGATGGCCATGGCCGTGGCCTCGCCACCGCCGATGCACAGTGTGGCCACGCCCTTGCGGCCACCACGTGCCTGCAGCGCATGCAGCAGCGTCACCAGGATGCGCGCGCCGCTGGCGCCGATCGGGTGGCCCAGCGCGCAGGCACCGCCGTTGACGTTGACCTTCTCGTGCGGCACACCGAGGTCGGCCATCAGTGCCATCGGCACCACGGCAAAGGCCTCGTTGACCTCCCACAGATCCACGTCGGCCACGGCCCAGCCGGTCTTCTTCAGCAGCTTCTCGGTGGCGAACACGGGCGCCGTGGTGAACCAGTTGGGCGCCTGTGCGTGCGTGGCGTGGCCGACGATGCGCGCCAGCGGCCTGAGCCCCTGCGCCTGCGCCGTGGCGGCGCGCATCAGCACCAGAGCGGCCGCGCCGTCGTTGATGGACGAGCTGGAAGCGGCGGTGATGGTGCCGTCCTTCTTGAAGGCCGGGCGCAGCGTCGGGATCTTGTCGAGCCTGGCCTTGCCCGGCCCTTCGTCCACGGCCACCACGCGCTCGCCGCCGCGCTCCTTCACGGTCACCGGCACGATCTCGGCCGCGAAGGCACCGCTGGCGGTCGCCGCCTGGGCGCGCTGCACCGACGCGATGGCAAAGGCGTCCTGTTGCTCGCGTGTGAACTGGTACTTGGCGGCGCAGTCCTCACCGAAGGTGCCCATGCTGCGGCCCGGTTCGTAGGCGTCTTCCAGGCCGTCCAGCATCATGTGGTCGAAGATGCGGTCATGCCCCATGCGGTAGCCGCCACGGCCCTTGAGCATCAGGTAAGGGGCATTCGTCATGCTCTCCATGCCGCCGGCCACCATCACCTCGGCGCTGCCGGCCCGCAGCATGTCGTGCGCCAGCATCGTGGCCTTCATGCCCGAGCCGCACATCTTGGACAGCGTCACCGCGCCGGCCGACAGCGGCAGCCCGGCCTTGAGTGCGGCCTGCCGCGCCGGCGCCTGGCCCTGCCCCGCCATCAGACAGTTGCCGAACAGCACCTCGTCCACCTGCCCGGGTTCGACACCCGCCCGCTCGATGGCCGCCCGGATCGCCACACCACCGAGGTCGTGGGCCGACAGGCTGGCGAAGTCGCTCTGGAACGCGCCCATGGGCGTGCGCGCGGCGCCGACGATGACGATGGTTTCCGGGGATGTCTGGCTCATGGGAAGTCTCCGTTTGCAAAGTGAAAGGAAAGCGGGAAATGGATTCAGGCCGTGGCGCCCTGGCGGGTCTCGACACGAAAGCGCCGGGCCTGGTCGTAGGGGAAGACATCGTGCAGATAGCCCTGCGCGATGCGCCGCTGGTGCTGCTGCCAGAACGCCGGATCGAGCAGGTCGGCATGGTGCGCCATGAACACCTCGCGCACCAGGGGGTGGCCCAGCAGGAACGGCGCGAAGGTCTCGGGAAACACGTCGTGCGGGCCAACCGGGTACCAGACCTCGCCCGAGAGTTCGTCCTCCTCGCAGCGTGGCGCCGGCACGGCGCGGAAGCAGCAGTCGGTCACATACTCGATTTCATCGTAGTCATAGAACACGACCTTGCCCTGGCGCGTGATGCCGAAGTTCTTCCACAGCATGTCGCCCGGGAAGATGTTGGCGGCCACCATGTCCTTGATGGCGTTGCCGTAGTCCACCACCACACGCCGCAACTGCTCGCGGGCGCGCCGCTGCGCCACGCCGTCGGCGCCGCCCTGCAGGGTATCGAGCAGCTCCTGCAGGTAGAGGTTGAGCGGGATCATGCGCCGCTCGATGTAGACATGCCGCAGGATCACCTCGTTGCGGCCGTCACCGTCGCGGTCGCTGATCTCCAGCTGGCTCGGCGCGTAGCGCCGGATCTCCTCGATCAGCTCGTCGCTGAAGCGCTCGCGCGGGAAGGCCACGAGCGAGAACTCCAGCGTGTCGGCCATGCGGCCGACGCGGTCATGGCGCTTGACCAACTGGTATTTGGCGCGCACCTGTTCGCGCGTGGTCTCCTTGGGCGGCGGGAACACGTCGCGGATGATCTTGAACACGAACGGAAAGCTCGGCAGATCGAACACCAGCATCACCAGGCCCCTGATGCCGGGGGCGATGCGGAAGCGGTCGGTGGAATGCCGCATGTGGAACAGGAGGTCGCGGTAGAACAGGGTCTTGCCCTGCTTGGCCAGGCCCAGTGCGCTGTACAGTTCGGCGCGCGGCTTGCGCGGCATCAGGTGGCGCAGGAACTGCACGTAAGCGCTGGGCACCTCCATGTCGACCATGAAGTGGGCGCGCGCGAACGCGAACAGCATCAGCAGATCGTCCTCGCCGAACAGCGCCGCGTCCACAAACAGGCGCCCCCGGTCGTTGTGCAGGATGGCCAGGGCAAACGGCACCTCCTGCACGCCGTTGAGAATGCGCCCGATCACGTAGGCCGCCTTGTTGCGGAAGAACAGGCCCGAGAGCGCCTGGAACTGGCAGTTGGAGCGCAGCCGACCGTGGTCGAAATGCTGCTTCATCGCGCCGAGCACGAGGGCTGCGTCGCGGTCCAGGTCCTCGAAGGGCACGTGCAGGTCGAAGTCCGCCAGCAGGCGCCGCACGTCGGCCAGCATGCTCCCGGATGTGGGGTAGTAGCAGCGGTAGGTGGGTGGCGCACGCGGTTCGTCGTTCTCGATGTACTCGGTCGAGATGGCCGGACGCACGAAGATGAAGTCGTTGTGGAAGTAGTCGCGCCGCAGGATCTTGGTCGTGACCGAGTTGAAGAAGGTCTCGGCCAGTTCGGGCTGGTGGTGATTGACCAGCAATCCGATGTAGTGCAGCTTGACCTGCTCCCACACCGGCATCGGCTGCCGGTCGGCGGCGAACTCCCTGGTCAGCCGATTGACGCACTCCTTGACGCGCAGGTCGTAGAACTCGATACGTTCACGCTGCGCGCGCTGCTGGCCGGCCCAGTCGCGCGTCTCGAAGCGGTGTCTGGCGCGTGCCGTCTCGGCACGGAACAGACGGTAGTGGCGGTTGAATCCGTCCAGCATCGCCCGGGCGATATCGAAGGCGACACCGGAATCCAGGCGCTGCGGGAACATGGATCGTCTCGCAGGGAAAGCCCGGCCCTGCCGTCAGCCGCGCTGGCGCTCGGCCACCATCGCCACGGCCCGCTGGTGGATCTCATGCAGACCGCCGACACCCGGCACGGTCATCTGCAGATTGGTGATGTGGCCGTTCTGCAGGCTGTAGCACCAGCCGTGCAGGGTCACGCTCTGGCCCCGGGCCCAGGCATCCTGCATCACCGTGCTCTGCGCCACGTTGACGACCTGCTCGATGGCATTGAGCTCGCACAGCACGTCATGGCGCCACTGCACCGGCGTCGCCTTGAGCAGGGCATAGTGCTTGTCGCGCACGTCACGCACATGCCGGGTCCAGTTGTCCACCAGGCCCAGGCGCAGGCCCTCCAGCGCCGCCAGCACCCCGCCGCAGCCGTAGTGCCCCACCACCATCAGGTGCTCGACCTTGAGCTGGTCCACCGCGTACTGGATGGTGGACAGGCAATTCAGGTCGCTGGGCACCACCACGTTGGCCACGTTGCGGTGCACGAACACCTCGCCCGGCTCCAGACCCGTGATCTGGTTGGCCGGCACCCGGCTGTCGGAGCAGCCAATCCACATGTACCTGGGGTTTTGCTGCGCCAGCAGCCCGGTGAAAAACCCCGGGCGTTCGCGCTCCATCCGGTCGGCCCACTCCCGGTTGTGGACAAACAGATCGTCGATGGAGGTCGTTCTCATGAGGTGTTCCTTGGCTGCCGGCGTATCGCCGATGGTGGGCAGGGCAGGCCGCGGCCGCTCAGCAGGTCTCCGCGAACAGTTCGCGGCCGATCAGCATGCGGCGGATTTCACTGGTACCCGCGCCGATTTCGTAGAGTTTCGCATCTCTCCACAGGCGGCCCAGCGGGTACTCGTTGATATACCCATTGCCGCCATGGATCTGCAGCCCCTCGCCGGCCATCCAGGTCGCTTTCTCCGCGCACCACAGGATCACCGAGGCGCAGTCCTTGCGCACCTGGCGCACGTGATCGGTACCCAGCAGGTCGAGGTTCTTGGCCACCGTGTAGGCAAAGCTGCGCGCCGCCTGCAGCACGGTGTACATGTCGGCCACCTTGCCCTGGATGAGCTGGAACTCGCCGATGCTCTGGCCGAACTGCTTGCGGTCGTGGATGTAGGGGACCACGTTGTCCATCACCGCCTGCATGATGCCCAGCGGACCGCCGGTGAGCACGGCGCGCTCGTAGTCCAGCCCGCTCATCAGCACCTTGGCGCCCATGTTCAGGCCGCCCAGGATGTTTTCCTCGGGCACTTCCACGTCCTGGAACACCAGTTCGCCCGTATGGCTGCCGCGCATGCCCAGCTTGTCGAGCTTTTGCGCGATGGAAAAGCCCTTCATGCCCTTCTCGATCAGGAAGGCCGTCACGCCGCGGGCGCCGAGCTCGGGCTCGGTCTTGGCGTAGACCACCAGGGTGTCGGCGTCGGGGCCGTTGGTGATCCACATCTTGGAGCCGTTGAGCAGGTAGTAGCCGCCCTTGTCCTCGGCCTTGAGCTTCATGCTGATGACGTCGGAGCCGGCGCCCGGCTCGCTCATGGCCAGCGCACCCACGTGCTCGCCGCTGATCAGCCTGGGCAGGTACTTGGCCTTCTGGGCGTCGGTGCCGTTGCGGTTGATCTGGTTCACGCACAGGTTGGAGTGCGCGCCGTAGGACAGGCCCACCGAGGCGCTGGCGCG